>Ga0335075_10011672_pt1 | contig 13277 bp, 14 predicted proteins | sample Lox_Sample_24_FD_206723 | JGI IMG/M metagenome (GOLD analysis project Ga0335075, IMG submission 206723) | Soil microbial communities from Loxahatchee National Wildlife Refuge, Florida, United States - Lox_Sample_2.4 | ecosystem: Environmental > Terrestrial > Soil > Wetlands | place: USA...
GCCGACTGGGTGATGCGCCGGATGCCTGTGCAGGCGGGCTTGCCAGGGCAGCGCTCGCATTGCTCACCCTCGCGGCCATAGACCTTCCACGCATGTTGGAAATAGCCGAGCTCACCGTCCGGCTGAACATAGTCGCGCAGCGAGGATCCACCAGCGGCGATCGCCTCCCGCAACGTGTCGCGGATCGCCGGCACCAACCGCTCGGCGCGCGCGCCCGGCACGGTGTAGGCGGCACGCTTGGGCGAAATGCCGGCGCGGAACAGGGCCTCGCAGACATAGATGTTGCCGAGGCCGGCGACGACTTTCTGGTCCAGCAGCGCCGCCTTGATCGGCGTGCGTTTGCCGGCCAGCACGGCGGACAGGCTCTGCGGTGTGAAGCCGGGGTCCAGCGGTTCCGGGCCCAGCTCCGCCAGCAGCTTGTGTTGCTCCTCCTGCGCGGTCGGCACCAGGTCCACGCTGCCGAACCGCCGGGGATCGACGAAACCCAGCCGCCAGCCTTCATCGGTTGTCAGCACCAGGTGTTCGTGCGGCGTCGGCGCGGCGGCCTGCGAATTGGAACCACGTGGCGTCAGCACCATGCGGCCGGACATCCCGAGATGCAGCAAGACCGACTCACCGCCTTCCAGCCGCATGAGGATGTATTTGCCGCGCCGGCGAAAGCCGGTGACGCGTGCCCCGGTCAGGCGCTCCGACAGATGTGGCGGCAATGTCCAGCGCAGATCCGCGCGATGCGCCACGGCCGAAACGATGCGGTGGCCTTCCAGCCGCGACTGGAGGCCTCGCATCACGGTCTCGACCTCGGGGAGTTCCGGCATGGGCGTGCGGCACGCTATACAGGGCCGCGATGAGCGACAACCCCGCAACAACGTCTTCCGGTGAAGACACCACCGATTTCGGCTTCCGCCGCGTGAAGCGGGGGGAAAAGGCCGGGCTGGTGCGCGGCGTGTTCGACAGCGTGGCGTCACGCTACGACCTGATGAACGACCTGATGTCGCTGGGCGTGCATCGGATGTGGAAGCGCGTGTTCGTCACCGCGCTGGATCCGCGGCCGCGCGATACGTTGCTGGATCTGGCGGGCGGTTCGGGCGACATCAGTTTCGGCTGGCTGGCGATGGGCGGCGGGCCAGTACTGCTGTCGGACATCAACGAATCCATGCTCGCGGTCGCGCAAGAACGCGCGCTGGAACGTGCTGCCGTCGGGTCGTTGTCGCTGCTGGTGGCCGATGCCGAACGGCTGCCCTTGCCGGACCGAATCGTCGAGCGTGTCTCGATTGCCTTCGGTCTGCGCAATTGCACCGACAAGCCCGCGGTGCTGCGCGAGGCGTGCCGCGTGCTGAAGCCCGGCGGACGATTCTGCTGTCTGGAGTTTTCCCGCGTGCAGGTGGCGGCTCTGATCCCGTTGTACGATGCGTGGAGTTTCCGCGTGCTGCCGCGTCTGGGCCGGGTGGTAGCCAAGGATGCAGAGAGTTACCAATATCTGGCCGAGAGCATTCGCACGTTTCCCCGGCAGCAGGAACTGGCAGCAATGATGCAGCAGGCTGGATTTGCGCGCGTGAACGTGCGGAACCTGTCGGGCGGGATTGCCGCGATTCACCAGGGATGGCGATTGTAACAACCTCTCCCACGCCGTGGGAGAGATCAAGGCGCGTAAGCGCCGAGGGTGAGGGTGAGGGTGCCGCGGTCAGTAAAATGCAAAACTTGCTCTCACGCTACGGGACAGAAAGCAGAGGGTGCGCAACGAACCGCGGCCCCCTCACCCGGCGAGCTTTGCTTGCCGCGTCGATCCGCGTCGCGGCTCAACCCCGCGCGCCGTGTGGGAGAGGTTAGGTACCATGCGCATTCTCCTCATCATCTCCGGCGGCATCGCCGCGTACAAATCCCTCGAGCTCATCCGACTGCTCCGCGCCCGCAATCACGGCGTGACCTGCGTCCTCACCCGCAACGCGGCGCATTTCGTAACCCCCCTGTCCCTCCAGGCGCTCAGCGAATCCAAGGTCTACACCGACCTGTTTTCCCTGACCGACGAAAGCGAGATGGGCCACATCCAGCTCTCCCGCAGCGCCGACCTGCTTGTGGTGGCGCCCGCCTCGGCCGACATCCTCGCGCGCATGGCTGCCGGCCTCGCCGACGACCTCGCCGCAACACTGCTGCTTGCCACGGACAAGCCGGTGCTGGTCGCGCCCGCCATGAACGTGCGCATGTGGCTGCACGCCGCCACACAGGCCAATATGGCAACGCTGCAGGCCCGCGGCATCCGCGTGGCCGGGCCGGACGAAGGCCCGATGGCCTGCAATGAATATGGCCCCGGCCGCATGGCCGAACCGCCCGCCATCCTCGCCGCTATCGAATCCTTCTTCGACGCGCCGAAATCCCTGGCGGGCAGGCACGCACTGGTCACCAGCGGCCCCACGCACGAGCCGATCGACCCGGTGCGCTACATCGCCAACCGCAGTTCCGGCCGCCAGGGCCACGCCATCGCCGCGGCGCTCGCCGCACTAGGTGCGCGCGTGACGCTGGTCAGCGGGCCGGTTTCCGTACCCGATCCCCCCGGGATCACGCTACACCACGTCGAGACCGCGGCGCAGATGCTGGCCGCCTGCCAGGAAGCGCTGCCCGCCGATGTTGCCGTCTTCGCGGCGGCGGTGGCGGACTGGCGAGTGGCCAACGCCGCCGCGGGCAAGATCAAGAAGCAGCCGGGCGGCGCGCCGCCGGCTTTGGAACTGGTGCCCAATCCCGACATCCTGGCGACCATCGCCGCGGCAGGACCGCGACGGCCGCGCATTGTCGTCGGCTTCGCCGCCGAGACCAGTGAGCTGCTTGCCAACGCGCAATCGAAGCGCACCCGCAAGAATGCCGACTGGATCGTGGCGAATGACGTCTCCCCCGAAACCGGCATCATGGGCGGCACCGCCAACACCGTGCACCTGATCACTGCCGAGGGCATCGAGGATTGGCCATCGCTCGCGAAGGACGAGGTGGCGCGTCGCCTGGCCACGCGCATCGCGGCGGCGCTGGCATGAGCATGCCCGCCTATCGTATCCGCCGCCTGGACGGCATGGATGCGCACATCCTGCGGCCGGTGCGTCTGGCCGCGCTGCGGCTGCACCCCGAGGCGTACGGCACGGCCTATGAGGAGGAAGTCCAAGCGCCGATCGATGACCTGGCCCGCCGTTTACTGTTGCCGCCGGCGACGATGTTTGGCGGCTTCGTCGGCCATAGCCTGGTGGGAATCACCGGATTGGTGCAGGAAATGCGCACCAAGACGCGGCATAAGGCGACCGTGTTCTCGGTCTATGTCGACGCCGCGCATCGCGGCGGCGGCCTGGGCGGTGCGCTGCTCGAAGCGGCCATCACGCATGCGCGGGCGGCAGGCGTGCGGACGCTGCACCTGACCGTCACAGTGGGCAACGATGCGGCGCGCCGGGTTTACGAACGGCATGGCTTCCGCAGCATCGCCATCGAGCCACGCGCTTTGTTGGTGAATGGCACGTTCTACGACAACGACCACATGATAGCGGACCTGGACCAGCCACCAACAACGTGATTGAGAGGAGCGTAGGGACCAACGGCGTCATTGCAAAGGGCGTAGCCACCAACGGTCGTCATCGCAAAGAGCGTAGCCACCAACGGACGTCATTGTGAGGAGCGCAGTGACGAAGCAATCTCGTTCGAAGGAGCCCCTGAACCGCCCGCGCGCCCGTTCGACCGAGATTGCTTCGTCGCCACGCTACTCGCAATGACATGGGGGGAAACATGGAAGCAGCCAAACTTGAAGGCAACCTGGTCGGCGGCACGCCGGCCGACCAGAAGCGATTGCTCGAACGCCTGCATGAATATCTCGACCTCAATGCGCGCTTCGACTGGCAAGCATTGCAGGATTTATGGAGCGCGGCGCCGGAGTCGGTGTTCTTCAATCTCAACGGCCACACCTACAAGGGCCGCCGGCATTGGACCCGGCTTTGGCAGTTCTACCAGGGCAATGTCGCCAGCAGTTATTGGACGCCGTTCGATATTGGGGGGCTGGTGTCCGATGATCTCGCGGTACTGTGGTGCGAGCGGCACACGCGCTCCGATTGGGTCGGCGCCGAACCGCCGCCGGCCGCGCGCCGGTACGGCAGCGATTATACGTCGCGCTCCACCATGGTGTTCCGCAAGGAGGACGGCGACTGGCGCGTGGTCCACGTGCATTTCTCCGAGGCGACGACAGCGCCGCGTCCCGGCGGCATATGACGGTGCCGACCGCCGATTTGCCGCGGCTCGGGGTGCGTGCCCATGGCGGCCTTGGTCCCCAGCATTGCGTCGATTTGGCGCGTGCCGCCGAAGCGCATGGCTTCGCATCCATGTGGTTTGCGGAAAACCCTTTCGAACGCGGCGTGTTTCCGCCAATTGCCGCGTGTCTCCTGGCAACGCAGCGGATTCGGGCCGGCATCGGCATCGTCAATCCCTACATGCGGCATCCGGCGCAAATCGCAATGGACTACGCTGCGCTGGATGAGCTCGCGCCCGGAAGGGCATTGCTGGGCATCGGCTCCGGCATCGGCGTGCAGATCGAACGGTTAGGGTTCCGTTACCGGCCGCTCGCGGCGATGGAAGATGCGATGCAGATCGTGCGCGGACTGCTGCGTGGCGAGACAGTGCGCTATCGCGGCAAGGTGTTCTCCGCTGACGGCGTCGCGCCGCGGTTCGAACCGCCGCGGCGGGACGTGCCCATCCATATGGCTTCGATGGGCGATCGCAGCCTGGCGCTGTGCGGACGGATCGCCGACGGATTGATTATCTCCAACATGTGCCCGCTGGGCTATACGCAACGCGCGGTCGGCATTGTCGGCGAAGCGGCACAGCAAGCTGGCCGGCCGATGCCCGACGTGGTGCAATACGTACCCTGCGTTGCTCGCCCCGATCGCGCCGAGGCAAGGGAAGTCGCAAAGCAGGAAATCGCCGCGATGCTGGCGCGCTTCTGGCCTGCCGGCGACGACTGGCCGCCGGTGCGAGAGACCATCGTGCACCATGCTGGATTCTCCAAGGCCGAGGTCGTCGCAACCCTGGAGAGACTGCGCCAAGGCAAGCCGGCGGCCACCCTTCTCGACGACCGATTTGTCGATGCCTTCGCAATTGCCGGCACTGCGGCGGATTGTCTCGCCACCGCGACGCGGTATCGCCGCACAGGCGTAAATGAACTTGCGCTGACCTTCACCGGCGGCCAGCCGAAGGCCGATATGGCGTATCTCGCCGACGCCGCTGGCGCGTAATCGCAACGCCCACGTCATGGCAGGGCTTGAGCCGGCCATCCGCGCACGCCGATCGGGTCGCAGAGCGCGAACCACGCCTGATCCATTCGGGTAGATGGCCGGGTCAAACCCGGCCATGACGAGAACGACGTTGCGGCCGGCCCCAAGTTCGTGACGATGGGCCCCGGCCGTGACGGGTGGTTGCCCTCGGCGCGGACCGAACCTAACGTCCGCCGCCTTTACCAACGTACGGAGACAGGCGATGCCGGAAATCCCCAACCGCCCCGAATACCAGAGCGACTTGTTCCAGAAAGGCCTGCAGGTCCGTCGTGAAGTGCTTGGCGCCGACTACGTCGATGGCTCGGTCGCCCGCGCCGACGATTTCAACGCCGCCTTCCAGCAAATGACCACGGAAGTCGCCTGGGGCATGATCTGGACCCGCCCCGGACTGCCGCGCAAGACGCGCAGCATGATCAACCTGACCATGCTCGCGGCGCTGAACCGCGGCGCCGAATTCCGCCTGCACTTGCGCGCGGCGCTGAACAACGGCGTGACGCGCGACGAGATCAAGGAGATCCTGCTGCAGATCGGCGCCTATTGCGGCATCCCCGCCTGCCTCGAAGCATTCCGCATCGCGACCGAGGTGTTCAAGGACGTCGACAGCGCCAAAGGATAAGCACGCATGACCGACAAGCCCAGCGTCGGATTCATCGGGGTCGGCAACATGGGCTGGCCGATGGCCGCCTGCCTGGTGCGCGCCGGGTTCCGCGTGCTCGTGAACGACTCACGGCGGGAGGTGGCTAACAATTTCGTGCAGCAGATCGGCGGCGACGCGCCCGACAGCCTGCGCCAACTTGCTGCCGGGTCCGACGTGGTGGTGACGATGCTGCCCACCAGCGCCATCGTCTCTCATGTACTCGCTGGCGGCGATGACACCATCTTGGCCGGCATGCGTCCCGGCACCATCGTGATCGAAATGAGTTCGGGCGTGCCGTCCGTCACGCAGGAACTGGCCGAACGCGTGCATGCGCTCGGTGGCCACATGATCGACGCGCCGGTGTCCGGCGGCGTGCCACGTGCGAAGACGGGGCAGCTCGCCATCATGGTGGGCGGCGACGCGGCGACGATCGATCGTGCGATGCCGGTGCTCTCCGCGATGGGCAGCTCCATGCTGCGCACCGGCGCGATCGGCTCAGGTCAGGCAATGAAGGCGCTGAACAATCTCGTCTCCGCCGGCGGGTTCCTGATCGGCATCGAGGCGCTGCTGATCGGCCAGCGCTTCGGCCTCGATCCCGCGGTGATGGTGGACGTGTTGAACGCGGCTACCGGCATGAACAATTCGACGCAAAAGAAGTTCAAGCAGTTCGTGCTGTCGCGTTCCTTCGATGCCGGCTTTACGCTCGGCCTGCTGGCCAAGGACCTGTCGATCGCCTTGCAGGTCGGACGCGAGACCGCCACCCCTGCGCCGCTCAGCGCCCTGTGCAAGGAACTGGTGCTGGGGGCGCAGACGATGTTCGGCGCCGACGCCGATCACACCGCGATGGCCCGCCTGTGCGAGACGCTGGCGGGCGACGAGTTGCGCAGCCGCTGATGGTTCGCTTGTTTCGCCGCGCCGCTCCCGAGGACGAGTTCGGGGACGAGGCCGACGAGACCCCGCTGCCGGAGCAAATCGACTTTGGCGAACCGGTCGAATTCGTCCCGGAAATCCGGCCGCTGCCCAGGGTGCCGGACTTCGCTGTCATTGTCGCCGAAACCGAGAGCAATGGCTGGCATATGGCCGCCGTGGTGACCGACGCCACTGGCCCTGATTTCTATCTTCGTGCCATCACCGTGCGCTGGCCCTTCGTGGTTGCACGGCCGGTGCCAAGCATACGGGCCAGCGACAAACCGGTCGACCCCAGCCTGCGGTCACCCACCGGCAGCACGCCAACGCGCAAGCTGGTGGTGAACTGGGGATGGGCGAAGCTGGAAGAGCCGTTCTCTCAACTTCGCTTTTACATCAAGCGTGCCCCCGTTTGGTGGTTGCCCAGCACCCGCTCGGTCACGATCCGTCTGACCCTGAAGGAATCAGGCTATCCGCGCCGGCGGATCGTCGTGCCGGTGAAGACCAATGTCATCGACTGGCACCGGACCCCGCCCGAGCCTGAAATTGAGGAAGAACCGCCTGAGCAATCCACCTGAATTGCTCCTCCATGATGGCCAGCGGCGTGCCTATCGGCGTGGACAGGTTGATATGCTCCAACCCCGGATAGCGCGATTCCAGCTCGCGCAGGTACGCAACCAGTTCCTCCGGTGGGCCGGTGAACCAGGCACCCATTTTCATATAATGCTCCACGGTCGGCACGCCCGCCGCGTACCAGCCGCCGCGCCGGCCAATCGCCGCAATCTGCTCTTTTGTCACGCCCGGCAGGAAGCCGAGCGGGGCAAACATCTTGGCATGTTCTTCATAGAGCGGCGTGATCTCCTTCAGCCCCTTCGCCTTGGTATCCGCGAGATGGACGAAGATGCCGATCATCAGGTTCTCGCCCAGCTTCCAGTCCTTGCCCGCGCGATGCGCCGCTTCCTGATAGGCGGTGATCGGCCCTGACTGCATGGTCGCCGCCCCGCCACCGACGGCGCCCTTGATGTTGTACTTCACCATGAAGTCCAGCCCGCGCGCACTGGCACTGACCACCGGCTGCCAGCATTCCACCGGGCGGTGGATCGGGCGCGGCACCAGCGTCAGGTCCTTCAGCGTATAGCCGCGATAAGGCACTTCCGGCGGCAACGTGTAGTGCTTGCCGCGATGCGAGAACCTTTCATTCTCGAACGCCTTGAAAATCACCTCCACCTGCTCTTCGAACAATTCGCGATTGGCATCCTGGTCCAGGATCGGTGCACCGAAGGTTTCGACTTCGCGCGAATGATAGCCGCGGCCGACACCAAACACCGTGCGGCCCTTGGTCATGATATCGGCGCAGGCATAGTCCTCCGCCAGCCGCAGCGGGTGCCACATCGGCGCAATATTGAATCCGCAGCCGATCTTGAGGTTGCGCGTCAGGTGGCAGAGATGCACGGCCGCCATCAGCAGGTTGGGCAGCACCTCATAGCCTTCGTATTGGAAATGATGCTCTGCCAGCCACAGCGTGTCCCAGCCGGTTTCATCCATCACCTTGGCGACGGCTTCGGTCTTGTCGAAGACGCTCGCCAGTTGGTCGTTGGAGAAGCGGCGTTCGTTGGCCGGCGTGGCGTCCTGACCACCGTCCGGCAGGTCGATGTGGCCAGGATAGACGGTAGCGAATTTCGAAATCATTGTTCCTCTCCCGGATGAGCGGGGTCAAGCCGCGAAACGGATTGACGGTAGAATGAGGGTGAAACGTGCCCGACGCACTGCCCTCACTCGCGCCTCTGCGCGTCGCAACCTCTCCCGCGGCAAGCGCGGGAAAGGTCTTGTATCATCCTCCATAGAACACGTTGTCGCCAAGATCCTTCATTTCCAGGATCGCGACATCCGGACGGCCCTCGATCGGCTTGGGCAGATGGGCTTCGGTCACTTCGCCGACAACGATATGATGATCGCCCATCTCCACGATCGTCTTCACCGTGCATTCCACAGCGCCGACTGCCGCGTCCAAAATCGGCGTGCCGTTGACGCCGTGATGGAACGCCTGGCCGGACAGCTTGCCATCCTCCAGCTTCGCCGGCTTGAAGAAGGTGAACGCCAGTCCCTTCTGGTCCTTGCCCAGCATGTTCAGCGTGAACTTGCCGGTCCCCTTCACAACCGTGTGCGCTCCGGAATCCGCCTTCACGCCCACCACCACCAGCGGCGGCGCGAACGACGCCTGCGTCACCCAGTTCACCGTCGCTGCCCCGATATTGCCTTTCCCGTCATCCGCGGTGAGCACGTAGATACCGTATGGAATCATCCGCAGGGTCGTCTTCTTGGCGTCGGCGTCCATGGCTCTCCTCCCCAGCGCTCTGTGTGGCGGCAATCATGCCTCGCGCCGCGGCGATCCTGCAACGCCTCAGCCGCGCAGATGCGGGGGAACATAAGGGGCATATTTGCGGCCGCGCTGGCGCGGGGGCAGCGATGAGCCAACCCCATGTTGCGCCAGAATCGCCTCGGCAAGGTGCGCATGTTCGCGTGCCGCCGCACTCGGCCCCGCCGCGGCGGATTCTGGCCTCCGCGCAGCATGGCGGAGCATTGCGAAGGCACTGCCGATCACCAGCGCCATTGCGGCATCGGTAATCTCCGCCGAACGTCCCGGAAGCCAGCATTCGGCAATGCTGGTTGCCAGCAGCAGTACCGCCGTCAGCACCGTGCCGATCGGCAGGATGACGCCGCATCCACCCAGCAGCCAGATCAGCCCGCCGTATTCGTAGAATTTCTGGCAGAAGGCCTGCATGGCGACGTTCATCGAGCCCGCCATAAAGCTGGCGAACGGGATCCAGCCGAAGCTGCGGGAAACCATCAGGAAGTGGAACGGCTGCAACCGTTCCACCGTGACCAGACCGGCGAACAGGAGTGTCACGATCTCGAATCGTCGCGGCAGCCGGTGCAGCAGCAGCGCCGACAGCATGTATGCGGCCGCCGCGCCCGTTACATCTGGCAGTGTCAGTACATTACTGACGATCAGGATCTTGCCAATGAACTCAGCACCGCAGAGCAGTGGGAACAATACCAGGAATCGCCGGAATCCGTAGAGCGAATGGACGATGACGGCAATGAACAACCAGGTAATGGTGTAGCGCACAAGGTCGTACGGCGGCAGGCTCGGCGTGCGTACGATCGGCCAGAGCGCATGCCAGTATTTGTGCATGTCGATCATCGGCACGTACGGATACAGCCGATAGCCGAAGAACATGACCAGCAAAACGGCGGCCGTTGGATCGGCCGCGAGTTCCTGCATGAGAGGCCATCGCAGCGACGCACCCAGCAGTGCCGCCGCCGCTGCGCCTAAGCCCGCTCCGATACCGTTCGCATAGACATCGCCCATCGAGGTGACGCGACCTACGTCGTGGAATTGCGCGATCTCGACGCAGCAGGAAATCGCCGTGCCTACTAGCGTGGCCAGCAGGGCGCGCTGCACGCCGGTCATTCGCGACGGCAGTACCAACGTGGCAAAGAAGCCGAATGGCAGGTAAAGCAGGATGTTGGACAGCAGATCCCCGCGATGGTCCCAGTCCTGCCATGTGCTCAGCAGATACGCCAGGGGACCGCCGGGATAGAATCGCTCGCGATATTCAAATGGGAACAAAGAGCCGTAGAGGATGAAGATTACGACAATCAGCAGTACGGCCGCATAGGCGCGCGTCGGCGCGGCGTTGGCGGACGTGTCGTCATGGCCGGTTGGGACAGCGTTCATGACGCCATTCTATCGCGCTGGCGTAGCGTCCCACTGCGGATCAGGTAACCAGCAGTTCGCGGGCGAGTTGCTCCCATTCGGCGTCCAGGCTCATTTCCGGCGGCGTGCGGCCGGCGCGGCTGTACCAGCCCGCGGCATTGCGCATGTCGCCTTCCTTGCGGTGCAGGTAGGCATGCACGCTGGAGCCGCTGCGTTCATGGTCCTGCTGGGCGCATTCATGCGCGCGGTTCCAATCGCCCTTGGCATCCCACCACAGGGTCTGTAGCGCGTAGTTCATTTCGGCGGGCGGTGCGGGTTCGGCGACAGAGGCGCGAAATTCGTCCAGGGTCATGGTCATGCTGCCTTCGCTGTGGGGAGCAACAAACGCTTCAGCTTGCGAATCGCGGACTCGGGCGTGGTGAGCACGGTTCTACCGGTCGCCGCGGCAACCGCGTCGGCGGCGCGCGCCAGGCTGAACTGGCCCAGCGCGACAACGTCGCAGCCGACGAGCGCCGTCGCCGCCTCAGCCGCGGCGCGATCGTGCGCGTCGGGATCGCCGCGGTCCAGCGCTGCCAGCGCGCCTTCCGCCAGGCACGGAACCACCGACACGCGTGGCGCGACGGCAGTGAACTCCGCCGGCATGGAGGCCAGTGTGGGCGCGAAGCTCGCCAGTAGTCCGATGCGTCCGGCCGGGCCAGCCAATGCCACTGCCTCCTCGATCATCGCCTCGTTCGGTTTCAGCACCGGCAGCGGGGCGAGCTCGCGCTCGCAGGCTTCGATACACGGGCCGAACGCAGAGCATGTGAACAGGATGGCGTCTGCGCCGGTGCGCTTGGCGTAGCGGGCGAGCGTAAGAAAGCGTTCGGTCATGGCGGAAGTCAGCGCGCCGTCGCGCGCGAGGTCGGCGGAGAGCGAGTCATCCAGCAAGTTCGTCAGTGCCGCCTCCGGCCATTCGCGGGCGAAGGCAGCCACGATCGCCGGCACCGAATGGCTGAGCGCATGGATCAGGGCGATACGCATCGGTCAGAGGCCTCGCTTTGCTGGCGTGCCGGGACTGTACACGGACACGGCCGATGCGCCAGCGTGACGCGGACGCGTCCATCTCGGTGCCGGGACGGCCGGTGCGCACGGCCTCACGCGAGCCTGACCAAAACCCCTGGCACTTTGTCAAATTCCTCCGCTATGCTGCTCGCCGCCGGCCGCAGAGCCGACGATGGGAGGATACGACGATGACGGAGCTCGAAACCGCCGTCATGCGCAAGGTTGCATGGCGCCTGGTGCCCTTCGTGAGCCTCGCCTACCTGATCAACATCCTGGACCGCTTCAACATTTCCTTCGCCGCGCTGACGATGAACAAGGCGCTGGGATTGAGCGCCACCGCCTATGGCCTGGGCGCCGGCGCTTTCTTCTGGAGCTACGTGTTGTTCCAGGTGCCCGCCAACATGGTGCTGCAGCGCGTCGGTGCGCGCCGCTGGATCATGGGAATCATGCTGCTCTGGGGCCTGTGCTCCGCCAGCATGGCGCTGGTCAGCGGACTCACCAGCTTTGTCATAGTCCGGTTCCTGCTCGGCACGGCCGAGGCTGGATTCTTTCCCGGTGTGGCCTGGTTCATGACGCGGTGGTTCCCATCGCGCCACCGCGGCAAGGCGATGGGCGTGTTCTACGCAAGCGGCGCTTCGGCGGGGATCATCGGCGGCCCGATTGCCGGCAATCTGCTGGCGCTCAACGGCTGGCTTGGCATTGCCGGTTGGCAATGGATCTTCCTGGCCGAAGGTGTGCCTGCGGTCCTTTTCGCGCTCGCCTGCCTGATCGTGCTGCGCGATCGGCCGTCAGACGCACGTTGGCTGCGGCCAGACGAATGCGCGTGGCTGGAGAGGACGCTGGCGTCGGAGCGCGACGCCGCCGCGGGCCGCCACCTGCCGTTCAGCCGCGCCGTCATCAACCCGACCATCGTCGTGCTGATGCTCGTCTACGTACTGCTCGGCTTCGGCGTGTACGGAAAGGGATATTTCATTCCGCTGATGATCAAGAGCCTTGGCTTCACCGATCTGCAGGTGGGCTACATCACGTCGATCCCGGCGCTGGCGGGGGTGATCGGCATGATTGTATTCTCGCGCAACTCGGACCGCACCGGTGAGCGGGTGTGGCACCTCATCGTGCCCTGCTTGCTCGGCGGCATCGGGCTGGTGCTGGCGGGGCTGCTGATGCACAGCAGTCCGTTGCTGGCGATCGCGTCGTTCTCGCTGGCGTATTTTGGGATTTCCGGGTCCCTGCCGGTGTTCTGGAACCTGCCGACGGCGTTCCTCGGCGCGGCGGCAGCGGCCGGCGGCATCGCCGCGATCAATGCGGTGGGCAATATTTCGGGCTATGCCGCACCGCAGCTCGTGGGCGTGCTGCGCGACGCGACCGGCAGCTACACAGTGCCGATGCTGGTGATGGGCGCGCTGGTGTTGATTGCGGGCATGCTGGTGCCGCTGGCGCGGCATGCGCATGCTGGCACGGCGGCTGCGGCGTTTGCGCGGGGGACACCGGAAGGGGCGTGAGGCGGGCGGGATGTGGTTGGGAGCATGCGTCTCCAGTCAGCGCGGGAGTGCTCTAAGGAACCGTCCGGGAACAACCGAATCCGGTTAACGGCCGAGCGTTGCGGGGATTCTCGTCCGAAGCAGTCGCTCCTATCCTGGCTGAATGATCGACCCAACGCCGATTCGGGCGCGCTTTGCGTCCC
>Ga0335075_10011673_pt1 | contig 13277 bp, 17 predicted proteins | sample Lox_Sample_24_FD_206723 | JGI IMG/M metagenome (GOLD analysis project Ga0335075, IMG submission 206723) | Soil microbial communities from Loxahatchee National Wildlife Refuge, Florida, United States - Lox_Sample_2.4 | ecosystem: Environmental > Terrestrial > Soil > Wetlands | place: USA...
CCGCCACCACCGCATCATCAGCACCCATAGCACAATCCTGGCAGCCAGATCACGCGATGACAGGTAAATAACCGACGCGTTCATAACGCGGTGAACAACCCACGATCATGGAACAGCCGGCCGCGCCGGCTGCCGCCCGGCACGGACATAACTGGTGAAAAGGGGAGGATCCGGGCTGCATACCGCCTGCCGTCCCTGACCGGGCACGCGAGATTAGGGAAGACAAGCCTCCGGGACCACACCCGTCACCCGTCACCCTGAAACTGCGAAACTGCGAAACACCAAGATAAAGAACAGGCTTTGTCGAAGGCGGCGCCGTCGTTCTGGACCGTGCTCATGTCGGGAAGCTGCGCCGCGCCGCTCTGTGACTCGACCAGATCGGTGTAATCGTTGGCCAGGGCGGTCATCGCCTTGGCCGTCGCCGGGTGCTTCTCTTCCTGCGCGGCGGCGCTGAGCGCGTTGGCGAAGTTCGTGAAGTCCTTGTCAAGGGCGGACTCGTTGTTCTGGTCCTTGCCCTGGCGCGCCTGCAAGGTCTGCTCGGCCTTCAGCGCGGCGACGCAGGCCGGGTCGGGACCGGGCGGGCCGTAGACAGGCGCGCTCGCCCGGGCGGCGGACGCAGTGGCCGAAGAGGCGGAGCCAGCGGACGCGGCTCGGGCGGTGGCGGCAGAGCAGCCGCTCACGGCGATGCCAACCGCCAGCACCGAAGCGAGGGCGGGGATGGCGCGGGCAGCGCGGTGCCTCATGGCCGCTGACGTTACGCCGGGGGCGACGGCACGCCCAGGGGCGGCGCGGCGCGGCCGCGCTCAGCAGCGCGTTCGGTAGTGCGCATATGAAAATTACGGCGCGGCGCCTGGTGGCTTGCCGGCGGCTACGACGCCGGTTTCTCGGAACGGCGGCCGGCGTGCCAGTCTTCCTCCGCCCCGGCTGCGCCGGGCTGCACGCCGAAGCTGCGCAGTTGGGGCCGTTCGCGCAGGCTGCGCTTGAGCTCGGCGAAGCCGGGGAAGCCGGCCAGGGCCGTGACGTGGTCCCAGAGCCGGACGGCGTCCTCGGGGCTCGGAAGCCTGCTGATCACCGGGCCGAAGAACGCCGCGCCTGCCGGGGGGCTGAAGTGAATGATCGGCGTGCCGACATCCTTGCCGGTCAGTGACAGTGCTTCGTCGCCTTCGGCCCGGATCTCGCCGTCCCACCGCTCGTCGTCGAGGGCGTCCGCCAGGTCGGCGGGCAGGCCCGCCGTGGTGAGCAGCGGCTCGACGAAGGCGCGGCTGCCTCTGGTGGCGGCCTTCAGTTCGGTGGCGCCGGGAGCGTCGAAGATCTCGCCGCTGACGGTCTCGTAGAACGAGCCGACCGCGGCCCGTCCGTGCTCGGCCCGCGCCCGCGCCGCGACCCGCAGCAGCCGCAGCCCCGAGGTGTGCCCTTCCTCGTAGCCGGCTGGGAAGTGACTGTCGTAGTCGATCCCGGAGTTGATCAGGCGGAGCGAGATGAACCGCCAGTCGACGGTGTAGTCCCGCTGCGCGGCCACCATGCGCACCCACTTGCTCGTCATCCAGGCGAACGGGCACACCGGGTCGAAGTAGAAGTGGATGTCCGCATCCGTCATGCTGCCGTCTCCTGTCCGGTTACGCCGTCGTGGGGGCCGAGTGTTCGCGCAGGTAGCGTACTAGGCCGACGACATCGTCGGGGACGAGCCGCCCGATGGCGCCGCTGGAGTACACGCTGACCACGACGTTGCCCGCGGGGTCGAGCACGAAGCCGGTGGACTGCAGGTACACCGGGTCCGGGTTGACGAAGGCGCCGGTGAGCGCGGCGACGTCCGGAGCGACCGCGCCGTAGCCGACGGGGAAGGTCAGCTTGTGCTTGGCGACCAGCGCGGCGGTGGTCTCCTTGTCGTCGACCGAGAGAGCGATGACACGGATGCCCGCGTCTGCCAGCGCCTGCCCGGCCCGCTCGAAGGCGCGCAGCTGCGCGTTGCAGTACGGGCACCAGGCGCCCCGGTAGAAGAGCACGACACCGAAGTCGCCGGCGAGCGCGTCCGGGACGGTAAGCGTCTGCCCGTCGGTGGTGCTGATCGTCAGCCGCGGGAACGGGTCGCCGGGGTTGAGCAGAGGCATTGCGGTTCTCCTTCACGGTTGCCAGGGACGGTGCCGGGTAGCACCGCCCGACATGTAAGCGTCGCCTCCGCCCAAGGTCTTACCGGTGGATCTCACCGGGCGTGCCCTGGTAAGACACCGCCACCGTACGCCGCTAATCAGAAAGTTCAAGAACATTCAGCGGAACGGTCACCCCTGGCTCCCTGCCGCCCCGCTTAACCGTCAATCGTTGAGGAGACCGCAGTGGCAACTGACTTCGCTGGCAAGACCGCGCTGATCACCGGTGCCGGACGCGGCATCGGCCGCGCCATCGCGCTCGGGCTAGGCGGCGCCGGCGCCCGCGTGGTCCTGCTCGCGCGCACCGCGGCACAGCTGGAGGAGACCCGTACCCTGCTGCTTGAACAGGGCGTGCCTGCCCAGCGGATCCGCGTGGTGCCCGCCGACCTGGCCGACGAGGAGCGGCGCGGCCATGCGGCGGCGACCGTGCTCATGGAGGGCCGCGTCGACATCCTGGTCAACAACGCGGCCACCGTCGAGCCGCTCGGCGCCACCGCCGACATCGCGGCAGCGGACCTGCGCCTGGCCTTCGAGCTCAACGTCGTCGCGCCAGCCGCGCTCACCGCCGCCGTCCTGCCAGGCATGCTCGACGCCGGCTGGGGCCGCGTCGTCAACATCTCCAGCGGGATCGTCGCCCGCCCGGCCGGCATGGTCCGCGGGAACGCTTACGTCACCACGAAGGCCGCGCTCGAGGCGCACACCGTGAACCTCGCCGCCGAGCTGCGCGGCACCGGCGTGACCGTCAACGCCTACTGGCCGGGCGGGGTGGACACTGCCATGCAGGCCTGGATCCGCCAGCAGGACCCCGAGCGCATCGGCACCGGCCTGCACGAGCGGTTCAACAAGAGTTTCGCCGAGGGCACCCTGATCACCCCCGAGCACTCCGCCTCTGTGCTGCTCAAGCACCTGGCCGGTGACGACACCGGCGCCATCTGGGACGTCAGTAGCTACGACCCGCTCTCATGAGTCGGGTAAGACACTCTCCCGGCGCGACGCATACACGCAGCAGGGCGCCGCTCCTAGCGGCCGCCAAGCGACCCGATCATTGCTACCGGTAGGAGTCCAAGGATGACCAGCCCGTCCACGATCGCCGAGCGCGTTGCCGAGATGCAAGCCACGATGGCGGCCGAACCGTCCAGCGAGGTCATGGGCGCCTTCGCCCGCGAACAGGCCGAGCTGGCGGCCAGTGCGCCGGCCGGCATTGCCCCGGTCGGCATTGCCCTGCCCGACGCGGACCTGCTCGACGTGCACGGGGGCGCTACCACCCTGTACGCCGCCGCAGGCGACGGCACGTCGGTCCTGGTCTTCTACCGGGGCGTGTGGTGCCCGTACTGCAACATCGCCCTGCACGCCTATCAGGCGCAGCTGCTACCGGAACTCTCCGAACGCGGCGTCCGGCTCGTCGCGATCAGCCCGCAGAAGCCGGACGGGTCGCTGACCATGCAGCAGAAGCACAGCCTCGCCTTCACCGTGGTCTCCGACCCCGGCAACGCCATCGCCGGCCGCCTCGGCATCCTCACCCGGCCGTCGGAGGAGGCCCGCGCCGCCCAGCTGCAGCTCGGACTCGACCTGACCAGCGTCAACGCCGACGGCACCGACACCCTGCCGATGCCCGCCACCGTCATCCTCGACGCTGCCCGCACCGTCCGGTGGATCGACGTCCACCCTGACTACAGCACCCGCACCGAACCCCGGCAGGTCATCGACGCCCTCGACCGTCTCGGGCACTGACCAGCTGCCGACGGCAGCCCGCCGCCTATGACACCGTGAACGCGCAGCGAGGCCCCTGCCAGGGAGACGGCGTGGTTATCGCTCGTCCTGGCGGGAGCCTCGTTCCATGCCCGGCAGCCACGCCCCGCCACATGCAGCCGGTCGTGACCCGTTACATCCATTAAGTTCCCGGCGTTGGGCTGGCACCCGCGGCAGGGGCCGCGATCATGGAAACGCTCAGCTGCGGGACAGGGCTGCTAGCTGAGCCGCGGACAGATGAGCCTTCGCGAGCGCGGCTATCTGCGTCGTCTTCAGGCCCTCTCGGAGCAGTGCCGTGCGCTCGGCCGGCGTCAAGTAGCGGGCCAGATAGCCCGCAGCGATCCGGGCGATCGTGAGCGCGTTCTTATCCTGTTGCGTGAGCTGAGCCGTGGCGGCCGCCAGCGCGCTGATCTGGGCCGTGGTGAAGCCGGACTTGGCAAGCGCGGCCACCTTGGCCTTCGTCAGGCCCGCCTTCGCCAGCACCGTGGTCTGGTAGGCCGTCAGTTGCGCGGACGAGGCAGAGGACGACGCCGGTGCCCTGGCGGTATCCGGGCCAGTCGCGCCGGGGCGCGCGATGCCGACCGGGCGGGTCACGCCGGGATGCGCGATGCCGATACTGGCGCCGGCGGCGGCTACTATGCCCACGCCGAGCAGGGCCGCGCCACCGCGGCGGCGCCGGCCACGCCGGGTGCCACGTTGGCGCAGTGCCGCGGGCGTGTCGAGGCGCGCGTTGCCGCTCGCGTAGTCGGCGAGCTCGGATAGTTGAGTGCGAAGTGAGTCATGCATGTGCGGTCGTCTCCCTGCTATGTCCGGTCAGGTGGGTACGGGGGCCGGGCGGCTCATCGAAGTCGGAGACCAGCGGCCCGAGCGCCTTGCGGCCGCGGGCGAGCCGCGCCTTGACGGTCCCGGCCGGCGCGCCGGTCTCGGCCGCGATCTCCTCGATCGACAAGCCCGCTAGGTGATGCAGCACGATCACCCGGCGCTGTGGCTCCGGGATCTTCCGCAGTGCGCTGACCAGCGTCAGCAAGTCCGGGGATATCTCCGGCTGCTCGGCGTGGCGGCTCGCCCGGTGGTGGGCGGTCAGCCTGTTCCTGGCCTTTGACCAGGCGTTCACGCTGATGCGGTAGGCGACTGTGCGGATCCATGCCTCCCGGTCGTGGTATCCCTGGATGCGCGGCCAGCGCTGCCACGCCCGGATGTAGGCCTCCTGTAGTGCGTCCTCAGCCTCGTGCAGGTCACCGATCATCGCGAATAGCTGGCCGACAAGTCTGCGTGAGGTCGTGGCATAGAACTCGTCGAAGTCGTCTGCTTTCGGCATGCCACCTCCGTATCTGAACTTATGTGAGTGCCTGGCGGCCACCACCGTCATGAGAAGCACCGGTGAGCCTGCCCGGCGGTTGCACCGTCAGCGGGACGACACGGACCAGACATGGCCGTTACCTGACACGCGGCTGACGCGATTGCCGCGCTATGACGCCGTGACCAGGGACTCGGCGCGATCGGGCACTGTGTCCAGCGTGACTTCGAGGGCCCTTCGGCAGCGACGCCCTGGACGGCCGACAGCGGGAACATCTCCCGCTCCCCCTCGCGGGCGACGAGGCTGTACTGGCCTTGCATGGAGACGAACCTCGTCCAGCCGTGCAGCTGGGCCGTGTACTGCATCTCCGAGAACTGCCAGGCCCGCATCGACGACGCGCCCGCCACCGTCATCCTCGACGCTGCCCGCACCGTCCGGTGGATCGACGTCCACCCTGACTACAGCACCCGCACCGAACCCCGGCAGGTCATCGACGCCCTCGACCATCTCGGGCACTGACCAGCTTTCGCGATTCAGTCACTTCAGAAGGGCGGGCAGGCGGTCGAGCGCGGGCACGGTGATGTCTGGCTGGGCGCCGATCGTGTCGAACGGGCCGCCGGAACGGTTCACCCAGGCCGTACGCATCCCGGCCGCGCTGGCCCCGACGCAGTCGAACGCGTTGCATGTAACGAGCCGAATCTGCCCGACCGGCACGGAAAGCCGCCCGGCTGCGTGCTGGTAAACGAGCGGCGATGGCTTGAACACGCGGACTTCATCGACGCTGATCCGCTGCTCGAAGAAGGCCCCTAGACCGCTGTTATCAAGGCAGTTCCCGATCATGGCGGGAGTCCCGTTGGACAGCACCACGAGCTCGTGTCCCATGCCGGCGAGCGACCGCAGCGCGGGGCCGGCGTCCGGGAACGGCTGCAGGCGGTCATAGAGCTCCACAAGCCGCTCGGCCTGCCCGTCCGGCAGGCGTACCCCTATGGAGGCGAGGGCGAAATCGAGCGCGCGGGATGTCACCCAGTGAAAGTCCTCGTAACGGCCCATCGCCGTGAGCCGGAAGGAGTATTCCAGCTGCTTCAGCCGCCAGAGCCTGGCCGCCTCCGTGCCGTCGGAGTCGCCGAGAACCTGACCGAGCTCGCCGGAGATCGCGATCGGGTCAACCAGCGTCCCGTACAGGTCGAACGCCAGTACCTCGCGTCCCGTCACTCCGCCTCCCGGGTTATCCGCCGCGCTAGCCATCGGTGACCGCCAGCAGGAGACCGGCGAAGTCCTCAGCACACGGGCCGCAGGCCAGCAAGTGAGCGGCGACGCCGGGATAACGCTCGGCCGCATCCTCGTCGGCGGCCACCAGGTCGACGTAGATGTGCAAGACGGCCATCGCCTCGTCGCAGCCGACATCGCACGGGTCGGTCCGCAGGAACCGATCCAGTCTTCCCAGGTCCTTCATGGCTGCTCCAAGCCCGGTTCTTCCAGGTACCCGTTGGCGACCAGCGCCCGGCGGATCTTACGCCGCGCGTCGAAAATCACCTTGTAAACGGCGTTACGCCGCAGGCCAAGCTCGGCGGCCAGCGCGTCGAGCGGTATCCCGTCGACCACGATCGCCACGAAGATCCGCCGCTGGTGGCCGGTCAGCTCGTCTTCGACGACCCGGCGCACCTCCGCGAGGATGCCCGCCGCCTCCGCGTGCCGCGCCGGGTCGATCCCGAACCGGTCGGGAAGCCGCTCCCACTGCCTGGCGTCCAGCGCGACCGGCGGGTTGCGCCAGTAGTGCCTGCCGAGCTTGCTCGACACCTCCAGGATGACGAACCGGTACGCCCACGTGATGAACCTGCTCTCGCCGCGGAAGTCACCGAGCTTGGCAAGGATCGCGAGCATGGCGTCGTCGGCGGCCTGGTGCGCGACGTCGTCGAGTTCCTGGCCGGTCACCGGAGTGCTGGCCGACCGGCGCCGGACCTCGGCCAGCGCGATGCGGACCAGCCTCACATGCAGCTCACGCTCGGCCGCCTGCCGCTCCCCGCCCCCGGCGCCCAGATGGCGCAGCCAGCCCGCGGACTCCTCGTCCAGGCCCTTCATCGGCACCCTGGCACGTTCCACGCCCGACAGGCTACCGCCAGGTGCGGCCGGTTCTGCTCTCGCTGGACTTCGGAGCCATCATCTTGAGTGTCTTGCTATTTCAGCAAGGTTTTTGCCATGAGAGCTTCGTTGCGTGCATGGTGACGGCCGTAGGGTTCCCGCACGGGGGAACCCCGGCTGGAAGGACAAGAACGTTGCACAGTCGGCTTCTTGCGCCGCCGGGTACGGCTGCCCGGCCGGGTTCGCGGTGGTCGGTGCTGGCCTTTATCGCCGGCGCCCAGCTGATGGTGGTGCTCGACACCACGATCATGCTGATCGCCCTGCCGTCGGCGCAGCACGCCCTGGGTGCTCACCCAGTACCTGGGCTGGCGGTGGTGCCTGTATGTGAACGTGCCGATCGCCGCGGTGGTCGCGGCCGGCGTGGCCGTGACCGTCCCGGCTCGGACGCATCGCTCCCGGGTTCGTCTCGACCTGCCGGGCACGATCCTCGGCAGCGGCGGCATCGCCGCCCTGGTCTACGGGCTCGGCCAGGTGGCCACCGCCCCGTGGGGCAGCGTAGGCGTGGCTGTCCCCCTTGACGGTCATCAACGGCATCGCCTCCACCCAGGTCGCCGGCCGCTTGCTGGCCCGGCTTCCGGTGCGGGTCATCGTAGTTCCCGGGCTGCTAATCGGCGCGGCGGGCGCCGCCCTGCTCACCCAGCTCACCCCGGCATCGAGCTATGCCGGCCTGGTGCTGCCCGCCGAACTGCTCATCGGGATCGGCCTGGGGCTGTCGGTCATGCCGCTGTTCGCCACCGCCACCCGGGAAGCCGACCCGGCCGACGCCGGTGCCACCGGCGCGACCGCCAACATGGCCATGCAGGTCGGCGCCTCGATCGGCACCGCGGTCCTGAACACCATCGCCGCCACCGCCACCGTCGCCTACCTCACCGCCCACCACGGCGCCAGCGGCGCGGCCACCGCGGCGGTAAGCCGCGGCTACGCCACCGCCAGCATCTGGGCCGCGGCCACGTTCGCCCTGGCAGCCCTGATCGGCGGAGCACTCATCACCACCCGGCCCACAGCCGCAAGATAGAGCTATGGACGACGAACCAGACAGCTGCGATGAGGAAAATGAGCGAGAAACTCGATCCCGCCACCCTTGTCGGTCGCCCAGTCGCCGAGGCCCGGGAGATCGCCGAGCGACACGGGTACACCGTCCGCGTCATAGCACCTGACCAGACGGCGGTCACCCTCGATCTCCGTAGGAACAGGATCAACCTCGTCACCGACGGCACTCGCGTGACGAGGGTCTGGTTCCACTGACCGGAGCCGGACCAGCAGCGCGTAGCAGGCAACCCGCGCCCGCGAACGCCGCATGTCACCTGCTTCTTCATGGCGGTGTGCCCTAGCGCGGTGGCCTTCCATCGTCTATCGTCGATTAACGATGAATATTCGGCAGGATGGGCCGCTGGACCGGGTGACGGCGGCTGAGTACGCGTCGTGGTTCCGGGCGCTGGCGGACGCGACCCGGGTGCAGATCGTATCGCTGCTCGCCCGGTGCGGCGAGCCGATGACTGTCGGGGCGATCACGGCGGAGCTTGATGTCGGCCAGTCCACGGTGTCGGAGCACCTGAAGATCCTGGCCGGCGTGCGGTTCGTGCTTGCCGAGCGGCAGGGGACGGCGGCGTATTACCGGATCAACGACGCGTGCGTGCGGTGCTTCCCGTCCGCGGCTGACATCGTTATGGGCCGCCCGGTCCCGGCTGCCCCGTCCTGCTGACCCGGCGATCTGGAGGTATCCGTGCCCGATGACACTGAACGGATCCGAGCCTCGGTGGTGGCGCGCTACGGCCAGCTGGCCCACGCGGCAGCCGCCGGCGGGCAGGTCACCGACTGCGACCCCGGCGCGCCTGGCGGGGGCTGCTTCGGTGCCGCCGCCTACGATGACCCGGCAGGGCTGCCCGAGGGCGCGCTGCGAGCCAGCCTGGGCTGCGGCAACCCGGTGGCGGTCGCTGCGCTGAGCCCAGGCGAGACCGTGCTCGACCTGGGGTCGGGGGGCGGCATTGACGTGCTGCTTTCGGCCCGGCGGGTCGGCCCGGCGGGGCGGATCTACGGCCTGGACGCTGCATCCGAGATGATCGCACTGGCCCGCGCGAACGCCGCCGCCGCAGGCACGGGGAACACGGAGTTCCTGCACGGGAACATCGAGGACGTTCCGTTGCCGGACGGGCACGTCGACGTGGTGGTCTCCAACTGCGTGATCAACCTGTCCGCGGACAAGCCGCGCGTGCTTGCCGAGGCGTTCCGCGTCCTGCGGCCCGGCGGGCGGCTGGGCATCACCGACGTCATCGCCGCCGGCGATGCTGACCCTGCCAAGCTGGCCCTTGCCGAGCAGCGTGCCGGCTGCGCCGCCGGGACGGTAACTGCCGCGCAGTACCGTCACCAGCTCCTGGCGGCCGGGTTCACCCGGATCAGCATCACCCTGGCTGCTGATGCCGGGGACGGCCTGCTGGCGGCCATCGTTCAGGCCGTGCGGCCCGCCGCCCCGGACAGGGTGCTGATCCGGCCGATGCGGGCCGCCGACGCCGGCGAGGTGCTGGCGGTCTACCAGGCGGGCCTGGACACCGGGCAGGCCAGCTTCGAGACCGTTGCGCCAACGTGGGAGGCGTTTGACGCTGGCAAGCTGCCGCTGCACCGCCACGTCGCCGCCGACGCCGACACCGGGCGGGTACTCGGCTGGGTGGCCGCCTCGCCCGTGTCGGGCCGATGCGTCTACGCGGGGGTGATAGAACATAGCATCTACGTTCACCTGGGCCATCAGGGGCGGGGAATCGGACGGGCGCTGCTCGAAGCGCTGATCGCGTCGTCGGAGGACGCCGGGATCTGGACAGTCCAGTCCGGAGTGTTCCCGGAGAACACGGCCAGCCTGCGGCTGCACGAGCAGGCAGGGTTCCGCGTCGTCGGGGTGAGGGAGCGGGTCGGCTGTCATCACGGCCAGTGGCGGGACACCGTCCTCATCGAGCGCCGCAGCCGCGTCGCGGGGGCCTCCTGACCGGGTCCTCGCGCAGGCAGAGCGGCCTAGTCCGGCATGCTTGCCAGCCCGCTGAGACCGGGCGCGAGCACCGCCGACATCCGCGCCATGACGCCAGGATTGACCCGGTAGTACACCCAGGTGCCGCGCCGCTCGGAGCTGATCAGCCCGGCCTCGCGCAGGATCTTCAGGTGGTAGCTGACCGAGGGGGCGGTCACGTCGAACGCGTCGAGCAGGTCGCACACGCAGGACTCGCCGCCGTCGTGGCAGGCGATCAGCGACAGCAGCCGCAGCCGCATTGGATCGGCGAGCGCCTTGAACAGCGGCGCCAGCTCCTCCGCCCCGGCCTGCGGCAGCGGCTCGCGCGCGAGCGGTGCGCAGCACTCCTCGCCGTCGGCGGGGATGACGGGCAGCAGCTTCTGGTTAACCATCTCTCTAATTTGACACATCTTTAAGCAGGGTGCCAAACTGAGGCCGAGGCTGATTAGAGACTTCTTTAATCAGTTGCCGTCCCATGAGGGAGGAACCCCATGTCCCGTGTCCAGCTCGCCCTCCGCGTCGCCGACCTGGAAGGCTCGGTTGCTTTCTACTCGAAGCTGTTCGGCGCCGAGCCCGCCAAACGCCGTCCCGGCTATGCGAACTTCGCGATCGCCGAGCCGCCGCTCAAGCTGGTCCTGATCGAGGGCCAGCCCGGGGAGCCCACCCGGATGGACCACCTCGGCGTGGAAGTGGAAACCGCCGAGGAAGTCGCCACCGCGACCGCACGGCTGGCCGCCGAGGGCCTGGCGACCGCCACCGAGGAGGACACCGCCTGCTGCTACGCGATTCAGGACAAGGTCTGGGTCACCGGACCCGGCGACGAGCCCTGGGAGGTCTACGTCGTCAAGGGGGACACCGACGTCCTGGACAAGGCCGAAAACTCCGTCTGCTGCGCCCCGGCAAAGGAAACGGGCACCGCGCCGCCCGCAGCCGCGGCCTGCTGCTAATAGGCCGGCTCTTGTGCCGAAGCAGTGAACTGTGATTCGCTACTTCCGTGCCGTACCGTCGTCCGCCCCGCGTGACGGCCCGCCTCGCTCAGGCCAGGGAGCGCGCGGTCACGGCAGCGCTGGACCTGGTCGCGGCGCACGGGTGGGCAGGCGCCTCGGTGACGGCGATTGCCGCCGGGGCCGGCATGTCGGCCGGAGCGCTGTACCGGCACTTCCCTTCCAAGGCCGACCTGCTTGTGGAGGTGTTCAGGAGGGCGGCGGGCCGGGAGGTCTCGGTTCTGGAAGACGTGGCGCGCGCCGAGGCGGTGGCCGCGGGATCCTCCGGTGAGCTGCTACGGCAGGCGGTGTCGGTGTTCGCGCGGCGCGCTCTGGACGGTCCGGTGCTGGCGTTCGCACTGCTGGCCGAGCCCGCCGACCCGGCAGTCGAGGCAGAGCGGCTGGTGTACCGGCGGAGGTTCCGCGACGTGTTCGCGGCCATCGTCCGTGCGGGCGTGGCCCGCGGCGAGTTGCCCGGTCAGGACCCAGACCTGACCGGCGCCGCGCTGGTGGGCGCGATATCGGAGATCCTGATCGGCCCGCTGTCGCACGCGCGGGACCGCGGAGCCGACCCGGGCCTGGTAGCCAGGCTCTGCGTGCTGGCGCTGCGCTGCGCGGGCGGCCAGCCCGCGATGGGCCGACTTGAGCTGGAGGAGACACCGTGACCGAGTTGGCACAGGGCATGGGCGTGACGCCGCACGACGTTTCTCAGCAGCCGGACCCGGATCCGTTCGTGCAGGACGGTCCGCGGGTGCCAAACCGCTGGCTAGCCGATGACGCGCTCCGGCAGGCAGTTGCCCGGCTGATGGCGGATGCCGGGTCGGCCGAGGCGGCGGAGTTGCTTACCGACGTGGGCGAGCGTGCTATGGCCGAGATGCCGCCGCTCGCCGACGAGGCGGAACGGGTCCCGCCCCGGCACGTGCCCTATGACGGGTGGGGCCAGCGGATAGACCGGATCGAGGTCAGCGGGGCGTGGCTGGAGCTGGTGCGGCTGGCCCAGGAGCTGGGCGCGGTCGCTCTGGCCTACGAGCGGCCGTTCGGTGCGGCCAGCCGGGTGGTCCAGGCCGCGGTCCTCCAGTTGGTCAACCCGGTGTCCGCGACGGCGCTGTGCCCGCTGGCCATGACCGACGGCGCCGCCGTGGCGCTGACCCGGTCCGATCCCGGCCTGGCCGCCGACTGGGTGCCTCGGCTGACCGCACGCCGCGACGGCTGGACGGCCGGGCAGTGGATGACGGAGAAAGAGGGCGGATCCGACGTCGGGCGTTCCGGCACCGTCGCCATCCCGCTCGACGACGGCACGTGGGCGCTGCACGGGACCAAGTGGTTCACCTCGGCGACAACCGCGACCGTCGCGCTGGCGCTCGCCCGCCCGCAGGGCGCTGGCGCTGCGCACGGAAGCCGTGGGTTGTCGCTGTTCGCGCTGCGGCTGCGGCAGGCCGACGGGTCCTGGAACGGGCTGCGGGTGCGGCGGCTGAAGGACAAGCTCGGCACCCACGCGCTGCCCACCGCCGAGCTTGACCTGACCGGTGCCGTGGCGGTGCCGGTCGGCGGGATCGGGCGTGGTGTGCAGAAGGTCACCGCGGTGCTGCACCCGGCGCGGCTGTTCGCGGCGCAGTCGGCAACCGGCGATGCCGGCCACCTGCTTGCCCTGGCCAGGGACTACTCGGCCCGCCGCCAGGTCGCGGGCGGGCTGCTCGCGGCCCAGCCCGTCCATCAGCGGTGGCTGGCCCAGACCGCCGCCGTCTACCATGCGATGGTGCAGCTCTCGCTGCGTGCGGCGCAGCTCGTCGGCGAGGACGAGGGCTCATCCGAAGGGCTTCCCTCACCGCTGGCGCGGATTGTCGTCCCGCTCGCCAAGCTGGCCTGTGCCCGGCAGGGCGAGTGGGCGGTCAGCCACCTGCTCGAGGCGTTCGGCGGCGCCGGGTACCTGGAGGACACCGGGCTGCCCAGGCTGTTGCGCGATGTGCACGTGC
>Ga0335075_10011674_pt1 | contig 13275 bp, 12 predicted proteins | sample Lox_Sample_24_FD_206723 | JGI IMG/M metagenome (GOLD analysis project Ga0335075, IMG submission 206723) | Soil microbial communities from Loxahatchee National Wildlife Refuge, Florida, United States - Lox_Sample_2.4 | ecosystem: Environmental > Terrestrial > Soil > Wetlands | place: USA...
GGACGAGATAGCCAGTATCGGCCAGCGAGCATCAGCTGATCTTCGCTTTGCCGAGTTTGAGGCTGATGGTGTTTCCTGCGCCGGGGATGGTCAGGTTTATCAGCGTTCTGGCAATCAGGCCGCAGCCGGAGAACTTCCCGATCGTGTAGCTGCCTGCGAGGTTGCCTCCCTTGAGGATGTTGAACCCGGGCTGGCTGGTCACGCTGACTACAACCGCCTTCTTGGTCTGGCAGGAATCGCCGACGCTAATCGGGAAGCCGCCCACGGTGAGGCTGAGGATCCGCAGCGTTATCTTCGACGTGGTTGTCACCGCGCCGGTGCCAAGGTTCAGCTTGCCGGTCGTCGGGCCGTCGTTGATGAACTGCGTCGTCGCGGTAACCGGGATCTGGATGATGCCGACGCCCTCGGTGAACGATCCCGTCGCGTCGGGCAGTGACAGGCTGGCCGTCAGCTTGCCGGTCTTGAGGTTCACGGCGCTGGAAAGCGAGCCAGGCCCGAGACTGAGAGTGAAGTTCGGTGCCTTGATATACGTGCTGCCAGTGACTTTGTATTTTGCGTGCACCTTGGCCGCTGCCGACGCGGTGTCCGCCGATGCTGGACCAGCGGCGACGGCCAGCGTGGCACCGGCTGCTAGCACGGCCGCTGCTGCGGCCGCAAGACGTGGCGCTATCGATCCTGTTCTTAACGTCATGACTGAGCTCCTTTGTCAAGCGATGATGGGCGGTTTCTGGCGTTTCCTCAAAAAAGCCGTCAGTGTATTGGCTTGGGTACCGGCGGCGGGCATGCCCATTGCTGTGGGTGCGCCGTGCCGCACAGCTTGCCCTGGGTCATCAGCGTGTAGTTGCCTGGCCCGGAGATCGAGCCAGTCAGCAGGGGATCGAGATTCTCGGTCACCCCGCAGTTAGTGAAAGCGGGAATGGTCAGCCTCCCGCTGAGCGGGCCGCCGTCTGCCACGGTGTAACCGCGCGGCGGGATGGTGCCATCGCCCCGCCCGGTCAGCGTCAGCCGCGTCGAGGTGATCGGCTGGCAATGCGGCCCGATCGCCAGCGGCACGCCGTTCACGTCGACGTCCGAGATCCGGATCGCGACTGTCGTGGTGGCGCGCACGGTGATCGGATAGGGGAGCCCGCTGACGCCCGAGACCGATCGGATGCTGATCGGCCGTAGTTCGGTGACCATGAGTGTCGCGGTAACCGGCATGAATCCAAAGGCCAGGAACGTCGCGCGGACCGGCGGCAGCTCCTGGTGCCCCTGGTAATAGAGTTCGCCGGTCGAGTACTCGATGAGCTTGCCGGGCTTGAAGATATGCCGATAGGCAAAGTCGATGTTGACCAACGCAGGCCGTGCCGGTCGCTTGGGTTGCAGCAGCGCGGCGCCGTAGAGCTTCGTCACATCCGAGTAGCCGGTGATGTAGGCGCAGACGGCGACGCCGGTCCCCTTGATCTTGATGTGCCCGCAGCCCTTGGGGAGCTTGAGCTTATGGCGACCAGGTGATTTCGGGTGTGGCTCCGACAGAGCGCTGGCGACGGGGATGGCAACGATAGTCGTGGCACGGTGGCTAGCTGGGGTGCAGGCGACGCCAAGCGCCGAGGAGCTAGGACTTGGTGATCCAGAACCGACCGGACTTCCGCTGCCCGGGCTTGGGCTAGCACTGCTCGGACTCGGGTTGCCGCTGCTCGGGCTGGGGCTGGGGCTAGGGCTGGCCGGGCCGTCGGGATGCAGCGAAAGAGCCAGGTCGCCTGCGGTAAACGTGACTGTCCCGCGAGTGGCGACGGTCACGGGTGCGGCGTTGCCCGGCGCGACGATCGCGAGGCTGCCAGTGGCAGGCAGCGGCTGAGCAGCCCGCGCCTGGCCTTGCCAGCTTGCCGTCGTGTTCTGGCTCGTGTTGACGGCGAGGATTGCGGTGGAACTGACGGACATCGCGCCGGACTTGCGCAATGCGCCGACTGCCGCCGCAGGCAGCCGGACGGTTATCCGCACCCCAGTCGGCTGGATACGCCTGCCGGCCGTGGCTGTCCTCGGGAAGATCGCTGCGATGGTGACGCCCATGCGCATCGGCACCTGCTGCGTTCCGGTCGGGAACAAGCACGTGTAGCCAAGACTCACGTGCACGTTAGTGGACGTACTCGTGCCCGACGATGCGTGAGCGGCGACCGTTACCGCGGCGGCCAGCGTTCCCGCTGCGAGCATCAGCGCGCCGACAATGGCCGCGTTCCGCACGCCGTGCCGCTCCTCGCGAGCGCTAGTCACCCATGCCTCGATCCCGGTTCGGTGTCCCTGGACGTGTTCCGCGAAACGGCAGCGCCGGTGACCGCGACACGGCCACCGGCGCTCCCATTGCGACTAGCTCGACTTGATAGTCATCTTGGGGCTGACCTTGTAGGTGGCCTTATAGCTCGGGTGGTCGTTGTTGTGAATAACGTCAAAGCACTCGCCCGCGGGGACGCCCGAGATCGTGAGCTTGGCGGCCTTCACTCCCTTGGCTTGTTTGACCGGCAGCTTGGACGTCATGTTCAGGGTGTGCTTGGAGTTGTTGAGGTAGCCCGGTGCGGACCCGGTCACCGTGAACGAGCATCCCTCCAGGCTGACGTCGACCTTGACGCCGGTGATGATCACGTCGGTCTCGCCCTTGCTGTTGGTCTTGGATGTCACCTCCACCGAGTAGGGCGTCGACTTGACCTTCGTAGTCACTGGGAGGGTCTCGCCGGTGCAGCGGGAGAATGACAGCGCCTTCGCCGTCCCGATCTTCACCGGCGCGGAGCCCCTGTGAGTGCCGCTGGCTATCTTGCCGGAAGCCTTGGAGGACGTGCAGGTAACGCTGATGGCTGATGCGCCGGACCCGTCGGTCAGGATTGTCGTGCCCGCCTTCGCCGTGTACGAGCCGCCGCGGCTCACCTTGACAGTGAGGTGGGTCGTCGAGGCCAGAGCCGGGCCGATACTCATGCCTACGACGGCTGCTGTTGCGGCGGCCGTGAACAGGACACTGCCGACCCGTTTCCTGATTGTCATGACTGCACTCCTTGATCGGGGGTTCGCCTGACAGCAGCGGTGCAAGGCTGATCGGGGTCACGCGCTGCACTCGCAGCTTTTGCTACTGGCGAGTACGTTACGGCCGCGTAACATCCGGTGCAAGGAAGGGTTGGCGGGATAGGCCAGAACGGTGCATCTGTGGCCAGATCATTGTCACGTCACCACAAGTCAACCGCCGTTCTTTATCACGAGATGAGCAACTCTGGCTAAGTTGCGAACTATCGCAAGAACGGCATGTGCAAGTTCGCCACAGGCGGACTCGTCCATGGCCCTGGTCAGAGAAACGGATCGCTTGCTCTTCGCCGACGCCCGTTGTGGGACTACTGTCGGGACTGTGCCGGATCGTGCAGTGGCGACATCGCCGTCAGCCCGCGGCCAGTCGACCGGAGCGCCACAGGTCATGCGCCCCGCGCAGCTTGCTGAGATCATGCGGCCTGAGCTGCCCGACCTGGCTCGCGAGATCATCTCGGAAATCCGCAGCAGGATTCCCGAGTACGCGCGGCCGATGGACGGGCCGTACGGCCACGTGCTGCAGGTCGCGGTGCAACGATCGCTCGGCTCATTCTTTGACTGGGTGGCGGACCCGACCGCACCGCGAGAACTGCGTGATCAGCTGTGCCGCAGGCTCGGCCAGTACGAGGCACAGGAGGGCCGCAGCCTCGACAGCCTCCAGGCCGCCTACCGTATTGGCGTGCAGGTCAGCTGGCGACGGGTGATGAGCCTGGGACTGCGCACGGGTGCACCGTCCGCGGTGATGTCCTGGCTGGCCGACGCCGGGCTCGCGTACATGGACGAACTTGCTTCGCTATCGCTCCAGGGATACCTGGAGGCCCAGGCGCAGTCCCGGCGATCCCAGCAAGACTGGCGGAAACGACTGCTGCGGCTCATCCTGGAATCGCCGCCGGTTCCTGCGCGCGCTATCACCGAGCTTGCCGAAACCATCGGCTGGGCAGTCCCTGCGGAGGTCACGCTCGTCGCTCTCGAACCAGGCCCCGATTGCCTGCTCGAGTTGCCTGACGATGCGCTGCAGGATCTTGGCGGCGCGCAGCCGCATCTGCTGCTCACGGGTAGTACGGACCACAGCAGAAGAGAGGCGCTGGCTGCTGCGTTCGCTGGCAGGCAGTCGGCTGTGGGCCTCAGCGTTCCGCTGGCTGAAGCCGCGCACTCGCTGCGCTGGGCACGACAGGCGCTGGCACTGAGCCGCGACGGGATCATTGCCGCCGACCCCGTGACGTTCTGCGAGGACTATCTGGTGGAGCTGTGGCTGCTGGCCGACGAGCCTCTCATCGATCAGCTGGCCCGACGGAGGCTCGGCGCAGTGACCGGCCTCAGTAACATCCAGCGGCGGCGGCTAGCGGAGACACTGAGCGCGTGGCTGGAGACGAGCGGCACGGCGCCAGCCATGGCTGAGCGGCTGGGCGTCCACCCCCAGACCGTCAGGTATCGGATGCGGAAGCTGGAAGGCGCACTGGACGGCCAGCTCAGTGACCCGGACGCGCGTTTTGCCATTGAGGCTGTGCTGCGCGCTACCCGTCTGCGGGATCGTGCGACCGAGGGGCGCGGCTAGCTACGACCGGCCCGCCGGGAGGATGAAGTTCTCGATCGCGTTGGCGAAGCCCTCGTCGTCATTGGCAGTTGTGACCCGGCGAGCGGCGCGCTTGACCTCAAGGCTGGCCTGCCCCATCGCGATGCTGAGGCCGGAGTGCGCGAACATCAGAACGTCGTTGGGCATGTCCCCGATGGTCGCGATCTCGTCAGGGCTGAGCTTGTACCTAGTAGCCAGGTACTTCGCAACCTCGCCTTTGTTGGCTTTCGGGTGCGTGACGTCCAGGTAGTAGGGCTGAGACTGAGCAGCTGCGACGTGATCGCCGAACTTGTCGCGAACGGCAGAGGTTGCCTTGTCCACCGCATCGTGGTCATCGCTAACGCCAACGAGCTTGGCGACATTGTCGGTCAGCCCGTTGATGCCGTGCGTCATCACCTTCGGTTCGAACTTCACGGTCCAGGTCTCGCGCGCGACGTGCGGACCGCCGGCCTTCGGCACGTACCAGTCAGAGCCGCGGTACAACCAGACGTCGAGCTTGACCGAGGACACCATCTTCGCCACTGGAGCCACTATCTCCTCGGGCAGTACCCGCTGCTCGAGCACGGTCATGTCCCGGTCGACGAGGAGCCCGCCGTTGAACGCAGCGATCGGTGTCTGGATTTCGAGCGGCTCGATCAGCATCGCCATGCCGCGCGGCGGCCGGCCACTGGTGATCGCGAACAGGATTCCCGCATCGTGCAGCTTGTGTACCGCGTCGATGGCCCGCTCGGTCAGGACCTTCTCTTGAGTGACCAGCGTGCCGTCGACGTCGGCAAGGAGCAGTTTCACCGCAGGGGCTGCCACCGGTCACTCCTGTCCGCGCTTGTAAGCAGGCTCGGCGTGCCGGTAGGCGTCGATGACATCGCGGTAGCGCGAGGAGATCTCCTCGACGGCCTCATATTTCGACGCCCGCCCCGCCAGGTACTTCTTCAGCGAATCCTCCCACAGCGTCCGGCCGACGGCGAACCCGTCGAAGCCGTCAACCGAGGCCCCGATCTTCACCCACTCGAGGACCTGGGGTTCGTCCGCGCCGCGCCCGAGCACGATGCACTTGACGTTGTCGCGGCCCTCGACCTGGGCCTGGGCCACGACGTCCTGGCAGGCCGCCGTGGTATCGAGGCCCTCGATCTTCCAGATATCCGGCTCGACGCCGCCTGCCTGCAGGGCCGCGATGGTCTCGACTACCAGGCGCGGGCGCAGCTTCCGGTCGTAGTCGCGCTGGTGGCCGTCGAACGTGTCAAGCTGCGCCGCCGTCGCGGGTACCAGCAGCTCGAACAGGAACTTCCGGTCACGATCACGCAGCCAGTGGCTCAGCCGGGCCAGCCGCTCGGTCTGCCGCTGGTTCAGGCCCGCGTCTCCGGCCGGGTTATAGCGCACGAGGACCTTGGCGAATGTCGGATCGAACGCCTCGATGTGCGCGCCGAAGTCGTCGCCATACTGGAACTCGAACTCCTCCTGACCGGACTTCTCCACCGGCATCGCGAGCGGCACGCGCTCGGACTTTGCCCGCCGGGCAACGCCGGTGCCGAACTCCTCGTCGACCAGGACACCGCAAACGGTCCTCGGAGCACCCTGCGCCAGCGCTCGGACGAAGGCGTCGAAGATGATCTCCTTCACGCCGATGATGCCGTCCCGGACCTCGGCAGACACGGGCTCGGCGGCCCCGAACAGATCGTGCTCGAACGAGCCGCGGTGATCGAAGGCCACCAGGTAGAGCGGTTTGTCATACCCGAGCGTCATGAGCACCTCCAGGTAAGAACCACGGGTCAGCCGGAGTTCGGCAGATGCCACCGGAACGGCTCGATTAGCTTGCTCACCGACTCCGGGCCGAAGGAGCCGGGCGAATACGGCTCGGCCGGTGGCGGGTTCTGCAGCAGCGGCTCAGAAATCTCCCACAACCGCAGGATGCCGTCGGAGCTGGTGAACAAGGACTGGTCGCCCAGCATCGCATCGAGGATGAGCCGCTCATAGCCCTCGAGCGCGTTCGCTGCCGCGAATGAGTCCCCGTACTTGAACACCATCTTCTCGCTGCCCAGGCTCATTTCCGCGCCCGGCTCCTTGGCCAGGAACTTCGCGGTGATGGAGCCAGGGTCGGCGAAGTCGATGATGATCTCGTTCCGCCGCCCGTCCGGTACGTCCTTGCGGTGCGCCTTGAACATCCGCAGCGGCGGTTCGTGGAAGCCGAGGGTGATCACCTGTCGCCCGGCGCCCATGCTCTTGCCGGACCGCAGGTAGAACGGCACGCCGTGCCACCGCCAGTTGTCGACCTCAGCTTTCAGCGCGACCATCGTCTCGGTTTCGGAGTCCGGGGCGACTCCTGCCTCGCTCAGGTAGCCCTCGTACTGCCCGCGCACGACGTGCCGGACGTCGATTGGCTTCAGCGCGTCGTAGACCTTGGCCTTCTCGGTGCGCAGTTGCTGGGCCGTCAGTGAGGTCGGTGGTTCCATCGCGACGAAGCCGAGTACCTGGAACAGGTGTGTGACGATCATGTCGCGGTAGGCGCCGGTCTTGTCGTAGAAGTCGGCGCGGCCTTCGATAGAGAGGGTCTCCGGCACGTCAATCTGCACATAAGCAATGTGCGAGCGATTCCAGACTGGCTCAAACAAGCCGTTGGCGAACCGGAACGCCAGGATGTTGTCGACGGATTCCTTACCCAGGAAGTGATCGATCCGGAAGATCTGCGACTCGTCGAAGACTGCGTGCACTGCGTCGCCCAGCTGGATCGCCGACTTCAGGTCCGTGCCGAACGGCTTCTCGATGACCACCCTGGATCGATCGCCGGCCAGGCCCGCATCGCCGAGCATGCCGACTACCGACGCGAAAGCGCTCGGCGGCACCGCCAGGTGGAACAGCCGGCGGACCGAACCGCCGATCTCCTTCTCGGCCCGTTCCACCTCGTCGCGGAGCGGAGCGTAGTCGTCCGGATCAGCCACGGCGAAGGACAGGTGCTGCTGAAACTCGGCCCAGGCGTCGGTTTCGCGGGTCGGCTTCGTAATGCAGAAATCCTGGCAGGCCTGTTTGGCATGCGCCCGGAACTCGTCGGTGCTGATCGCGAACTTCGCCGGCGCAGAGCCGATAATGCGGTACTTGCGCGGCAGCAGGTTGGCCGCCGCAAGGTGGAACAGGCCAGGCAGCAACTTGCGCTTTGCCAGGTCGCCGGTGGCACCGAACAGCACGATGACATGGTCGTCCGGGCGCCGGACAGCTCCGCGCGCGGGCGCCTTGCTGGTGGTGACTGTCATGAGGTCCTCGCTATCGGGGGGTTGCGTCCGCCAGGCGATGCGGGCCGCCTGCCCGGCGCGGCTGCCGCGGCTGCCCGGGCTGACGGCCGATCCGACTGCAGGAAGTCAGGCTGCTGCCTGGTCAGCCATGACCAGCGAGCGGGTGGCCAGCACCCGGCCGGCCGGGATTGATTCGTCGCCTGCCAGCAGCTTAGCCAGCGCGTCGCGCTTGTCTGCACCGGTGACCAGCCACAACAGCTGATCCGCGCGGGCCAGCGCGGGATAAGTCAGCGTCATGCGCCGATGGCCCTGGTAGGGCTGCGTGACCCCGACCAGGGCCTCGGTTATGTCAAGCACCGGGTCAGCGGGCACCAGCGACGCGGTGTGGCCATCCGGGCCCAGGCCGAGGTGCACCAGGTCGAATCGCGGCGGCACGACTGTGGCATACCGTTCAGCAGCGGCACCCAGATCGGGGTCGTTGACCGGCATCGGGTGCACCCGGGCGGGCGCGTCGCCGAGGCTCTCCCGCAGGTGGGTGAGGTTCCGGTCCGGGTCACCGTCCGGCGCGACTCGCTCGTCCACCTGGAAGAGCTCGACATCCGCCCACGGCATGTCCTCGTTCCGGAGCTCCGCGAACATCGCCCACGGCGTATGCCCGCCGCTGACAGCGAAGGTAAACCGGCCGCGGTCGGCGACAGCCGCGCGGGCCTGTTCGGCGACATAGCCGGCGGCCCTGGCCGCGACCATGCTCGTATCGGCTATGACATCCAGGTCGTGGTGCACTTGCTCAGGCCTTCTTCTCCTTGTGCCCGCCGAACTCATAGCGCATCGCCGACAGGACCTTGTCGGTGAAGTCACCGAGCCCGCGCGACTCAAACCGCTCGTAGAGGGCTGCGGTGATGACCGAGGCGGGGACGCCCTCGTCGATGGCGGCCGTGACGGTCCACCGTCCCTCGCCGGAGTCGGACACCCTGCCTTCGTAGTCATCCAGGGTGGGCGACTGTACGAAGGCCGCTGAGATCAGGTCGATGAGCCAGGAGCTGATTACCGAGCCGCGGCGCCAGACCTCGGCCACTTCGCTGACGTCGATCTGGTACTGGTATGCCTCCGGGTCGCGCAGCGGAGTGGTCTCGGCGTCGACCTCCTGCGTGTGCAGGCCGGCATCGGCATGCTTGATGATGCTCAGGCCCTCGCCGATCGCGGCCATCATGCCGTACTCGATGCCGTTATGTACCATTTTGACGAAGTGCCCGGCCCCGCTCGGACCGCAGTGCAGGTAGCCATGCGGGGCGGTACTGCCGGTCCCGTTGGCCTGAGGCAGCTTCCGGCCCGGCGTCGGTTCGGCGCTGCCCTCGCCCGGCGCGATGGTCTTGAAGATCGGGTCGAGGTGCTGTACCGGCCCGTTCTCGCCACCGATCATCAGGCAGTAGCCGCGCTCGAGGCCCCACACGCCGCCGCTGGTCCCGCAGTCCACGAAGTGGATCCCGTCCGCCTTCAGTTGCCCGGCCCGCTCGATGTCGTCGCGGTAGTAGGAGTTGCCGCCGTCGATGACGATGTCGCCCTGGGCCAGCAGCGGCTTCAGCTCATCTAGCGTCGACTGCACGCTGGCGGCGGGCACCATGATCCAGATGGCCCGCGGCTGCTCCAGCTTGCTGACAAGGTCGGCCAGGCCGGTAGCTCCGGTCATTCCCTCGGATTCCAGCTGCTTGACCGGATCAGGAGTGCGGTTGTAGCCGACACAGCGGTGGCCGTCGCGCATCAGCCGGCGCACCAGGTTGCCGCCCATCCTGCCGAGTCCGATCATGCCGAGCTGCATCGGCGTGTCTGTTGGCATCGTAATCAGCCTTCCATTTTTGTTATCAAGAAAGACGCTTCAGGGAACGACGTATCACGGCTTGGCCTTGAGCGTCCGGTAGCGGCGGATCAGGGTATTTGTTGACGAGTCGTGGCTCAGCTCTGGCTCGGTCGCGGACTCCAGCTCGGGCGCGATCTGGTTGGCGAGTGCCTTGCCCAGTTCCACGCCCCACTGGTCGAAGGAATCGATCTGCCAGATCGTGCCCTGGGTAAACACGCTGTGCTCATACAGCGCGATGAGCGAGCCGAGCAGCCGCGGCGTGAGCACATCGGTGAGCAGCACGTTGGTGGGGCGGTTGCCCTCCATCACTCGGTGCGGCACGACATGCTCGGGCGTGCCCTCCGCCCGGACCTCCTCCTCGGTCTTGCCGAAGGCCAGCGCCTGAGCCTGGGCGAACACGTTGGACGACAGGATGTCGTGGTGGTTCGCCAGCGGGTTAAGCGACTTAGCGAAGCCGATCAGATCGACCGGGATGAGCTTCGTTCCCTGATGAATGAGCTGGTAGAAGCTGTGCTGCCCGTTTGTGCCAGGCTCACCCCAGAACACCGCTCCGGTCTGGTAATCGACCCGCATGCCGGTCAGTGTCACGTGCTTGCCGTTGGACTCCATCGTGAGCTGCTGCAGGTAGGCCGGGAACCGCTTCAGGTACTGGTCGTACGGCATCACGCCGACTGTCTGAGCGTCGAAGAAGTCGCCGTACCACACGCAGAGCAGGCCCATAATGACCGGCAGGTTCTGCGCCAAGGGGGCGGTGCGGAAGTGCTCGTCGATGGCGTGGAAGCCGGCCAGCATCTCATCGAAGTTGTCCGGGCCGATCGCGATCATTGTCGACAGTCCGATGGCCGAGTCCATCGAGTAGCGGCCGCCAACCCAGTCCCAGAAGCCGAACATGTTGGCTGTGTCGATGCCAAACGCCGCGACCTTCTCGGCGTTTGTCGACACCGCCACGAAATGCCTGGCGACAGCGTCCTCGCTGCCGAGCGCGCCGACGACCCAGTCGCGCGCTGATCGCGCGTTGGTGAGCGTCTCCAGCGTGCCGAACGTCTTAGAGGAGATGATGAACAGCGTCTCATCCGGAGCCAGGTCCCTCGTCGCCTCGACGAAATCGGTGGAGTCGACGTTGGACACGAACCGGAACGTCATGTCTCGGTCGGAGTAGTGCTTCAGCGCTTCGTATGCCATCACCGGCCCGAGGTCGGATCCGCCGATGCCCACGTTGATGACGTTACGGATGCGCTTGCCGGTGTAGCCCTTCCATTCCCCGGACCGGATCTGCTCCGCGAACGCCCGCATCTGACGCAGTACCTTGTGCACTTCTGCTACCACGTCGGTGCCGTCGACGACGAGGGACGCGTTCTCCGGCATTCGCAGCGCCACGTGCAGCACTGCGCGGTCCTCGGAGACGTTGATGTGCTCGCCGGCAAACATGGCGTCTCGCCGCTGCGGCAGGCCAGATTCCTCGGCTAGTTCGACGAGAAGCCGCATTGTCTCGTCGGTGACGCGGTTCTTCGAGTAGTCCAGGTAGATGCCTTCGGCCTCGGCCGACAGCCGCTCACCGCGCACCGGGTCGGCCGCGAACAGTTCACGTAGGTGACGCTGGCCAATCTCGGCGTGGTGGCGCTCCAGTGCTTGCCACGCCTTACGCTCACGAAGCGGCGGGACGGCGATCATTAACGTCTCCTTCGGTGGCCGCAGGCCAGTTTTAGCGTCGGCCTGGGTCAGCGCCGGCACGCTCTTATCCCAGCACGGCCGACGGCTCGGATGCTGGCCGGCCCGGCATGCTGCGGGCATCGGTTCCGATGCTGCTACGTCGGGGCAGGTCAGTGACGGCTGGCGAGCGCACTGTTGGTGAACTTATGGCTGCGTCTTGCCGTGCTAAGGGTTATGAGCACAGTTCTGAATGAGGTGAGGGCCATGACCGGGCGACGGGCACGTGGTGCGCAGTGGCTCCTGCTCCGGCTTGCCGGGGCAGGCCTGTTGTTTGTCACCGCAGCCATTCACCTTGACCTCTATCTGACCGGTTACCGGACGATCCCGACAATAGGCCCGCTTTTCCTGTTCCAGGTCATCGCCGGTTTCCTGGTTGGCGCGGTCGTGCTGGCCACGGCCAGCCGACTGGCCGCTGCGGCCGGTGCCGCGCTGGCGCTGAGCACGCTTGGCGGTTACCTGCTAACGGTCCAATTCGGGCTATTCGGGTTCCGTGAGGTCCGGACGACTGCCGGAATCGTTGCCGGGGTCATCGAGGTGGTTGCATTCGCCGCGCTTGCGGTCTACTCGGCCGCCCGGGACTCGACAGTGCGGGCCCCGGTAAGGCAGGACTCGACAGCACAGAATTCAACCGGGCACGCCAGGCCCGGCATTCCTGCTCTGCCGAGTGCGAGCTTGCAGCAGGCGTGCCTGGGCGCGGGGGTCGTAGCTGTCGTTGCTTTGGGGCTGATGGGCGGCGCCCTGGCCGGGGCGGGCGGCCCCGCCGGAGCCTCAGCCGGCGCCGAGCTCAAAACCACCACGATCGGCGGTGTAACGGTGCTCACCAACGCAGCCGGCCGCACGCTCTACTGGTTCGCGCCTGATACGCCGACAAAGTCGGTCTGCAACGGTTCGTGCGCGGTCTACTGGCCGCCGGTGCACGGACCGCTCACCGCGGGCGCGGGTGTCTCCGGCCGGTTGAGCACGATCAAGCGAGCCGACGGCTCAACTCAGGAGACCTACGACGGGCATCCGCTCTATACCTACGTCGGCGACTCCGGCCCTGGTCAGGAGCACGGGAACAACCTCAACCTGAACGGCGGCCGCTGGCACGTCGTGCCCGTCAGCGGTCATTAACCGGCTAGGGCGGTCTGCCTGGCGGGCTTGGGGGGCCGCTGGGCAGATCAGCCCGCCCGCTGAGGCACGCACGGAAGGGCGGGCGGACCTAGCGATAGTTAACGTATTGCAGCGCTATGTCCAGATCCTTGCCCCTGAGCAGCGTCTGGACTTCCTGGAGTTCGTCCTTCTTCTTCGACGAGACGCGCAATTCGTCACCTTGGACCTGGGCCTTGACGCCCTTGGGGCCCTCATCTCGGATGATCTTGGAGATCTTCCTCGCGTCGTCCTGGGAGATGCCTTCCTTCAGCCCGACGTGCAGCCGGTAGTCCTTGCCCGACAGTTTGGGCTCGTCTGCGTCCAGGACCTTGAGCGAAACCTGTCGCTTGATCAGCTTCTCCTTGAACACGTCAAGGACCGCGTTAGCGCGCTCTTCGCTGTTCGCCTTGATCTCGACTGCTTCCTTGCCCGACCACGCGATAGATGCGCCGACGCCGCGGAAGTCGAACCGAGTACCGACTTCTTTGACGGTCTGGTTCAAGGCGTTGTCAACTTCCTGATGGTTGATCTTCGAGACGATGTCGAAGGAAGATTCGGCTGCCACGCGACCAGGTTATCGCCGGAGCCGGGCTCGTGCCCGGGCCATGGTCCGTGGCGGATGGCCGAGACCTCGGTAGTGCGGTGTGAAGTAGCGGACAGGTTCCGCTATCCTTCACAGTGCCCGTTTCTGAGAGACGGCGCACGGCAGGTTGCCCGAGTGGCCAAAGGGAGCGGTCTGTAAA
>Ga0335075_10011675_pt1 | contig 13275 bp, 13 predicted proteins | sample Lox_Sample_24_FD_206723 | JGI IMG/M metagenome (GOLD analysis project Ga0335075, IMG submission 206723) | Soil microbial communities from Loxahatchee National Wildlife Refuge, Florida, United States - Lox_Sample_2.4 | ecosystem: Environmental > Terrestrial > Soil > Wetlands | place: USA...
GGCGGCATGTTGTCCGTGCGGGGAGGAGAGGCCCTGCGGGTGGCGACTCCCGAAGCGGTGCCCGGCGAGGATCTGCAGTGGCTCGAGTCCGAGGTACTTGCGCGCTTTCGCCGACAGCTAGAGGAGGAGCGCGAGGCCCACACCGAATCGCAGCGGCTCCACATTGCCGCCATCCGTCAGATCATGCGTCTGCTGCGGCCGGAGATGCGTCATGCCACGCCCCCTGGATGAGGTGGTGCGCCGACAGCGCGAGCGGCTCTCGCGCGCCGGGCGTGAGAGCCGGCGCTCGATCGGCAAGGACCTCGCGCTGACAGGCGTGATCGGCTGGACGATCGTGGTGACGACACTCCTTGGCGTCTACGCGGGCCGATGGATCGACCGCCGACTCGGAACCGGGATTGCCTGGACACTGGGGCTGCTCTTCGTCGGCATCACGGTCGGGTGCGTACTCGCCTGGCAGAGGTTGAATCGGCCGTGATGATGCATTCAATGGGTGTGGATTCAGGGCTCGCCGTGCTCTTTGCCGCCGGCGGCCTCGCCTTCGGATGGGGCTACTTTGCGGCGCTACAGCGCGGCATTGATGCTTATGCTGCCCAAGGCGCCGTGTTCAAGAGCCTGCTATGGATGCTCGCGCGACTCGCTGCCGCGGCGCTCTTCTTCGTCTTCGCGGTACGCTGGGGCGCATGGCCGCTCGTGGCGGCGTTCCTGGGATTCCTTGCGGCGCGGCAGATTGCGGTTCGGAACGCGCGGAGAGCGGCATGACGCAGCAGGGCTCCCCGCTTGCAACCGTTGTCGTTTTTCACATGGGGCCGCTGCAGGTGACGCAGCCAGTGGTAACGACATGGGCGATCATGGCCGTACTCGCCGTCGGCTCCTGGGCGCTCACTCGCCGCCTTCGCCCCGAGCCCTCGCGGCAGCAGGCGATTCTCGAGCTCCTCGTCACCGGTATCGAGAGTCAGATCAAGGAAGTGGTGCGCCGGGATGCGAGACCGTTGCTGCCGCTCCTCGGCACGCTCTTCATCTTCCTGCTCGCGGCGAATGTCAGCGGGATTCTCCCGGGCGTTCAGGCGCCCACCGGCAGGATCGAGACGCCGGCGGCGCTCGCGCTCATCGTATTTTCATCAGTGCACGTGTTCGGCGTGCGCGCCCGGGGGCTATTGGGCTATCTCGGCAGCTTCGCGCAGCCGAAGCTCATCATGCTGCCGCTCAACCTGCTGTCAGAAGTCACCCGGACCTTCTCTCTCATGGTGCGTCTCTTCGGCAACATCATGAGCGGGGAGTTCCTGATTGCGCTCCTGCTCGCGCTCGCGGGGCTCCTCGTACCGGTTCCACTCATGGCGCTCGAGCTTCTGGTCGGCGTCGTGCAGGCGTATATATTTTCGGTGCTCGCCACGGTCTTCATCGGCGCCGCGGTGGGCGGTGAGTCGGCCGAGTCCGGCGAGCCGCTCGAGCATCCGGCTACACCCATTGAATAGAGTCGAGAGGTTCACCTAATGGACGCGAAGATCATCAGCATCATTGCCGCTGCGGTGGCGGTCTCCATCGGCTCGATCGGGCCGGCGCTGGGCGAGGGGCGCTCGGTGGCTGCGGCAATGGATGCCATCGCGCGCCAGCCGGAGGCGGCGGGGACGATCTCACGGACGCTCTTCGTCGGACTCGCCATGATCGAGACGATGGCGATCTACTGCCTCGTGATCGCGCTCATCCTGCTCTTCGCCAACCCGTACGCATAACGGCATGCGCTTCGACTGGTCAACCCTCGCGCTGCAGCTCGCCAACTTCGCCATCCTCGTCTGGCTGCTGCAACGCTTCCTCTACCGGCCCATCCTGCGGCTGGTCGATGGCCGCCGCGTCGCGCTCGAGCGCGAGCATGCGGAGGCGGCGAGTGCGGCGGAGACTGCGAAACGGCAGCTATCCGAGTTGCAGGCGCAGCGCACGGGTATTGCGGGCGAGCGCGCGGAGGCGCTTGCGTGCGCGCAAGAGCAAGGCCGGCAAATCCTGACCACTCGGCGTGAGCAGGCGGAGCGCGACGCCGCTACTTTGATGGAGGAAGCTCGGCGGACGCTCACTCGCGAGCGGGAGCAGGTTCTGGAAGAGGCGCGTCACGCGGCGCTCGACCTCGCGGCCGACATCGCGCGCCGCGTGCTCGCGGAGATCCCGGAATCGTTGCGGGTGCAGGCGTGGCTCGAGCGGATCGAGCGGCATCTGGGGTCACTCCCTGCTGCGGAGCGGGCGGCGCTCTCGAGTGAGCTCACCGCCAGCAGCCCCCTCGGGGTGCTCACGGCGTGTCCCGTCGCCGCCGCGGCCGAAGAGGTTTGGCGGTTGGGACTGCGCACCGCGCTCGGCTCTGAGGCCTCAGTCGTATTTGAGACCGACCCTGCGCTGATTGCCGGCGCCGAGCTGCGTTTCCCGCACGCGAAACTGAACTTCAGCGTCGCGGGCGCCATTGCGGCATTGCAAGCGGAGGTCGGGCGGCATGGACCGGATCACTGAGGAATTCCAGCAGTGGGTGGCGCAGAGTCGCGGCCGGCTCGGGCATGCGCCTCTCGAGCCGCAACTCTCACGGATCGGACGCATCGTGCAGGTGGGCGACGGGGTGGCGGGCATCGAGGGGCTGCCCGACACGCGCCTGGACGAGCTGCTCGAGATCGAGGGCGGCGTTGCCGCGCAGGCCGTCGACCTGGGTGAGACCATGATTGGCTGCGTCCTGCTCGGGGAAGCCGCAGCCGTTGCGGCCGGCAATGTCGTGCATGGCACGGGAGATGTCGTCCGGGTGCCCGTGGGCCAGGCGCTCCTCGGGCGAGTCGTCGATGCGCTTGGCCGGCCGCTCGACGGCGGCGAGCCGATTGTCGCCGAGTCGACGGCGCCCGTGGAGCGGCCGGCGCCGCCGATCGTCGATCGCGCGCTGGTCGAGCGGCCCCTCGCAACCGGCGTGCTCGTCATCGACGCAGCCATCCCCTTGGGCCGCGGCCAGCGGGAGCTCATCATCGGCGATCGCGGCACCGGCAAGACGGCCATCGCGCTCGATACGATCATCAACCAACGCACGAGCGATGTGATCTGCGTGTATGCCGCGATCGGACAGAAGGCATCCTCGGTGGCAGGAGTCATCGATGCGGTGCGCCGCTACGGCGCGCCCGAACGCTGCATCTTCGTCATCGGAGAAGCCGATGCCGCTCCCGGCCTGCAGTGGCTCACGCCCTACGCGGCCTGCACAATGGCGGAGCATTTCGTGGCGGCGGGTCGGGACGTCCTGCTCGTCCTGGATGATCTCACCAAGCATGCGGCGGTGCATCGGGAGATCTCGCTCCTCTTGCGCCGGCCACCGGGGCGCGAGGCCTATCCGGGTGACATCTTCTACCTCCATTCCCGGCTTCTGGAACGCGCCGCGAAGCTATCACCCGAGCGCGGTGGCGGCTCGCTCACGGCGTTGCCGATCGCTGAGACGCAGGCGGGGAACCTGAGCGCCTACATCCCCACCAACCTCATCTCGATCACGGACGGCCAGATCTATCTCGACCCCAGGCTCTTCTATGAGAATCAGAAGCCGGCGGTCGATGTCGGCAAGAGCGTCTCGCGCGTCGGCGGCAAGGCGCAGGCCGCGGTCGTGAAGCCGCTCGCCGAGAGCCTGCGGCTGGAGTATGCACAGTTCCTCGAGCTCGAGGTGTTCACGCGCTTCGGAACGCTGGTCGATGAGCGCACACGGCGGGTCATCGAGCACGGCCGCCGCATCCGGGCGGTGTTCACTCAGCCGCAATACGCACCGCTTTGCGTCGGTGAGGAAGTAGCCCTGCTGATAGCGCTCTCGGAGCGGATACTCGATGATGTTCCGCTGGAGCGCGTCGACTCGTTTCGTGAGCGCTTGCGCGGCTGGCTCGCAGCGCAGATTCCCGAGATGCTGGCGCTCGATGATCGCTCGAGCCCGCTCTCGGAGGAGGCCCGCGCGAAGTTGCGCAGCGCGCTCGTCGCGCTCGCGCAGACGGTCGCCGGACACCTGACCGCGCAAGGTGCGTGATGCGACTCGCGGAGATCGAGCGGCACGTCTCGAGTATCGAGGAGCTGCAACGGATCGTCGGCGCGATGCGCGCGATTGCCAGCATGCGCGTGCAGGAGGCGCTGCGCGCGCTGACGAGCGTGCGGCAGTACGGCAGTGCATTGGCCGCGGCTGTCCGCGAGGCGCTCGCGATCGCGGCTGACGAGCATATCGCCCAGGGGGAGTCGCAGCGGGGTGGGCGGCGCGCCATCGTCGTCTTCACGAGTGAGCATGGCTTCGTCGGCGGATTCAACGAGCGGCTGATCGAGGAGACAGGTGTCAAACCCGAGGCCGGCGATATGCTGCTCATCGTCGGCAGCCGCGGAGCCGCTCTGGCGAGCGACCGTGGTCTCGCCGTCGCATCGACGCATGCGATGGCCACCCGGCTCGCCAGCGTGCCGGATGTCGTGCAACGCGTCCAGGAAGGGCTCTATCCGCGGATTGCGAGTGCCGAGATCATGCGCGCCGAGGTCCTCTTCGGATCCCATCAAGGCAGCGGCGCGATCGCAATCGAGCGCCGCCAGCTCTTTCCGCTCGACTTGTCAGTGCGCCGGGAGCGGTCCGAGCCCGTGCCGCTTCACGACCTGCCCGCAGCCGAGCTGTTGGAGAGGCTCACGGCCGAATACATCCTCTCACAGCTTACGGAGGCGGCCACCGAGTCGCTTGCCGCCGAGAACGCTGCGCGCTTCGCGGCGATGGAGGCTGCTCACGACAATGTCGGCAAGAAGCTCCAAGCGCTGCGCCTCGATGCCTCCCGCGCGCGTCAGGAGGAGGTAACCACGGAGTTGCTGGATCTCGTGATCGGGCAGCAGGCCGTCGACGCATCACTATCCTGAGCCGCCGTCGGGCTGTGGCGGTTGCGGCTCCACGTCCGTCACCATGCGTACGAGCTGCTCGAGCGCGGCGCGGGTCCTGGTGTCCTTCAGTAGCCGTCCGCGGCCGCGCGGGGCCTGGACGTCTTCTAGGAGCGCAGCACGCCTTCAATGTGCTGCTCGTTGCGGATCGCGCCCGACACCTCAGCGAGCTCATTGGCGAGCACATCGAGCACGTCATCGAGAGCGAGGATGCCGGTGAGCAGACCCTTGGATCCCACCACGGGAAGTCGGCGCACACCGATGCGGCGCATCGTGCGTAGAGCATTGGCGACGGATTCCCCCTCATCGGCGGTGGTCGGGTCCCGAGTCATGACATCGGCAACCTTGAGGAGGCTGGGGTCGGCGCGCTTGGCTACCACGGAGATGACGATATCCCGGTCGGTCAGTACGCCGATCGGCCTGCCGTATTCCTCGACGACGATGAGGAAACCGATGTGTTTCTCCCGCATCAGCTCGGCCGCAAAGACCAGCTCCTGTTGAGGAGTGACTGTGACCACCTGACGCTTGCAAAGCCTACTTACATTCATGACGGAAAACCTCCAACATTCTCAGACGCCGCTCATGATGGCGACAGACGATTGAAAATCTGATCCGGCAGGTGAGAGCGCCACTGCGACGGCGGCTGATGGACGTAGCTCTTGGCGATTTCCGCCACGACGAGCGAGCGCAGCGACTGTGGCAGCGCCTCGCGCAGAAGTCCGAGAAACGCGGGCGGTGCCATGATCACGAGGCGCTCGAACTCGCTCGCGCGCCGCCCCTCCTCGAGGAGCGTGGCGATACGCCGGGCGAACTCTACCGCCTCGTGCTTGTGCGTACTGCGCTCCCCGCCGGCGCTGTGATGCGCCGTCGCGCCACGCCGCCCGGTGGGATTTGGCGCATGATCGAAGAAACGTCCGGGGCGATCGGAGTCCATGTCCCGGTCACGCAGATGCGCGAGCGGGTCACCGAGGCCGCCCGCAAACTTTGGCTTTCCATCAGCCTTGAGCATGTCGTAGAACTCGGCCTCGCTATGATCGGCGAGGAGAATGCGCACTCTCATCGGGGACTCTTGGTCTCGCATGGGCGCATGCTCACCCGATCGAGGCCCGCTGCACCATACGCACTTCCCGGTATCCGTGAGCTTGCGCATATATCCGTAGCAATGCGGATATACCGGCGGTGCCGCCCGAATGATGCCGATCTCCTGGCTACGCATCCGGCGGCGCGCACAGCGCAGCGTCGACCTCAGTCATCGCCGTGCGGAAAGTCCGTATGGAGGCGGCGACGCGAGAGCGCGAGCATGCGTCGATTGCGTCCACAGCGGCGCCGTGTTGGAGCCTGAAAAGGAGCGTTTCCTTGCTCGACGAATTCGTCAAATTGCCGCGCGTGGCGTACTTTTCCATGGAAGTCGCCCTGCGCAACGAGATCCCCACGTACGCGGGAGGGCTCGGAGTGTTGGCGGGCGACACCCTGCGCTCGGCCGCGGATCTCAGGCTGCCCCTGGTCGGCGTGACCCTGGTGAGTCGCGCCGGCTATTTCCGCCAGCAGATCGACGCCGACGGCCGGCAGATCGAGCAGCCCGCCACCTGGGATCCGGGGCGCTTTGCGCGCCGGCTCGACGCCAAGGTGGCCGTGCGCATCGAAGACCGGCCGGTCTGGGTCGGCGCGTGGCTCTATATCATCGAGAGTCACCTCGGCGGGCGCGCGCCGGTGCTGCTCCTCGACACGGATCTGCCGGAGAACCGCGCCGATGATCGCGAGATCACCCACTACCTCTATGGCGGGGATGAGACCTATCGACTCAAGCAGGAGATGATTCTAGGGTTGGGAGGCGTGCGGATTCTGCGTGCGCTCGACTTCGAGATCAACGCCTATCACATGAATGAAGGACACTCGGCGCTCCTCGGCGTCGAGCTGTTGCGGCGCTATGCATATGCGGCGGAGGATGTGCGTCCGGGAGAGTCACCGTACGACCTTCCTCGCGTGCGTGACTTGTGCCGCTTTACGACGCACACGCCGGTCGAGGCCGGTCACGACCGGTTTTCCTACGATCTCGTCAAACGGTTGTTCGCGAGCAGCGTGTACGGATACGACGACCACAAGGCCCCGGCGGCGGGACAGCCAGGGAGCGAGCACGGGCCGATCGAGTTCTCGGTGTTGACTGCACTCGCGGGAGCCCAGGACCTCAATATGACGCAGCTCGCGCTCAATGTGAGCGATTTCGTCAATGGCGTCGCCAAGCGACACGCCGAGGTCTCATCCAGGATGTACCCGGGGTATCAGGTGCGCGCCATCACCAATGGGGTGCATCCCTACCTCTGGAGCGCGCCGAGCTTCCAGGAGCTTTATGATCGGTATGTGCCGGGGTGGTGCCACGAGCCGGAGCTGTTGCTGCGCGTCCACGGCATATCGGATGGCGCCATCCTGGATGCGCACGCGAAGGCGAAGCAGGCGCTCATCGACAAGGTGCGCGAGCTGACCGGCATCGCGCTGCACGCCAAAGTGGCGACCCTGGGCTTCGCCCGGCGCATGACCGCCTACAAGCGGCCGGACCTCCTTTTCACCGACCTCGCCCGCTTGCGTGCGATCTCTCAGGAGCGCGCGCTGCAGATCGTGCTTGCGGGCAAGGCGCATCCACACGACGAGGAGGGCAAGCGGCTCATTGAGCTGCTGCACCGCCACGCACGCGAACTCGCCGGCGCGATCACGGTGGCGTACCTGCCGGACTACGACCTAGATCTCGCTCTCCTTCTGGTGGCCGGCTCCGACATCTGGCTGAACACGCCGCTGCCACCGCTCGAGGCTTCCGGAACGAGTGGGATGAAGGCAGCCTTCAACGGCGTGCCGAGCCTCTCGGTGATGGACGGCTGGTGGCTCGAGGGCTGCATAGAGGGGGTCACGGGCTGGGCGGTGGAGGATGCCGGCTCGCTCTATGAGAAGCTGGAGCATGTCGTGCTGCCGCTTTATTACGGCTACGACAATGACCCGCGCGGCTGGGTGAGGATGATGAAGGGGGCGATCGGCACCAATGCCGCCTATTTCAACAGCCACCGCATGATGCGCAGGTACGCGACCGAGGCGTATCTGCGCTGACGAGCCGGCACGTCGCGGACCGGGACCGGGTGCTGCTCGCGGGGTGTGGTGCTGCCGCAGGGCTGTACTCGAGCGCGCCGAGCGCGCAGGTGTCAATGCCCAGACCGCCTCGGATATCCGCTCCCTCGGCTGACTCGGCCGCTACGCTTCAGGAGCGCGGATCAACAACACCGGTACGGGCGAGTGTCGCACGATGTACTCGGCGTCGCTTCCGAGAAGCAGCCGCTTCAGGCCCCGCCTGCCGTGCGTGCCGCATACGATCAGCCGGGCCGGCCAGGAGCGCGCCTCGGCGACGACCATCTCTCCGGCGCGCTCGCCCGGGGCCTCGATGATGCGGGTATCGATTTCGATCTCCGCCGAGCTGGCGGTTCTCTTCGCCTCATGGAGGATGCACTCACCGGTGCTGCGCAGCTGGGTGACGAGCTCATCGAGTACCGCTGGCGCCACATCGCCGCCGATCCACGGCATCGTGTTGACGACATGGATCAGACGGATGTGCCCGCCAAGCGCACGAGCGAGATCGATCGCCTCGCGCAGCCCGAGGGCCGCCGTGTCGCTGCCGTCGATCGGGACGAGGATGTTCTGATACATGATTGCCTCTTCGAGGGCGCCGTCTATGTACTGGTCGTCATCCTGCAATGGGCACCTGACCACGGCCAATAGGCAGTAATGCCTAGTTTGGCTGCGGCCCATGCGCATCGGCAGGGATAGGCAGTTCTACGCATTTTCCTCGCAAGCCGCCGGAATTAGCTTTCCGGCTCGAAGTGCTCATCGGGGACCTGCATGACGAGCCGCAATCTCGAATTCCTCTTCAAGCCGCGCTCGGTCGCACTGATCGGCGCGTCCGACCGCCCTGACAGCGTGGGGGCGACCGTCATGCGCAACCTCCTCATGGGCGGCTTCGCAGGTCCCATCTGGCCCGTGAACCTGCGGCACGGCACGGTGGCGGATCGACCCGCCTATGCGAGTGTGAGAGAGCTGCCCGCTACGCCCGATCTCGCCGTCATCTGCACGCCGGCACGGACGGTGCCCGGACTGATCGGGGAGCTTGGGACCCGGGGCACGCGCGCCGCCATCGTCATCAGCTCAGGCCTCGAAGAGCCTCTGGCCGACGGCCAAACGCTGGCCGGTGCGATGTTGCAGGCCGCGCGGCCGTACACATTGCGCATCCTGGGACCCAATTGTATTGGCCTTCTCGTGCCGGGTGTCGGGCTCAACGCGAGCTTCGCCCATGTCGGTGCCAGACCGGGCAATCTCGCCTTCGTGGCGCAGTCCGGCGCGCTTACCACGGCGATGCTCGACTGGGCGCGCTCGAAGAGCGTCGGCTTCTCGCATTTCATCTCCCTCGGCAACGCCGCCGACGTCGATTTCGGCGACCTGCTGGATTATCTCGGACGCGATGGGGCAACGCGGGCCATCCTCCTCTATATCGAGTCGGTGAGGGCGGCCCGCAAGTTCATGTCGGCTGCGCGAGCCGCCGCGCGGAACAAGCCCGTGATTGTCGTGAAGTCAGGCCGGACCGCTGCATCGGCCCAAGCTGCGCTCTCACACAGCGGAGCATTGGCGGGCTCCGATGCGCTCTACGATGCGGCGTTCCGGCGCGCCGGCATTTTGCGCGTGGATACGCTGCGCGAGCTGTTCGATGCGGCGGAGATTCTCTCGTGCTGGAAGACTTACCTGGGGCCGCGCTTGGCGATCGTCACGAATGGGGGAGGCCCGGCGGTACTCGCGACGGATGCGCTCGTGGGCGAAGGAGGGGCGCTTGCGGCGTTCTCGGATGAGACCCGCGGCAAGCTCGAGGCGCTGGCGCCCTCGGGTGCCTCTCACGCGAACCCGCTCGATATCGGCGGGGATGCGCGGCCGGAGCGCTATCTTGCTGCGCTGAATGCAGTGGTGGCGGATCCAGGGGTCGATGCCGTTCTCCTCATGCATGCCCCGACGGCGGTGACCGCGGTATCGGAAGTCGCCTCAGCGTGTGCGCCCGTACTCGCGCAGGCGCGCTGTCCCGCGATGGCTTGCTGGCTCGGGATGTCCCACGAGCATTGTGCTCTACCCACGTATTCCACGCCGGAGGAGGCGGTGAGCGCCTTCCAACATGTGGTGCGCTATCACGAGAGCCAGGCATTGCTGCTCGAAGCGCCGGCGGCAATAGCCGGCGCGGAACGTGCCGACCTGCGCACGGCACGGGCCATCCTATCGCGGGCGCTCGGCGAGAACCGCGCGATGCTGACCGAAGCCGAATCGAAGGAGGTGCTGTCAGCGTACGGTATTCCGGTGGTGGAAACACGCGTCGTGCGTGGAGCGGTGGAGCTCCCTCAGGCCGCGGCCTCGATCGGCTATCCGGTCGCCTTGAAGATTCTCTCTCCGGACATCGTGCACAAGTCGGACGTGGGAGGGGTGGCTCTCGATCTCGAAACGCCGGAGGCGCTGCTGAAGGCGGCCGAGAGCATGCGTCGCCGGTGCGGCGAGCTTGCGCCGCACGCCCGCCTCGATGGATTCACGGTGCAGAAGATGGTTCGTCGCGGCGGCGCGCACGAGCTCCTCGCGGGCATCGCGTTCGATGCCACCTTCGGGCCAACGATCGTCTTCGGGCAGGGCGGCACGGCCGTCGAGGTCGTCGGCGATCGGGCTCTCGCTCTGCCACCCCTGAATTCCAAGCTGGCCCGCGATCTCATCTCGCAGACCCGTGTGTGCCGACTATTGAGCGGCTACCGGGGCCAGGCTCCGACAGACATTAGAGCGCTGGAGGAAGCCCTCGTGGCGCTGGCGCGGCTCGCGGCGGATTGTCCCGAGATCCTGGAGCTCGATGTGAACCCCCTGCTGGCAGACGAGCACGGCGTGCTCGCGCTCGATGCACGCATCCGCATCGAGCGCGCCCGCGGCGATGGGACCGACCGATTTGCGATCCGACCCTATCCCGCCGAGCTCGAAGAGAGGATCGACTGGCATGACCGGCATTTGCTGCTTCGGCCCATCCGGCCGGAGGACTTCGATCAGCACAGGCGTTTCACCGCGCAAGTCTCACCTGAGGATATGCGGACGCGATTCTTTGCGGCCGTGCGCGAGCTGGCCGACCGGGAGCTCGCGCGCCTGACGCAGATCGACTACGACCGGGACATGGCGTTCATTGCCGTCGAGAGCGCAGTCGGCAAGGCGGATGAAACGCTGGGTGTCGCGCGCGTATCGACCGATCCCGACAACGTCGAGGCGGAGTTCGCAGTGCTGGTGCGCTCCGACCTCAAGGGGCAGGGGCTGGGCCGGGTGCTGCTCGAGAAGCTCGTCCGCTATTGCCAGGGTCGCGGCACGTCCCGGATGACGGGAGAGGTCTTGAGCGACAACCTGCGCATGATTCACCTCGCCGCGGCGCTGGGATTCAAGGCACAAGCGAAGGATCGTGGCATTCTGAACCTGACGCTCGACATGAGCTCGGATACCGTCTCGATTCCGCCGGCCGCGGCCCGCTGACCGGGCGCGGGCGAGAGCCGCTTGCGCATGATGCAAAAAAGAAGGGCGGCTGCCGACTGGAGATCGTACAGCCGCCCATTCACGCCAGCGTCCGCGGTCGGCCCGCGGGCGCTTTCGCTCACTGGACCTTTATCTCGATCGGCTTGCGCTTCTCGACTTCCGTCTTCGGGATGTGGACCGTGAGCACGCCGTCCTGGCTCTCGCACCGGATGTTCTTCTCATCCACGTTGTCCGGGAGCGTGAAGCTGCGCGTGAAGTTGCCGGTCACGCTCTCCACGCGATGGAACTTCTCGTTCTTCTCCTCCTTGCGCTGCTTGCGCTCGCCTTCGATGGTGATCATGCCGCCATCTACCGTCACCTTGACATCCTCCTTCTTGACGGCCGGCAGCTCCGCGCGAACCAGATACTCCTTCTCCGTCTCGCTGATGTCAGCGGAAGGTAGCCACTCGAGCTTCGGGCCGCCGTTGCCGGTCACGGCAAAGCGCGGCCAGGAGCCCGGCGCGCGCGGCATCAGGCGGTTCAACAAGGTGTCCATATCGGCGAAAGGATCCCAACGTACCATACTCATGAGCTTTACCTCCGTAAGGTGTTGTGCGCCGATCAGGCGCGCTCGTTCGACAGGCGTCAGAGTATGTCGGCTCGCGTCCTTGGCACCATTCGAACATTTACCTAGGCAACGCGTTTTCAGCGGCGCGTGCGGTGCTCGCGGCTGCTCGCGCGATACGATGTCCACCAGCGCGCCTGCGTCGGTGACGAGCTGCTTGAGCAGGTCGTCCGCGAGGGGAATAGGTAGAAATTCGGATCTGCGGCGTTGGCGACCGCCGGCCGGCGAGCACGGCCAATCGGCGGTGCCGCCGAATGCTGTCAGGCCGCCAGCAACGCCCGCATCAGGGTCAGCAGTTCGTCAGCCTTGACCGGCTTGCTCGTTATGCGCATGAGCGGATCGCGGGGCAATTCCCGCATGGCCGTGGAAGTATCCCCGGTGATGAGCACGGCCTTCAGGCGGGTGCCGAGGGACTCGCGCAGTGCCGAAATGACCGCCGTACCGGTTTCGCCGTTCGCGAGGTGAAAATCCGTCAGCAACAGGTCGATCGCGCTGCGAGTCGCCTCATCGAGAGCCTCGGCAAGGGTGGCTACCGCCGTCACTCGGTAACCTTCAACACTGAGCAGGAGTCGCGTTGCGTCGCGGACGCTCTTGTCATCCTCGACGAGGAGCACGTGAGGCGCCGCGGGCGGATGCTCAGCAGCGGCGGAAGCCGGCACCGCCGCGCTCGAGCGCTCGACACGCGCCCTGCTCATCGGCACGGCGAGTGAGAAGATGGACCCCTTCCCCGGCTCCGATTGCACGTCGAGCTTGAGGTTGAGAAGCCTCACGAGCCTTTGGACGATACTCAATCCGAGCCCATAGCCGTCGCGGGAGCTGTTGGTCGCGACGCCGACCTGGTAGAACTCATCGTAAATGTACGGGATCTGTGTGGCCGGAATGCCGACGCCCGTATCGATGACCTGGAGACGCAGGATTTGCTCGGGAGAGGTCACGCAGCGCAGCGACACGATTCCCCGTTGGGTGTACTTGATCGCATTCGTGACGAGGTTCCTCAGGATTTGCTCGATCAGCGAAGGATCGCTGTGAGCGCATTCCTCTGCGGCGCTGACCTCGAATCCCAGCCCTTTCTGCGCGGCGCTGGCAGCGAAGGCGCGGCGCAGCTCCTCGAAGATGGCTGCCACGGCGAAGTCCGTTGGCTCGGGCTTGATGGCGCCGGATTCGAGCTTGCTGATGTCGAGCAACGCGTTGAGGAGACGGGACATCGCGCCGATGGCCACACCTTG
>Ga0335075_10011678_pt1 | contig 13274 bp, 11 predicted proteins | sample Lox_Sample_24_FD_206723 | JGI IMG/M metagenome (GOLD analysis project Ga0335075, IMG submission 206723) | Soil microbial communities from Loxahatchee National Wildlife Refuge, Florida, United States - Lox_Sample_2.4 | ecosystem: Environmental > Terrestrial > Soil > Wetlands | place: USA...
CGGCAACCGCACTGCGAAGCGGCTCCGGCATCTCGCCCAGCTGGGAGAGGCGGGTCGCCGCGCCGATCGTGACCCGGTCGGCGTCGTGTCGCACTCCGTCCAGGCCGGCCCGGTGCAGCAGCATCACGTGGGAGGCGGCGCGGGCGCCCGAGAAGAGCTCGGGCGTAAGGATCGTCGCGCCCCCTGCGGGCAGCGGGGACGCGGCCGCGAACAGCGCGCGAGCCTCCTGCTCGGAGGTCGGGACGGACACCTCGATCGGCTGCGGCACGGCGGCAACAGTACGCACGGCTCCGAACGCGTGTCAAGACAACCGCCTCGCGCGTGTGACACATATCGTGTCCATCAATCAATGCCAGTGACAGAGCCGATCAATCCGCGCCACGGTTTGACAGTGACTCGACCCCACGACTAGGGTTGCGGCCCATGTCGGTGACAGACACACCAGGTGACACACGCGCTCGGATCCAGAGCCTGGTCGACGAAGGACTGCTGCGGGGGCACGGCCTGATCGGCGGCCGCTGGCTCGGTGCCGATGATGGGCGCTCCTTCCCGGTACGCGACCCGGCCACCGGCGAGCAGATCGCCGAGGTCCCCCGGATGGGCTCGGCCGAGACCCGCGCCGCGATAGAGGCGGCCGACGCAGCGCTGCCCGCGTGGCGCGCACGGACCGCCGCCGAGCGCGCCGCCGTCCTGCGGCGCTGGGCCGAGGAACTGCGGCTGCACGCCGACGGACTGGCGCTGCTGATGACGCTTGAACAGGGCAAGCCGCTGACCGAGGCCCGTGCCGAGGTCAACTACGCGGCGGCGTTCTTCGACTGGTTCGCCGAGGAGGCCAAGCGCGTCTACGGCGACGTGATCCCATCGCCGGTGCCGAGCAACCGGATCGTGGTGCTCAAGCAGCCGATCGGGGTCACCGCCGGGATCACGCCCTGGAACTTTCCGGCCGCGATGCCCGCCCGCAAGGCGGCTCCCGCGCTCGCCGCCGGGTGCACGATGGTGCTCAAGCCGGCCGAGCAGACGCCGCTCTCGGCGCTGGCGATCGCCGAGCTCGGGATGCGTGCCGGCGTCCCCGCGGGAGTCTTCAACGTCGTCACCGGGGACTCCGCGGACGCACCGCTGATCGGCGGGGAGCTGACCTCCAACCCGACCGTGCGCAAGCTCGGGTTCACCGGTTCCACGCAGGTCGGAAAGCTGCTCATGCGCCAGTGTGCCGATCAGGTCAAGAAGGTGTCACTCGAGCTCGGCGGCAACGCGCCGTTCATCGTGTTCGACGACGCCGACCTCGACAAGGCGGTGCAGGGTGCGATCATCGCCAAGTTCCGCAACTCCGGCCAGGTGTGCGTCGCGGCCAACCGCGTGCTCGTTCAGGCGTCGGTGGCCGATGAGTTTGCGAAGCGACTGGCCCATGAGGCGGCGCGGCTGGTGGTCGGCCGCGGCACCGACCCCGACGCCCAGGTCGGCCCGCTGATCGACCGCCAGGGCTTCGAGAAGGTCGTCGAGCATGTGACGGAGGCCCGCGCCGCCGGCGCCGAGGTGTTGCTGGGCGGCACCGGCCATGAGCTCGGCGGCACGTTCTTCGAGCCGACCGTGATCACCGGCGCGACCCCGGCGATGCTGATGAGCCGGGAGGAGACCTTCGGCCCCGTCGCTGCGATCCAGACCTTCGCCTCCGAGGAGGAGGCGATCGAGCGCGCCAACGACACGCCGTTCGGGCTGTCGGGCTACTTCTACAGCCGTGACATCGGCCGGGTGTGGCGGGTGGCCGAGGCGCTCGAGACCGGGATCGTGGGGGTCAACACCGGTCTGATCTCGACCGAGGTGGCGCCGTTCGGCGGGGTCAAGGAATCCGGGATCGGCCGTGAGGGCTCGCGCTACGGCATCGACGAGTGGATCGAGCTGAAGTACGTCTGCCTCGGCTCGATCGACGAGTGAGCACCGCGATGATCGTCGAAGAGCGCATCTACACGCTGCACCCGGGTCAGGCCCCTGAGTACCTGCGCCTCTACGAGGCCGAGGGGCTGGAGATCCAGCGCTCGATCCTCGGGCGGATGGTCGGCTACTTCTCGACCGAGGCCGGTCCGCTCAACCAGATCGTGCACCTGTGGGCCTACCGCGACCTCAGCGAGCGCACCGAGCGACGCGCGCGCCTCGGCGCCGACCCGGGGTGGCAGGCGTACGTGGGGAAGGTCCGCCCCCTCATCGTCCACCAGGAGAACAAGCTGCTCGTAGCCGCCCCCTTCTCGCCATCGATCGAGGTCTTCGAATGACATCCGTGCTCGAGCTGTTCCAGCACCATGTCGCCGACGGCGAGACGCTCTCGCTGCCGGCAGCGACCCGCGTCCTCTACTCGGTCGCCGACGGCGAGGCGAGGTTCTCGACCAGCCCGGTCGAGCTGGGGCCCGGGCACACGCTGTGCTGGGAGCTCGGCGAGGAGACCCGCATGGGCTCGCAGCTGTCGGCGGCGCTCGATCTGAACGGCGACCCGAAGCTCGTGCGCTGTGACCGCGTCGAGCTGCCGCCGGGCGGCACCGCCTATCTCCACACCCACCAGGGCCCCGGCATCCGCTGCCTGGTCGAGGGTCGCTTCCGGGTGCAATCGAACGGCTTCGGGCAGACGGTGGAGCGCTACGGCGCGTGGTTTGAGAACGGCTCCGATCCCGTCGAGGCCCACGCGGTGAGCGACTCCACCGCGGCGTTCGTGCGGGTGATGATCCTGCCCGCCGCGCTCTTGGGACAGTCGTCGATCCGCTACGTGCGTGAGACCGACAAGGACCGGCCCAAGCCGCAGCGCTACCAGGTGTTCGTCGACGAGCTCCTCCCCACCTGAGGGCCGAGTCGTGAGCGATCCGCGGACCGGGGGCCGGATCCTCGTCGACCAGCTCGTGCTGCACGGCACCGAGCGGGTGTTCTGCCTGCCTGGCGAGAGCTATCTGGCGGTGCTCGACGCGCTCTGCGACGTCCCGGAGATCGAGCTCGTCGTCGGGCGGATGGAGGCCTCCACAGCGAACATGGCCTGCGCCCACGGCCAGCTCACCGGCTCCCCCGGGATCATGTTCGCCACCCGCGGTCCGGGTGCGACCCAGGCGGCGGTCGCCGTGCACAACGCTGGGCAGGGATCGGTCCCGCTGATCCTGTTCGTCGGGCTGATCCCGCGCGGCCATCGTGATCGCGAAGCCTGGCAGGAGATCGACATCGCGGCCGTCTTCGGCTCGATGTCGAAGTGGGCGGCGACGATCGACGACCCGGCGCGGATCCCCGAGTACGTGGGCCGCGCCTACCGCACCGCGCTCGCGGGACGGCCGGGACCGGTCGTGCTCGGGCTGCCCGAGGACATGCTCGCCCAGAGCGCCGACGTCTGTGACGGCGCTCCTCATCAGATCGTGCGCCCCACCCCCCAACCGGCCGCCGTCGCCCGCGTGCGCGACATGGTCGCCCGCGCCGAGCGCCCGCTGGTGCTCGTGGGCGGCGGCGGCTGGTCGCAGCGCGCAGCCGCCGACACCGCCGCGCTGTGCGAATCCTGGGGGGTCCCGGTCGCGGCCGCCTTCCGCTGCCAGGACTACGTCGACAACCGCTCGCCGGCGTTCGCCGGCACGCTCGGCCTCGGCATCGACCCGGCACTGGCCCGCAAGGTGCGTGAGTCCGACCTGCTGCTCGTGCTCGGCGCGCGCCTGGACGAGCCGACCACCGGCGGCTACGAGCTGGTCGCCGCACCGCGGCCACGCCAGACGCTGATCCACGTCCACGCCGACCCCGAGGAGCTCGGCCGGGTGTACGAGCCGGCGCTCGCCATCAACGCGGGCGCTCCGGAGTTCGCCGCTGCCGCACTCGATCTCGACCCGCCGGACTCGGCCCGCCACGCCGCCTGGACCTCCGCACTGCACGACGCCGCGATTGCGTTTCGGACACCCCCGGCCGGCGAACTCGAGCTCGACCTGGCGCGCGCGCTCCGCGAGCTGCGGGCGCTGCTGCCCGACGAGACGATCGTCACCAATGGCGCGGGCAACTACACGCTGTGGCTGCACCGGTTCTGGCCGCTGCACCGCTACGGAACCCAGCTCGCCCCCGTCTCCGGCGCGATGGGCTACGGGCTGCCGGCGGCGATCGCGGCCAAGCTCGCCCACCCCGAGCGGCCGGTCCTGTCGTTCGCCGGGGACGGCTGCCTGCTGATGGCTGTCCAGGAGCTCGCCACCGCGATGCGCCACGGGGCAGCGGTCGTGCAGATCGTCGTCGACAACTCCAGCTACGGCACGATCCGGATGCACCAGGAACGCCGCCATCCCGGCCGCGAGTCCGGCACGAGCCTCGTCAACCCCGATTTCGTCGCGCTCGCCCGCTCCTTCGGCGCTGAGGCGTTCTCGGCCACCGACACCGTCGGGCTCGTCCAGGCGGTGCGGGACGCGGTCGACTCGGGACGGACGGCGCTCGTGCACGTCCCGCTCGACCCCGAGATCCTCACCCCGGCGCAGGCGGCGGCCGCCGCCCCGGACGCCGCCGTCGCCTGATCCCCGGCGAGCGGTCGGCCGACGGTCGACTGGTAGCGTCGCCGTCGCCATGGACCTGCGCCAGCTCCGCTGTTTCGAAGCCGTGGCCCGCCACCGGCACTTCACGCGCGCCAGCGAGGAGCTGTCGCTCTCGCAGTCCTCGGTCTCCCACCACATCCGCCAGCTCGAGGCCTCGCTGGGGGTCGAGCTGTTCGTGCGCACGAGCCGCAACGTCCGTCTGACCCGCGCCGGGGAGGCGCTGCTGCCGCGCGCCGAGCAGATCGTCGCGGGCTTCGATGCCGCGGAGTCCGAGATGCAGCAGTTCACCGGGCTGATGCGCGGCAGGATGGTCCTCGGCACGATGCGGGCGTTGGGCTCGATCCGCCTGCCGGAGCTGCTGCGTGCCTTCTGCGACCGCTATCCGGGGATCGACGTGGTGATGCGCGAGGCCACCAGCGACCACATGCTCGAGATGCTCACCGGAGGCGAGCTCGACGCGGCGTTCCTGCAGCTGCCCGACGAGCCTCCGTCCGGCCTGGTCACCGAGCTGCTGCACGTCGAGGAGTTCGCGCTCGTCGTCGGACCGGACCACCGGCTCGCCGGACGCGACGAGGTGCCGCTTGCAGAGCTGGCCGCCGAGGACTGGATCGTGTTCACCCGGGGCACCGGGATCGACAGCGCATTCCGCGCGGCGTGTGCGGCGGCGGGTTTTGAGCCGCACGCGAAGTTCGAGAGCTCGGCGCTGCAGACGGTGCGCGCGCTGGCCGGCGCGGGGCTCGGGGTGGCGATGCTGCCGCGCTCGTTCGCCGAGGCCGAGGCGGGCGCCCGGGTGGTGCGGATCGCCTCGCCGACCCCGCTGCGCCGGGTCGCTCTGGCCTGGCCCGACCGCCCGCTGCCGGCCGGCACCGCGTTCGTGCAGTTCGTGCGCGCGACGCTCGGCCGCAACGGGCGGGGCGCTCAGTAGCCGCCGGCGAGGACCGCCCGGCGCGCGGCCTCGGTGGCCAGCCGCGAGGCGCCGATGATCGTCGCGTCGCTGCCGAGCCGACCGTTGGCCAGCTCGGTGTCCCAGGCCAGCCGTCGGATCTCGTGGCGCACCCCGCGCAGCAGGATCGGGTTGGAGCCCACCCCGCCGCCGAGCACGATCAGTCCCGGGTCGAGCAGGGCGACGATCGCGGCGGCGGCCTCGCCGATCTCCCGGGCGTGGGCCGCGACGAGCTCCCGCGGGCCCGGCTCGCCCTGCGCGGCACGCGCGAACAGCGCCGCGACGTCGGTGCGCGGCGCCATCGGGATGTCGTCACGGGCACGCGCCCGGGCGAGCAGCCCGGCCGAGCCGATGTGATGCTCGAGCGCGAGGTGCGTCGGCCGCGTCCCCGTGCCCCATGGATAGGGCAGGCAGGCGACCTCGCCCGCGCCGCCGCGACCGCGCAGCAACCGGCCCTCGTAGACGAACCCGAGGCCGATCTTGACCCCGACCTGGAGGTAGGCGAACGTCGCGCGGCCCTGCGCGACGCCCTCCTGCCCCTCGGCGATCGCGGCGCAGTTGACGTTGTTCTCGACGGTGATCGCGAGGTCCGGGGTCGTCGGCAGGGCGCGGACTGCCTCGAACACGGGCGCCAGCCGCGGCGGCTCGGGGGTGTCGAGGCTCACCTTGACCGGTGCGGCGATGACGCAGCCGCGCACGCGGGTCTGGTGCTCGTCCAGGATGGAGCGAATCTCGGCGGTGAGCTTGCGCGCCGCGCGCAGCTGTCCCTTGCTCACGTCGGCGGAGGACGCCCGGATCTTCTCCTGGGCCTCGCCGAGGATCCGGCCGTCCAGCGCGATCACGCGCACCCACACGCGCGTCGTCCCCAGGTCGATCGCCAGGCAGCAGCCGGCCTGCTCGGAGACCCGGTAGACGCCCGCGGGCCGACCCAGGCCGCCGCCGTGGGCGACGCCGAGCTCGGTCACCAGCCCGGCGGTGAGGAGCCGTTTCATCCCCGCCGAGATCGTCGCCTTGGAGACGCTCAGCCGCGCGGAGATCTCCGAGCGCATCGTCGTCTGCGCGCCCATGATCTGCGCGAGGATCGCGCGTTCGGTCTCGTTCAGCGCGGAGGCCGGTTGCGTGGCGTCGCGGTCCTCCGGCGGGCGCCGTGGCGCCCGCTCCACGACCTGATCGACCGCGGTCACCGCGGCAACGCTACCAGGCCACCCGGAGCGTCCCTCACCGGGTCTTCTGCCCCGACGCGGGGTCGAAGAAGTGAGTTCGCGCGGGGTCGGGGGTGAGCCGTAGCGTGTCGCCGATGCGCACGCCGGCCCGCGGCTCCAGGCGGGCGACGAAGCGACCGCGGCCGGAGACCTCGGCCTCGGGCGGGAGCTCGTCGTCGCCCCCGAACTCGGGCAGCTGGGCGCGGCGGGCGCTCGTGTCCATGTGGACGAGCAGGTCGGAGCCGAGCGCCTCCACGAGCTCGACGGTGCCGGTGATGAACGAGTCGCCCTCGCCGGCGACACGCAGATCCTCCGGGCGCACGCCGAAGATCACCGGATGCTCGCCGGCGCCGCGGAGCCCGGACGGAAGGGTGGCCGGTTCCAGCGTCAGGGTCTCCTCACCGATCCGCAGCGTCCCGTCTGCGCCGAGCGTGCCCTCGAACAGGTTCATCGCCGGAGAACCGATGAACGCCGCGACCGTCACGTTGGCAGGCTCGTCGTAGATCGTCTGGGGCACGTCGCACTGCAGCAGCCGGCCGGCCTCCAGCACCGCGACGCGGTCCCCCATCGTCATCGCCTCGGTCTGGTCGTGGGTGACGTACACGGTCGCGACGCCGACGCGCCGTTGGATGTTGAGGATCTCCGAGCGCATCTCGACGCGCAGCTTCGCGTCGAGGTTGGACAGCGGCTCGTCCATCAGGAACACGGAGGGCTCACGCACGATCGCGCGGCCCATCGCGACACGCTGGCGCTGGCCGCCGGACAGCTCCGGCGGGCGGCGGGACTCCGACTGGGACAGACCGAGGATCTCGGTTGCCGCCGCAACCTTGGTGGCGATCTCGCGCTTGCCCACGCCGCGCAGACGGAGCGGGAAGCCGATGTTCTCGGCCACCGTCATGTGCGGGTAGAGCGCGTAGTTCTGGAACACCATCGCCACGTCGCGCTCCTTGGGCGCGGCCATCGTCACGTCCCGGTCGCCGATCTTGATCTGCCCGGCGGTGACGCGCTCGAGGCCCGAGATCATCCGCATCAGCGTCGTCTTGCCGCACCCCGACGGCCCAACGAGCACCATCAGCTCGCCGTCGGCGATGTCGAGGCTCACGTCGTCGACGGCCTGGACGTCGTTGGAGTAGGTCTTGGAGACGGCGTTGAGGGTGATGGAGGCCATTGGCGTTCCCTTTCGAATCGAGGCTCAGCCGACCGTGCTGCCGGCGAACATTCCGGAGATGAAGCTGCGCTGGGAGATCAGGTAGACGAGCACGACCGGCAGCGCGGCGAGGACCGCGCCGGCGCCGAGCGCGCCGTAGTTGGCGAAGTGAGCGCCCTGGAAGGTGGACAGCCCGATCGTGACCGTGTACCGGTTCGGGTTCGACTCCACGACGAGCGGCAGCAGGAACGCGTTCCACGTCCAGAGGAACACGAGCGCCGACATCGTCTTCAGGGCCGGCTTGACACTCGGCACGAGCACGAAGCGGAACATGTGCCACCGCGACGCCCCGTCGAGCGTGGCGGCCTCCACCAGTGACTCGGGGACCGCCATGAACGCCGAGCGCATCCAGAAGATTCCGAACGCGACCGACTGCGCGGCCTGGGGCAGGATCAGCGCCCAGTAGCCGTTGAGCAGGTTCATCGAGCGCAGCTCGTAGTACCACGGCGTGATCAGCACTTCGACCGGGAGCATGAAGCCGATGACACAGACGAAGAACAGCAGGCGCGACCCGAACGGCCGCAGATGGACGATCGCGTAGGCCGCGACGGTGGCCACGATCGCCGAGATCACCAGCACCCCGATGGTCATGATCGCGGTGTTCACCATGTACTGCGAGAAGTCACCGGCGTTCCACGCGTACTTGAACGAGGAGAGCGACAGCGAGTGCCAGAAGTTGATCGAGTTGACATTGGCCTTGACCGACTCCAGCGCGGCCGAGATCAGCGCGACGATCGGGTACAGCGTGATCGCGGCCGCCGCGAGAAGAATGAAGAGCGTCCCGTACCGCTCGGTGCGAGTGAACATGGGCTATGCCCTCCTTGGCCGCAGCCGAAGTCGCATTCGGCGCCGGTTGCCGGGTGGCTCGAGCAGCATCCGGATCACGACCGTGAAGATGAAGGTGAGCAGCGCCAGAGCCACTCCGATCGCGCTCGCCGAGCCGACCGCCCCCAGCTGGAACGCATCGCGGTAGACGAGCAGGCCGGGCACGATCGTCGCGTTGCCCGGGCCGCCGTTGGTGGCGGCGTAGATCAGGGTGAAGCTCTGCAGCGACGCGACGGTGGTGATCGTCAGCGCGACCCCGATCTCACGCCGCAGCATCGGCACCGTGATCCGGAAGAACTCGTCGAACAGGCTCGCGCCGTCGACGCGCGCCGCCTCATACAGCGAGGGCGAGATCCGCTGCACGCCGGAGAGGAACAGCACGAAGCACAACCCGAAGTCGAGCCACACCGCGATCAGGCCGAGGCTGATCATCGCGGTGGAGAAGTCGCCCAGCCACGCCGTGTGGACGTGGAAGCCGAACAGGTTGATGATCGCGTTGACCGTGCCGCCTCCGCTGGGGGCGAGCAGCCACGTCCACACGATCGCCACCACGACGGTGACGAGCACCTGCGGCAGGAAGTAGATGACCCGATAGACGACGAGGCCCTTGCGCGGGATCCGCGCGATCAGCGCCGCCGCCACCAGCCCCAGGAACGTGGGGATGATCGCGAAGAACACGATCAGAATGCCGGCGTGCTCCAGCGCGCTGCGCTCGACGGAGTTCTTCCACAGCGCGGTGTAGTTGGACAGGCCGGCGGAGGTCTTGGGCCCGACGCCGTCCCAGTTGAGGAACGAGTATCCGACCGCCTTGACCAGCGGGTAGATGATGAAGATCGCCAGCAGCGCGACCGCCGGGAGGATCAGCAGCATGCCGATCCCCCGGTCGGCCACGGTGTCGGACGCCGCGCCGTCGCCGGTCATGCCGGCCCGGCGCCGGCGGGCGAGGCGCCCGCCGAGGCCGGTGGGGAGCTGCCGCTCAGGCGGCGGCTGCACACGTGCGGAGTCCGTCGTGCTCACTTGCTCGACCAGTAGGTCGTGTAGTCGGACTGCAACTGCTGGATCATCGCCGTCGGGGTGAGCTTCCCGGCCTGCAGCTCCTGCACAGAGGCGAAGATCTGGTTGAGGTAGTTGGGCGTCGCGTAGTCCAGGTACGGAACCAGCTGATGGCTCTGGACCGTACGCTGCCATCCGGTCGTCGCCGACTGCAGCATCGGCGGGAACTTCTTCAGCACGCTGGCGCTGGGCGCGACGACCGGCACCTCGCCCTCCTTCATCACGGCCTCCTGGAACTTCGGAGTCAGGCCGATGTCGATGAACGCCGCGGCGGCGTCGGGGTTGGAGGAGCGGGTCGGGATCGAGTAACCCTCACCCGGGCCGCCCGTCGTCGACGGCGGGACCCAGAACCCGGCCTTGGACTTGAGTGCCTGCTGCACCGAGGAGATGTACCACTCACCCTCGATGAAGAAGGCCGCCTTCCCGGAGGTGAAGTCCGACAGCGCCTGGCTGCCCGACATGCCGGTGTAGCCACTGGGGAAGTATCCCTGCTTGCTCCAGTTCTGGATCGTGGTCGCAGCCTTGATGTAGCCGGGCACGTCGATGCTCGGCTTCGCTCCCTTGTGGAAGACGAAGTTGATCGAGGTCGAGGCCGGCGTCATCGCGTCGGCGACCTCGTAGAACATGTGCAGCGGCTGATAGACCGTCGGCTGTCCGCTGCCGTAGGCCATCGGGGTGATCCCGGCCTTCTTGACCAGCGCGAGGTCCTTGGTGAACGACGCCCAGCTGGTGGGCACGGTGCCGCCCGCCTTCTGCAGGAGCGCCTTGTTGTAGAAGATGCCGAGCGGCGCGGCCGTCCACGGGACGCCGTACACGTCACCCTGACCGAGGTACTTACCGTCGGAGCTGAACGAGTTGTACTGCAGGTTCAGGTCGCCGACCTTGTCCCATCCGTACAGCTTCACGTAGTCGGTGAGCGGCAGCAGCTCCTTGTCGGTGACCAGGCGGCCCATCGACTGGTAGCCCTCGTTGGTCTCGGTGACCCCGGGGGAGCTGGAGGCGGTCGAGAGCGCCAGCGGGAGCTTGTTGTTCTGCTCGTCGAGCGTCATCTCGGTGTTGGTCACCTTCCAGCCCGGGTACTTCTGCTCGAAGGTCTTCAGCGCCAGCGGCATCAGGGCGTGATCGCCCGGATCGTCGGCGACCGTGTTCCAGTTCCACTGGGTGAGCGTGCCCTTTGCACTGGAGCTGAGCTTGGCGGCGGTCGCCGAGCTCTTGCCCGAGCCGCTGCCGCCGCTACTGCCACTCCCGCCACTCCCGCCGCTGCCGCCGCTGCCGCCGCTTGATCCGCAGCCGGCCATCGCCAGCGCGACGCAGCCCGCCACGGCACCTCCGGACAGCCAACGTCGTGACCGCCGCCGGATGTCCGGTTGCGGTGACTCGTGTGTGGTCATGAGCTGCTTCTCCTCCTCGGTGATGATGTGTGCGCGCGTACCGGTCATCGTGTGGTCGGGGTCAGTGGGTGGCTGTCGCGTCCGGGACGCGGTCGAGCTTCAGCTGGTCCTGCGGGTAGCGGAACTTGCCGCTCGTCCGGTCCAGGCGAATCGCGAGCCGGCCGGAGAGGACCTGCAGCGCCGCCATCTCGACGGCGGCGCGGACCAGCCCGCCGCCCAGGTCGGGAACGACCAGCTGCGGAGCATCGATGTCGCCCTGCGAGTTGTGCGTGATCGCGACCCGGGGGCAGTCGAGCGCCGCCGCCTGGCGGGCGATGATCTGCAGGCCGTCCTCGCCCAGATCGCCCACCAGCACGATCCCCCGGTCTGACTGCAGCGACTCCATCGGGCCATGCAGGTAGGAGCGCGAATCGAACCAGGCGGTCGGGATGCGCGGTGCCTCGCGCAGCAGGAGCGCCCCCTCGGCGGCGGAGCCGAGTGAGTCCTTGTCGCCCACGAAGTCGAACGCGGTGGTGTGCTCGAACCGGTCGACCACCGCGTCGGCGGGCTGCACGAGCGCGTCGAACAGGGCGTCGATCGCGCTCGGGACCGCCGCCCAGCTGCGCTCGAGCGCAACGAGGTCGGCGTCGCCGAGCGCCGCGGTGAGGAAGCTCAGCGCCTGCAGCGTTCCCATGTAGCTGACCGTGGCCGGAACCGAGTCCTCGGGGTCGGCGCACGGAATCGACTGGTCGCTGATCGCGCCCAGGCGCTCGGTGTCCTCGGCCATGATCGCCGCGACGGTGACGGGCTTCTCGGCGTCACGCAGGGCCCGAATCGCCTGCACGGTCTCGCGGCTCTCGCCCGAAGCCGAGATCGCCAGGTAGGCATCGGCCACGCTCACCTCCGGGTCCTCCCAGAGCTGGCCGGCATCGACGAGGATGGCGCGGCGTCCGAGCCTCCAGAGCTCGCGCAGCGCGCTCAGCCCGGCGTAGTAGCTCGCGCCGATGCCCATGACGCCGATCACCGCGTCGGGCGCGACCCGGTCGGCGAACTCGCGGGCGGCGACTCCGAGCGCCGGCCGGTTGCGCTCGAGCACCTCGGCCTGCTTGGCGATGGCGACTGCGTAGGGAATCTTCTTCATGGTGTGTCAGGGACTCCGGTGGCGGGGGTGGTGGGACGGGAGGCGGTCAGGCGGCGTCGGAGAGCCGGATGCAGGTCGTCCATGGAGGCGGGCGGATCGGCGAGTGCCCCGGCGAGCGCGGTCGCGAGGGTGAGGGCGCCCTCGACCGGCGGGGAGGTGAGGATCACGAGCTCCGCATCGGGACACTGGTGGGCGAGCGAGCCTCGCAACGCGTCCTGGAGCCAGACGGCGTTGGCGATCATGCCGCCGCCGGCGACCACCGTCGAGGTGTCGCAGCCGCGTCGTCCGAGCAGCGCGACCAGACCGGCCATCACGTCGCCTGAGTAGCTGACGATCTCCCCCGCGAAGCGCGAGCCGAGCGCGAATGAGCGCTCGTACAGCGTGGGCACCAGGTGCGCCCAGCCGGTGGGAGAGCCCATGTCGCCCAGTGCGGCGGGCAGGTCGCGCAGCTCGGTCAGCCCGGTGAGCTCGAGCAGCACGTGTTCCATGGGATCGGGTTCGTCACCGCGGTCGCGGGCCTGCACCAGCGCGCGGGCGGCGTCCAGGAACAGTCCGGTCGCTGAGCCCTGGTCCGAGAGGAAGCCGCCCCAGCCGCCGACGCTGATCAGCTCATCGCCCGGCCCGTAGCCGATCACGATCGAACCGGTTCCGCTGACCAGGCCGATCCCGTGGCTGCGCCCGGCCGCGGGCAGCAGCAGCTCGGCATCGTTGAGCGCGAGCACCTGCGCGGGGAGCAGCGCCTCGGTCTCCTCCTGCAGCCGCTCGCATTGGGAGAGCGTGTCGGTGCCATGAGCGCCCACCGCGATCACGTAGCGGATGGAGCCGTCGCCGTTGGACTCGGAGGCTCGGCGGCCAGCCTCGGCCCGGATGACCTCCGCGAGGCTGCGGGCGACCGCGCCCTCCCCCTGGCGATGCCAGTCGGCGGAGCGGACGACGAGGTCGTGGCGCTCCCCGGCCGGGCCGACGAACGCGACCGCCGCCTTGCTGCCGCCGATATCCGCGCCGACGATGAT
>Ga0335075_10011679_pt1 | contig 13274 bp, 9 predicted proteins | sample Lox_Sample_24_FD_206723 | JGI IMG/M metagenome (GOLD analysis project Ga0335075, IMG submission 206723) | Soil microbial communities from Loxahatchee National Wildlife Refuge, Florida, United States - Lox_Sample_2.4 | ecosystem: Environmental > Terrestrial > Soil > Wetlands | place: USA: Florida...
CTTCTGGTCGCTGAGTCCTCCTCTCCTTAATTACGTCTAGTGAGGCACCGACAATGGCTCGCTGGTGTTTGACAGTTCGACGTGTGCGCTTCTTCGCAACTTCCTGTAGAAGAGATCATGTGAGCCATCGTAATATTTCACATGTGGTAGACGTTGTGCAAGATTCAAAGCAGCGGAAGATCACGGGAAATCTCCGCAAGCCGAATGAGTTCGATGATAACGCGGCCGTCTTTACGAACCTCAGAGATACCCTTCTTATGCATTCTTCTGTAGAGCATCGTCCATGCTATTCTGCGAGGATTCTTGCGCTGGAGAAAAAGTGACTCGGTTTTGCCATTCTGGAAACGGAAGATCTTGCTGTCGCCCCGAACGTAGAGCTTGCCCTGAATATTGGAGAAATTGTCAGCATATATCGACGACTAGCGGACGACATTGAAGTTTGCTTGGATGAAATGCGGTGGAAGGTTTGGGATCTACGAACCTTGCCAGGGTAGATCTTCGTGGCGCTGAACGTATCATCATAGGTACGCATCTTGACGACGTGTGATGCGAATACCTGGAAATATTGAAAGTGACGAACGGCGAGGTTGTGGCTGCGGCTACAAGCATCAATGCGGGCAAATCTTTGGTGGTGCTAGAACACGTGACTGAGAAGCCCTAGGCCTTGGCATAATGTGTGCCTAATGAAACTTTGAGCATCTTGATCAATTTTCGCACGTCTCGGTGAGAATCTACATAACAAGCCACGAAGTGTAGCATGTTCTCGCTGAACATACTCGTCTGATTCGATGCCTAAAAAGAAAAGGCTCCACCCATTGCGGAAATGCCATCAAAGGCTCCCTAACCCTCCTCTAAGGCTTCGTCCAGCAACTGCGTGATACTGTCCCGGCAGAATTGGATTTGTTCTGCGTCATGAAACTCGCAAATAGCCCATGGATCTTTCTTGCACCTCCTGCACTGTGTATCTCTGCAAATTGACAAAGGACAAATTCCAATGCATTCCGGACAAACATACTTGCCACAACCACCTCCATTCGTACATTGAAGGAATGTTGGCACCTCTTTACCGTCTGGAAAGACACGATTGATTTGATACATGCATGCGAATGCCTGCTCTTTAATTAGGGGGGTGGAAAGAGGACTGCCCAATGCAATGAAAGCTTGCCTGTAAGTGCAGCAAGGTCTCCCACAATATGAGCACAAGTCGTTAGCACAGACCGTACATTTCAGGTTGCGAGCATTCCAGCTGCGGCCAGTATTTGGATGACGGGGATAGGGATCGTCAGGTTCATATTCTGGACTCAGGGCACGGTATAATTTGCGAACATAGGCGGTCTAGGATGACTTAGCAATGCTTCGGAGGAATCTGGTTGTAGACTGTCATGGTGAAACCCACTTGTGCCTCCCGTGCCGCGTCGCATTCGGAATCGCTTTTCGCACTGCCAGACTCTTTAGTGCTCCGCTCAGCAGACTTGTCGCGCTGTTTGAACCGACTAGAAATTCCTCTGCCGCGATGTGTAGAGTCCACTGGTGCCGCATTGATATCGGAGGTAGCGGAATCCCTGGTCTCGCTGTTTTGGACGAGTGCGTAAGAAAGGGAGTTTCGTGGTTTTGTACATGGACGGGTTCGAGGCAGTGGCGAGCCGCCTAGCATCAAGTCAAGTGGATCTGCACCAGGGTCATCTCTATTGTTTGGCGCCTTTAATCCACTGTCAAAGAAGAACTTGTCCTTGGAACCGCCGCCGCTCCTCTTCCACACGCCACTTGAGACTCCGCTTGAATCAAGGTCTAGACTTAGGCGACCCTTGCTTTCGCGAATCTGGAGTGGACTCGAGGTTGTCTTAAGCAGTGGATTGGGGGATGTGGCTGAAAAAGGATCGCTCTGGAATATTGGATGGTGTGTTATGTTAGGAGCTATGAACTTGTTAATGTCAGAGCTGTGCTGCGAAATATGGTCGACCTACGAGTAAAGGAGATCAATGTGGCAAAATCTCCTTCAATCATTTCGGGGCCATTGCTGCTTGGTCTTATTTCCTTGCGATCAGGCTTTGAACCCCCTTCAAGTCTAAATGGGTCGAAGGCTTTGCCAGTGTGAATAGAAAGGGGTCGAAATCCACGACGTCTTGATATTGAACCTGAAGCTTCTGACAACTCCTCTGTCTCCTCCTTCATTTTTGGCAACTTTGATGGCACTTGCTCTTCAATCTTACCTAGTCCTGTCATCTCATTCTCTTGCTGCGAAGATTTCTTTCTCCCAGATAACGAAAGCTTGCTAGCTATAGTGCGCAATTTGCGAGGAGAGGACGTTGGCTCTTTGTTTGCAATATCCTTCAGCGCTTCTGAGAAGATGGGCCTGGTAGGAGTGCCAGGAGAGCTAGAGACGGTCATTTAGTGTTCGTCAGTTATTCCAAATGGATAAGATACATACCTGGCACCGTCTAGTCCGAGCAGTTTTGCTGCCTTTTGATTCACGATCAAATACCCGGATTGGGAGGATCTTTGGGTAAGTCTGTGAACAGGGGAGGTCTCTACCATAGGATGCCTTACTATCTCCTTTACCAGAGCCTCAGATTCGCTGTCGGACGACGTCTCGGACTTCACTGCGGGTTTCGGTCGCAGCGGCCCTAGTAAAACAGCCGCTGTGCTGCAGACACTGTCGTCCATCTCAGAGCTTGTATCGTTTGCAATGGCAGGGTTCGCACTGGTTGATCGCCACAAGTTGAGAGGCTTTGGCATCAAGATATCATCGGCTTGAAAGGAGGATATGGTGATCTCATCACAATTCGTTTCGACGAGAACAGAGCTACGCTTAGAGTAGATTGACGAGCAGCGGTCAGAATGCGGATCGGAAGTGCGCGCAAGGTCAAAATTGGCATATTGGCCGTCGCCATCCTCACGCCATTTTCTTGGTGTGATGGGTGTAGGTACCAGACTTTCACTGGACAAGGTCGTCATGGAGATCGAATCCTTTGAGGGTGCTCGCAGATCGGTAGGCTCCTTTTCTAGCTCAAGGTCGATAATAACACAATCTAGCGGATTACCCGATGAAGAGCCGATTGAAGAAGTTGTCCCATAGCTCGCCGAAACCTTGCTAGTCATGCCTGGTACTATAATATGGACATGCTGTCAATGTAATGGGAAAGAGGGTGTTGTAGCTAGAGTGGGAACATGATCAAAGCGCTAGCTTGAGAGCAAAGGAGAGAAAAAGATTGAGTCTTCTGTGGGCTCAGCAGTTTAGACAGTCACCGTCCCGGAATTCACTATCAGAAGTGAACGGCACTAAAGTCGGGTGGTTGTACTCGACGGTGTTCAGCAGCATAATGAACACGATGCGTTTCCATGCGCTCGTTCATTTCCACATCACAAGAGTCAGCTCTTGCTTGTATGATTTAAGCGCCTTTGAGTTGTCCATATGGTTCCAGCCTCAATGTTTGTACAATTGTGTCGCCTGGCTGTAAAGGGAGGTCGGAGTTAAATCTATACGTCTGGAAAAGACGTCGCATTCCTCACGGATATAGAGTCTCGAGTGCAAGAAAGTTCGTACCGAACGTTAGCAATCTCATTTTGATTGCCCTCTAATCGCTCAACTTTCTGAAGCCGAGCCGTGATTGTTTTCCTCGTTGTACTCATGGTCTCACCATACCACCACAATCTACTTCCGAGACTGCAACACTGTCGCCCTGAAGTCTTTGAATGCTGGTTCCTACTTTGTCCTTTTCCATAGAACTAGCTTCCCGATACTGGATGGAGGTGTGGTCTCGTCAGCTGTCTCATGAAGTGATATGCTTGCACGGACCATCATATCATAGCATGTGTCCGCGTCCATTCCCTTGCAGTTTGGATAGCTGCTGGTTCATCTTCCTTCCATCTTTGTGCAACATCGTTCGCCAATGGATCATCTGGATTCGGTGCTCCCAGTAATGCTTGTATTGACAACAATATCGTCCTAATTTGTAGGGCAGGTGACCAGTTGCCTTGCAGAAGTCAGCATTAAACGATATTTCATGTGGCTTGCAGACCCACTTTTCAAGACATCCAGACATATCCTGCCAAGCTTGTCTATGTTTGGATGGTAGATCTTGGTGAGGAAACGGATCTTTGGGGGAGTCATGGGGTAGTCGTCGGGTAGGAAAAGCTCGAGCTTGAAGATGCCACCTATTGCACGATCAATTGTAGGGCCTCCAAGGGAGGTCTTGTAGCTCACACCTTCATAGGGTGACTGAGACGGGCCATGTATGCTAACATCGAAGTACCTTAGGTTATCTTCGTGGGGTACTGCGCTTATACCAGGGACACTGCGCCAGGAACAATCAGCCAATAATATTCACTGCAAAGATGCATGAACCATATACGTACGGTTCTGCCATCAGCCGCTCGGTCTCTTTGATAATTCTCTTCGGCAGGGCCATGTTTGCGCAGTGGCAATGTGGAAGTTGAGGCGAGATCTGCCGGGTGGTGGTGATACTGGCAAGACCACAGGTTCACGTCCTTTCAACGTGTCGGGCGCTGGCGTGAGTGTTATCGCGAGGTCAGCTTGAAGCGAATTCGAGACGTGGTTCAAATGTTGATAAGGTGTTCGATTCAGCCAGGTAGAGCCTTGTTCGTCCTTGCCAGATGCGAATGGAAATGAGTCCACGGGCAAAAGAAAGATCAAGAGGCTGTTGATGGGGAGGATCGATCTAAATCTCAAGGTTGTCCCGCTATCTATTGAGGCTGCGCAGTTTCTAGTTTGTTGTCTAGGTGGGCTTGATTGCTCTGCGGTATTGGCGCGATCAGGTGACCTCCATAGCCTCCTCCAGCCGCGTCTTACCTTGGGATCTCAATTTAGGATGTCTACCTCGACGATAATATTTTGTCGGTAATCGGGCCTGGATTAAGTGTACCCTCAGGCCATCCTTGCAACAATTGTCCCAGACTATGAGATTTCTCAGCAGGACTTCTGACAGAGTGGCACCGAACATCCTTCACACACAGCAATGCCATAACCCATTCCTCTCTTCAGGGGTACCGTAATACCGCCTTGCTAAGTCGAGGCATCGAGGGATCTGCACCGCACGAAACGCAATGCCTCTTCATCGTATCCGACCATCTTGCTTGACTCGAGGCCCTGCACACACCGAGCCCGGTTGAGGGTCGTTTGACGCGGCGAGAGCGCGTATTCTACCTAGGATATCTAGGAGGGCGATACATTGCCGTCAACACTGCATCTAGTGTCACCCACCAAAAGTTTAGATCGTAGTCATGGACGACGATGTGGACTCGACGAGACCGAATTCCGCTTTCGATAGCCAAACATTCGGTCAAGACCTTTCGTTTCATTTGGATCAGCCCGTTGGTTCCATGTCAATATCTCCAAGTGGCAGGGACGTGGTTCTAGCATCCAAAGAAGGCTTGCATATAATAGACCTTGACTCACCTTATTCCCCGCCTCGCTATCTGGCTCATCGGACCTCATGGGAGGTTGCAGATGTGCAATGGTCTCCGTTTGCTGCCCGAGATTTCTGGGTGGTAAGCACTTCAAACCAAAAGGCACTTGTTTGGAACTTGGGAATGAGCTCCTGGCAAGGCTCGATCGAATTTGTCTTGCATGGACATACACGAGCGATTACTGATATCAACTTCTCCGGCCATGATCCTGACGTACTTGCCACATGCGCCGTGGATAGCTTTGTGCATTGCTGGGATTTGAGAGTCCCTTCTAAGCCAGTCATCAGCTTCTCGGACTGGTTCGCGGGTGCAACGCAAGTCAAATGGAACCGGCAGGATTCACATGTTATTGCGAGCTCACACGATAAGTATCTGCAAATCTGGGACGATAGAATGGGGGCGTATCCAGTGCGGTCTATTCAAGCTCACGACACCAAGATCTACGGTATTGATTGGAACCGCCTTTGGCCTAACAAAATAATCACTTGCTCACTTGACAAGACAATCAAATTTTGGGACTGTGATAACCTCGAAGACGTGCCCGAAGGGGTCATCAACACACCCTTTCCAGTGTGGAGAGCTAGGCATACACCGTTCGGCTGGGGCATGTTAGCTATGCCACAACGTGGGAACAGTGACCTACACCTTTACGACCAACGCCTTGCAAAGAACCAATGTGGGGACAGACTGATCCAGCCAGTCACGGAATTCTCCGGCCACAAGGGACAGGTGAAGGAATTTTTGTGGAGACCAAGAGGTTCCGTCCATGATGGCATCGACCACCGAGACTTCCAGCTAGTCTCTTGGGGAACTGACAGGGAGCTTCGGTTGCACAGTGTCGAGCCTGATGCTCTTCGAGCTGTGGGCTACGAGAAAGGAGTATCTGAAATCCATCGGCTCAGATTGACCCGAAGAGGCGCACAGTATACAAGCTTCCGAAATGAGCCTCCGAAGCTGAAGTATGGGGACGTCTTCGATTCCCGGAGCGAAGTATCACCCGCTTTAGGGCAGACATTTCATGTTCGTCCAAGAGGCAGTACCAGCGTAGGCATGAGCAAAGTATCAATGCCGCAATCAAGAGGCTGGGTACAAGGCCCAGCTGCACCTTCACGTGTCGGAATGCACGGCAAGTTAGGCAACCGCCTGGACATGAATCCGATCGCCTGGATGAAGAGCGTCAAGATCACTTCTTGGGACCAGGACTCTCTTGCCGGAGAAATTACACAAGTCGGAGAGATATTTACGAAAGTGGAATTCGAGACGATCGACATTCCACGTAGAAGGGCCACAATATCTCTTCATGGCCCATGGGCATCGGACAATAGTTCTCTATACTTACGGGTACAGATGCACTTCCCCAAAAACTATCCTCGCGAAGGCGGTGTCGACTTCAAAGTACAAAAGACAGTTGGAATGACCGACAAAGTGTTGGCTCTGGTGTCGACAGATCTTCGGACCATTGCCGAAAAATATGCTACGAAGAAAAAAGGTTGCCTGGAAGCAGTGCTGCGATATCTGCTTCGCGAACAGAATGTGGAGCAGATCGTATCATTGGTACTGGACGAGCCACTTGCTCAATCCGGTGATCTTGACGCTCTCGAAACGCCAGATGATCTCTCTAGCGACGATGACGATGATACTGTCTCAACTTTCCAAGGTCCCTCTGGGTTACTACGCTCGTCGGAGCTGGACCAGACCAATAATCTAGTACCAGTCGCTAAGGCTTGTGGTGCTTTGTGGTCGGACACTGGCAAGCTTGTATGCTTCTTCCCGCCGAGGGGGAAACAGTTCGGAACAGTTCTTGACCCATTCTCAAAGGGTGACACTACATCGGCACGTACGAGCAAGCTATTCGAAGGTTTCGGTCATCTACAAACCAATTCCCCAGGACCCAAAACAACGACAGATACTACCACCACAGGAGATGATGCGGCGTCGGACACTTCGGATGGATCGTACATATCGTCTTCGAGCTCGTCAACATCGTCCGATGTACTGGCTCCACTTCCGCTCAGTTTCCTACCGCCTCAAGCGTGGCGTGGGGGCGACATCGGGCTTCAAAGGTCTCGGTCTACTGATCGCTCCAATAGATCCATCAGCGGTCTTGGAAACACAAAATATGCGACCAGCCAGCCTGCTAATGTCGTCTCCATCCGCAGCCTCGAGAATCTCCTCCCGTCTCAATTTACACTGGCCAAGGACTATCGAGTGCTCGGCAGTAGCACTGACGTTTGCGACCAGAATGCCGAAGTGGCCCGGAAAATGGGCAACGATGACGTTGCTCAGATCTGGGCATTGGTCAAACTTATCTTACAGCACAAAGTTCCTTTGGAGTGCACTTCTGGCTTTTTAAAAGGACGTGATATCATCACGGTGGCTCGCTCGGCATTCTCTGCCCTTCGGCGACAGGACAGTGGTATCGATCTAAGCCAAGATGCTGCCATTGAATCTTATCGTCTCGCAAGGAATAGCAGGATTCGCTGGGGCGGAAGTTCCTTTGGTAACCGATACCTGGTGACTGCTGTCTTCGAGCATTTCGAGAAACTGGGCGACGTGCAAATGCTGGCTTTGCTCTCATGCGTCCTGGCTGAACCGAAGGCTACAGGTTCTGAAGTCATCTTATTGCGTCAGTCTTTGAATGATCTTCCACTCAAGTGTCCTGCTTTCTCTATTGATTACTACCCTTCTATAGAGGTTGCACGATCTTTGATCAATGCAACACCGACAACGTCATTCGCAACGACAGACTCGAGACTATTGACCGCTTCTGCCGCAATCAGTGACCGCAGCTACCCTTCAAATTCAACAGGCGTTGTTGGAAGTAGTGAATCTACTATTGCGCATTCTACAGGCACAACCCCCCCTCCACAGCATCAAACACATGTTCGCCGCAGATCGTCCCGCCAAGCTGGATCTGAGAATGTGGAAGCTCAGGAGGCATCTTCCTCGAAATCTACCACAGTGTCATTATCAACCTCACCCGATGAAACGCGAACGAGTAGCCGGTCTGCAGCGGCACTTGCTGTTTCGTTCTCACGAGGTAGTCTTGCCACATTTGCGCAATCATTTTCCAATTCACCTCCAAACCATACTAGCGTCAAAAGGCCTAGTCCAGCAGAAAGTCTTGGGACTAGCGGCTGGAGTACGCCACATGGACTTGCTAGCTCTCGAGGAACGCGAAGTGACCAGTCCTCCGGCTCACCGAAGGTTGACGAGCCTCTCGGAGCGACTTCTAGCCACAGCGCCACTAAGAGCAGCCGCAGTTATGCCAGGTCCAATCTGAATAGCGGAAACGCAAGCAAGGTTGGATTTGATCTGAAGACAAGTACTAGTAAACGGAGAGTAAAAATCCATTCAGCACTACACAACCAGAACAAGTTCGACAACGATGGATATGCATCCCTACCATTGCTGGACCCGAGCTCGGAATGGAAATTCAGGGCTTATCGTGCAGGCTATGCTCACCTGCTTGGCTCCTGGGGGCTCTACCCCCAAATGACTGAAATACTGAAGTTCGACGGTCTCGTCGGCTACTTCGACCCGTTCAAGGCGGCCCCCAAGCTTCCCACGGACCGATCGAACACTGAACTTGAATGGAGCAACATGAAAAGGAGAGAGGCAATGACAAGTATCTCGAGGGCAGCGACTGCAAAGAGGGGCCTCGAGCCGAGAGAACGCTGTCGGGAATGCGGGGAAACATTGGAAGCGGTTGAAAAGAATGGCATTCCAATAGGCTGGCATTGCGCCTCTCCTTCTTGTGGTGCATCGAAGCCCAAGAGTTCCTGTCGAAGCTTATGCTCTGTTTGCGAGAAGATTGTCACAGGTCTTATGATTCCTTGCCTGCAATGCGGGCACGTAACATGTTTCGCGTGCACAGAAGGCTGGTTTGGTGGTGGGCCCAACAGCACCGCGGGAACCCTCGATGATAGCGATACCCAGGATGCAGATGATCAAGAGAGTGAAAAGACCTGTCCTAGCGGCTGTGGTTGTCGTTGCTTGGCACACGAACGCATCTCGGTCCCTTACCCAAAAGAAATGAGTTCTGAGCTCGAAGAGCGTGACCCGGATTCCATATCAAGCAATACTAGTGCTCGGTCGGTACGCTTAATGTCAGTACACGCTCCCGATTCGGCGATTGCGGCCCTATTCTCATTGACACGCACTCGGTCGATTTCCACGGCAAAAGACGGCGCTATGGGGAAAAGACCCCCAAATGATTCTGTCGCTATTGAGGATAGTGAATCTGGAGGCCGCGGTGGAAACGTTACTGACCCGTGGGCCCATTACGCGGCTCTTGGGCGAGGGATTTGACGATCAAGAAGGACACCGCAGGATAACAGTCACGAAAAACAAAACCTACAAAAATTGCGCACCATGCCCTTCAGGTTTCTTCTACTCCATGTATCTGATCAGCCTTCTACGCAGATGACTGCGAGGACGAGGCGACTTGGCATCTCCCTGCACCTCAAAATCGAACGTCTCTCATGTGGCACTCATGGCTGAATTCGTTTGTCGAACGATCCTAGCGGTGGTTAATGAGCATGTTACTAGTTCTTTGAAGTGCATTAGCGAGGTGTTACGGACGTGGGGTTACTGTAAATCACATATGATACCCCATGGGCGTTCTTGAAACCAAATTATGTATTTCGCAAGAAATATGACCGTCAAGGTGCTTTTTGAAGATCCAGTACCTACCCATCAACGACACCCTCTAAGTTGCTAAGAGAAACAGCGCTTCTCATGCCCAAACCAATAATTGGAACTATATTGATGCGTCTCTTAGAGTACAAATAGAATACCACGTTTGATCAAACATATGTCCCTCCCCCACCGGAGCACCCGGTCAATCTTTGAAGCGAAATGCCTCAACCTGATTCCCCCCACGCTTATTTTCCAGGCTTGATCAATTGCCGACTCTTTGTGTTGAGTTTTCCTTTCGGCATGCTGAACCGTGCATTTCTCCACTTCCCCTTGTTTATTGCTGCGGGGAAACACCGCGTCGAATTGGGATATATTATGGCGTTGAGGCCGGAAGAGCAGTTCGTTGAGCGACAGTTTCCACAGCTGAGGAGACTGGCATTTTACAGTCCTTCAAAGCCGGACTTAATATCTCGTGTAGATAGAAAGAGCACTCCCGAGACGCAGGCAAGACAGGGAAGTTTAATACATCCTCCCTGGGTTTAACCGCCATGTACATCCTCATCACTGGAGCCGCGGGCTTCATAGGCCAGCTTGTCGCCAAAGCTCTCCTCGACGACCCCTCCTACACAGTCCTACTGACCGACATCATCGAGCCGCCCATCCCGAAAGACGTGAAGTATCCTCAAAATGCCAAGACGCTCAAAGCTGACCTCCAGGCCGATGCTAGCAAGGTGGTGGACGAGTCGCTGGACGCTGCCTTCGTCTTCCACGGCATCATGTCCGCGGGTTCGGAAGCCAACTTCGACCTTGGCATGAGCGTCAACGTCGACGCCACGCGCAGCCTGCTCGAGGCGATCCGGCACAACAGACCCGGCATGCGCGTCATCTACGCTTCGAGTCAAGCTGTCTACGGCCAACCGCTGCCGGAAATCGTTACGGAGAAGGTTGTGCCGACGCCGGAAGGTTCTTATGGCGCCGAGAAGATGATCTGCGAGATACTGGTCAATGAGTATACGAGGCGCGGATTTATTGACGGCTTCAGCCTGCGCTTTCCCACCGTGTCAGTCAGGCCGGGAAAGCCGACCGCGGCTGCGAGCAGCTTCATCAGCGGCATCATACGAGAGCCGTTGAATGGGCAAGAAGCCATTGTGCCGCTTAAAGACCGCAAGTTCCCGTCCTGGGTGTGCTCGCCCAAGACGCTCTGTGCGAATCTGCTACATTCGTTGAAGCTGCCGTCAGATAAAATGCCGTCGCATACGAGGACGGTGAACGCGCCAGGGATCCTGGTGACGATTCAGGATATGCTTGACGCGCTGGAAAAGGTGGGTGGCAAAGACAAGCTGCAATACGTCAAGGAGGAAAACGACCCGGCCTTGGAGAGGATTTTGCGTTCGTGGGCTTGGAATTTCGACAACTCATTAGCGTATAGTCTCGGCTATCAGGCCGACACATCTTTCGAAGACGCCGTGCGAGATTACACGAACAGTCTAAGATAGGGGCTGATCGCCTCGGAGTGAGGATTTGGGAATCAATTTAATTGGCTACTCCGCTGTTTACACACTTCGATATTGACAAATACAGGGCGGATATGTTCACAACTTTGCTGCAGCCCATCATGTCCATCATGTGCCATGTCTGCTCAAGTCAGGTAGCCCCCCTTGATCTCGCTCTGGAGCTGCAAGAATGTCTCCTCGTCATGTCCGGGAATGACTCTTCCTCTTGTAGTTTTCTCGATGCGCTTCAGTCGCTGGGTACTGTTGAACCAAGCCGGGTGGTCACGGGCCAGCCAGCCTTGCGGGATACCATCACGCCACTATGGGAATTCCCAATTTCAGTAACTATCCCTTGTCATGGTCTGGTGTGTGGGGCCAACTTACGTTCTCAATGACATGGCAGTGATCGCTGATGAACAGGAAGGTGCCGCTATCGGGCAGATTGAGTTGCATTCCGATCAATCCTAAAACGGGCGACTCGTCAACGGCATGCAAATGTAGAAACGAGCGATGCGATATCACCACTTACCATCCGTATGCCCAGGTAGATGATGTAAGGTGATGCCTTGACAGAAGTCCATTGTGCGTTCGTCGAAGGTCTTCCAATTTAGGTCGAGCTTCAGGTAGTGTTGAAGATAAACGCCAACATCCGCGCCTGTAGCCACAGACCAAAAGGCCGACCTCAGCTCTTTGTCGTGCACCCAGATCTCGACGTCTTTTCTATGCAGAAATTGGTCCAAACCGCCTGCGTGGTCAAGATGCAGATGCCCAATGATAATCTTTTTGATGTCCTCCAGCTTGTGGCCGGTAGCCTCTACGGCATTCTTCAGCTCATGTTTCGGCTCATACCTGACCCTGGCAAAGATATCCGCGACCACTGGTCCCCATACTGTTGGGTAGTCAACCCCGCAGCCAGTTTCCCAGAGGATGAGGCCTTCATGGGGGTGGTCTATCAGGACGCAGTACATGGGCATCTGGCGACGCTTGTTGACGAAAGACTCATCCTTTGTGCTCATCAAGCTGGTGTTGCCGCCGCGGATGACGAAGCCCTCATCTGCTTCCAGCCAGCCGACTTCGAGCAGGTACATCTTCGTGCCCTTCGGGCAGACATTGGAGATATGGCCTGGGACAGCGCCAGTGTCAAGAGCCTTTTGGATGCCAGCCATGTTTGTGATGAATCAGTACGAAGAGAGCGACGGTTCTTCAGGAAAGGAGATTTTCAGGACAAGAAAATGACTGCAGGAAAAGATGTATACCATTAATCCGGGGATCGAGTACCTGAGGGGGCATTGTGTACTTGGGGGCAGTGGAGCGGGGAATTGAAGTCCAGTGCGGGGACTCCCACACAGTGATGACAGATGCCCTCGGAAATGAGGCTTTTGGTCTTGTGTAGATTCCAAGTGGCCAGGATCGTATCCTCGGGTGTGCATAAACGGCAAAAAGGAAGCCACAAAGGAAAAGAACGGCTATGGGACGCGGGTGGGTGAGCCAAAGAATGAATACAAGACTTCGAAAGCCAGCCCGGGCTGGTTATCACTGCTCCAGTGCCTGCGATAACCCTTTGGATACCGTTATGAGAGGTAACGTGGCGTGGGGACACCTTCAAAGATTGTCACAGTAGTCTCATCGTGTAGTCAATTGACGTGGAAGCCGGGAGGATGGACGACCAACTCAGTTAGAAGATTGTAAAGGTTGCGTGAGTGAGAAACAGAC
>Ga0335075_10011680_pt1 | contig 13273 bp, 11 predicted proteins | sample Lox_Sample_24_FD_206723 | JGI IMG/M metagenome (GOLD analysis project Ga0335075, IMG submission 206723) | Soil microbial communities from Loxahatchee National Wildlife Refuge, Florida, United States - Lox_Sample_2.4 | ecosystem: Environmental > Terrestrial > Soil > Wetlands | place: USA...
GGTTCTTCAGCCTCGAGGAGATCAACCGCGCGCCTGGCAAGAAGCACCCCTGGGAGCGGGAGTGGTCCTACGGCTGGTCGATGATGCGAATCGGCGCGCTGCTCCGCCGCATTGACCCTGGCCTGCTCGACCGCTGGTATTTCGCCGCAGGCACCGCACTGCATGTCGACGGCCGTAAGCCGCATCGCAGAGAGGTTGCCGAGGAACTCCTCGCGCAACTCGGCCTCGATCCGGGCCTGGTAAGCCAGGCCATCGACGATCCGGACACCAGCGAGGACGTTCGCGCCGATCATGACCGGGTCGTCAGCCTCGGCGGGTGGGGTGTTCCGACGCTGGTGTTCAGCGGCGACCGGGCCCTGTTCGGGCCCGTCCTCATCGAGCCGCCGTCCGGTGCTGCCGCCATCAGGCTCTGGCAGCTGATGCTCGGCTGGCTGGACTTCCCTAACCTTTTTGAGGTGCAGCGACCGAAGAGCCGGCACGACCTGACCGCGATCGCCGCCACGTTCCGGCCCTACCTCGAGGCGCGGGACTGGATCACCATCCAGAAGGAGACGCCGTGACCGACCTGACCACCATCCGGACTTCGCTAGAGCAGTGCCTTGACGCTGTCGAGTCGCTGTCCACGCGGCTGACCAGCGACCAGTGGAAGGCCCAGTCGCTGTGTCCGGACTGGGACATGCGCGGGGTGGTCACGCACCTGGGCATGATGGAGCGTGTCATGACTGGCTGGCTGCCGGCCAGCGCCGAACAAACCCCGCCGCTTGACCGGATCGGGCCGTACTACGAGGAGACCGCCGCCCTCGATGACAAGGCCTTCGCCGCCTTGATCGCCGATATCTTCACAGCACGGCGCGCCGACTTGTCCGGGCTGCTTGAGGAGGATCTGGAGCGGCCGTCGTGGTCGCCGATCGGGCCGCGGACCTACGGCGGTTTCCTCGAGATGCGGATCTTCGACTTCTGGGTCCACGAGCGCGACATCACCACGCCCCTCGGCTGGCCTTCTGACGATGGCGGTGCCCGCGCCGAGATCGCCCTGGGCCAGGTCGAGAGTTCGATCGGCTACATCGTCGGTAAAAAGGTAGGCCTGCCAGACGGGACCAGCATCGTCTTCCACCTGACCGGCCCTGTGGTCCGCGACATCTCCGTGGTCGTCGACGGCCGCGCCAGGGCGGTCGACCACCTCGATCGGCCGGACGTGGAGCTGTCGACAGACACGGTCACATTCATTCAGCTCGCGGCCGGGCGTATCGACCCTCAGGCGCAGATCGACGCCGGCAAGGTGAGCTGGACCGGCAACGACGAGCTTGGCGATCGGGCCGCCCGGAATCTCCGGTTCACCATCTGACTGGCCCGCCCTCTGACGGCTCGCGGGACGGAGCCAGCGCGCTTGAGGGGCGTGAGTTAGCTGCCGACGCGCCGCCTGTCGCGCCCGTTCCATACGCGATGCATACGCCGCGCCGAAACCGGGTAAACTTAGTTGCCGAGAAGCAAGCAAATTACCCGTCGGTGCCCGGTGCGGTTGCTCTGCGTGCTGGCAAGGAGGGATCAGCAGCGTGGCGCGACCTATCAGCGGCGGCCGGTCCGATCGCGGTTTCTGGCGATCCACCTTTTCGTCACTGAAGGTCCCGAACTACCGGCTGTACTTCACCGGTCAGTCCATCTCACTGGCCGGCACCTGGATGCAGATGACTGCCCAGTCCTGGCTGGTTCTGGTCCTGACACGGTCAAGTACCGACCTCGGCCTGGTGGTGGCGCTGCAGACGCTGCCAGTGTTGCTGCTCGGTCCTTATGGCGGCGTCGTCGCCGACCGCGTCGATAAGCGCAAGCTGATGATCGCGCTCCAGACGGCGATGGGCTGCCAGGCCCTGGTACTCGGGCTGCTGACCGTGCTCGGCACCGTCAGGTTCTGGGAAGTCTGCCTCCTCGCGGTGGTACTCGGGCTCAACAATGCCTTCGAGAACTCTGCACGGCAGGCATTCGTGCGCGAGATGGTCGGGAAGGACGAGCTTCGCAACGCCATCACGCTGAACTCGGTCACCGTGAACGCCGCACGGGCCGTCGGCCCGGCGATCGGCGGCGTACTGATCGCCACGGTCGGGGTCGGGGTGTGCTTCCTGGCCAATGCGGCGAGCTTCGTCGCAGTCGTCACCTCGCTGCTGATCATGAATACCAGCGCGCTGCAGCCCAGCGTGCCCGCACCGCGAGCCCGCGGGCAGTTCAGGGAGGGCCTGCGCTACGCGGCGCGGACGCCAGACATCGCGGTCCCGCTGGCCATGATGGGTCTCGTCGGAATGCTCGCATACGAGTTCCAGGTCTCGATTCCGGTACTGGCCAGGCAGACTTTCCACGGAGGTTCGGAGGCGTATGGCTTCCTGACCGCCGCGATGGGAATCGGCGCGGTTATCGGCGGGCTGTTCACCGCAGCGCGCGGGCGGACCGGGCTCCGCTCGATGATCATCGCTGGCACCGGCTTCGGTGCCGCCATCATCGCGTGCGCCGTGTCGCCGGTGATCGGTCTTGCCTACGCAGCGATGCTGTTCGTCGGCTGGGCCAGCGTCTCCTTCATCGCGATCGGCAACTCGACCATCCAGCTTGCCTCCGATCCGAACATGCGCGGACGGGCGATCGCGCTCTGGCAAGTCGCCTTCCAGGGCACGACTCCGATCGGCGGCCCGCTGATCGGATGGATCATAGGCCTGACTGACCCTCGGGTCGGCCTCGCGGTCGGCGGCATCTCCTGCCTGGTCGCCGCCGCCGGCGGCTACGCGCTCACGCGCCGGTTCCGCACGCGCGCGACCGGCGCCGCCCTCGGCGCCGTCCAGACCGGCACCGACGACCTCGCGGACCAGGCAGCCAGTGCCTAAAGCCAGTCCGGCGGCCTGAGCTCACCACTGACGCCGGCGGCTGGGCGTGCGGAAGCGGGCGTTTTTGCCAGCCTGCGGCCGGAGCTCACTCCGGGCCGACGGTCGGGGGCGTGCGGAAGCGGGCGCCATCTGCCGCACCGCGGACGGTGCTTCCTCCGGGCCGACGGGCCGGGGCGTGCGGAAGCGGGCGTAAACGTGGGCCACCGTCAGTACCGGCTCACGCGCCTCGGGCCGGACGCTCGTCAGCCAGTAACGATGTGAGCCAGCCCGCGGAGCACGTGCCGGTCCGTCGGCCCAGACCGGGAGCTCCCGCTACTCCCACTCGATGGTGGCCGGCGGCTTGCTTGTGATGTCGAGCACAACGCGGTTGACCTGCGGCACCTCGTTGGTGATGCGGGTCGAGATCGCGGCCAGCACCTGATCAGGCAGCCGGGCCCAGTCCGCCGTCATCGCGTCCTCGCTGGTCACCGGCCTCAGCACGATCGGATAGCCGTAGCTCCGGCCGTCGCCCTGGACGCCGACGGACCTGATATCGGCCAGCAGCACCACCGGGCACTGCCAGATCTGCCGGTCAAGGCCCGCCGCGGACAACTCGGCACGAGCAATTGCATCCGCCGCCGAAACGATCGCGAGACGCTCCGCCGTGACCTCGCCGACGATCCTGATCGCCAGCCCAGGGCCCGGGAACGGCTGCCGCCAGACGATCTCGTCGGGCAGCCCCAACTCGGTGCCGACCTTCCGCACCTCGTCCTTGAACAGGTCGCGGAGCGGCTCCACGAGCTCGAACTTCAGGTCATCAGGCAGGCCGCCAACGTTATGGTGCGACTTGATGTTGGCGGCGCCGGTACCGCCGCCAGATTCCACGACGTCGGGATAGAGCGTCCCCTGGACCAGGAACGTGGCAGCATCGCTCTCGCCCGCTATCTCCCGCGCGGCCTGCTCGAACGCCCGGATGAACTCGCGGCCGATGATCTTGCGTTTCTGCTCGGGATCAGCCACCCCGGCGAGTGCCGCAAGGAAGGCGCCGGCGGCATCGACGACCTTGAGCTCGACACCGGTGGCGGCGACGAAATCCTTCTCGACCTGCTCGGCCTCGCCCGACCGCAGCAGACCGTGGTCAACGAAAACACAGGTCAGCCTCGAACCGATGGCGCGCTGCACGAGAGCGGCGGCAACGGCAGAGTCCACGCCGCCGGACAGCCCGCAGATCGCGCGGCCCTCCCCTACCTGGGCGGCGATCCGCTCGGTTTGCTCCTCGATGACCCCGCGCATGGTCCATGCCGGCTGACAGCCAGCGGCGTCCAGGAAGCTGCGGAGCATCGCCATGCCGTGCTCGGTGTGCAGGACCTCAGGATGGAACTGCATCCCGTAGAGCTGGCGTTCTGGCGCCTCCGCCGCGGCTACCGGTGTGCCCGCCGTGCTGGCCGTGATCGTGAATCCGGGCGGCGCGGTAGCGCAGGTGTCACCGTGGGACATCCAGACGCGCTGCTCCCCGGGCAGCCCGGCCAGCAGCACCCCGGCGCCATTGGCGGTGCGGAGGTCAGTTGCCCCGTACTCCCCCGTTCCCGTATGAATGACGTTTCCGCCGAGATCACGAACCATGAGCTGGAACCCGTAGCAGATGCCGAGGACCGGGACTCCCGCGCTGAGCAAGCCAGCCGGGGCGGGCGGCGCGCCGGCAGCGTAAACGGAGGACGGGCCGCCGGACAGGATGACCGCCGACGGGCGGAGCGCTAGCATCTCCTCCGCCGTCATGGAATTTGGCACGACCCGCGAGTAGACGTGGCACTCGCGGACCCGGCGGGCGATCAGCTGGGCGTACTGGGCGCCGAAGTCCACCACCAGGACAGGGCCGGATTCGAGACGGGCAGATTCTCCGATGGCGGCACTGCCCTGATCTCGACCAGTCATGCCGACGAGTTTAGTTGGCACTGGCGGTCGCACCCGGCTCCTCGCCGGTGGCCAGCCCTGCCGGACTGACCAGGACCCTGGAGATCCGGCGGCCGTCCAGCTGCGTGACCGTCAGCTTTCGCCCCGCTATTTCCGCCGATTCGCCGTTTTCCGGCAGGTGGCCGAGCGAGGCGAGCAGGTAGCCCGCGACGGTCTCGTACGGCCCTTCGGGCAGTTCCAGGCCGGTCTGCTCGGCGAACTCGTCCAGGTTCAGCAAGCCGTCGACCTCGATATCGCCGCCACGAAGCTGCCGCGGATGGCTGACTTCCTCGTCGTATTCATCCTGAATGTCCCCGATCAGCTCCTCGACAAGGTCTTCCAGCGTCACGATCCCGGCAGTGCCGCCGTACTCGTCGACAACGATTGCCAGGTGCGCGCGGTCCCTGCGCATCTCCGACAATGCGGCCAGCACCGTCTTGCTGATCGGCAGAAACTTGACCGGCCTGCATACCTCGCCGACCTGCCGGGAGCCGAGTTCTGCTCGGTTGTCCAGCAGGTCGCGGATGTGCACGAAGCCGATCACGTCGTCATAGGACTCCTGGTACACCGGGAACCGCGAGAACCGGGAATGCTCCGTCTCAGCGATCGCCGCCGAGAGCAGCATGCTGGCAGGCATGAACTCCACCTCGGTACGCGGCACTAGCACCTCGCGGATCTGGCGCTTACCCGCGTCGAAGACCTCACCGACTATGTGCCGCTCGTCCGGGCTGAGTGCCTGGTGGCCGGCCACCAAGTCGCGGAGTTCTTCGTCGGTCATCACCCCGCGGGCCTCTGCCGGGTTGCCGCCGAGCAGCCGCACCACCAGATTCGTCGACCTGGACAACAGCCAGACCAGCGGCCTGGCCAGCGTGGCCAGCCAGTCGACTACCGGGCCGGCCACCAGCGCGACTCGCTCGTTCCGCTGCAGGGCGAGCCGCTTAGGCGCGAGCTCGCCGAAGACCAGGGTGAAGAACGAGATGATCAGGGTCACCGCGATCAGAGCCACCGGCGTGGCCACGTCCCTGGGCATGATCTTGCGGAGCTGGTCAGCGAGCCGGACTGACAACAGCGCCGCACCAAACGCACCGGACAGCAGCGTCGCCACCGTGACGCCGATCTGCACAGAAGCCAGGAACCTGTTCGGATCCTGGGCAAGCCTCGCCGTGCGCTCGCCGCGCTTGCCGCGCCTGCCGAGCGCGCGAACCTGCCCCTCACGGAGTGAGACCAGCGCCATCTCGGCGGCAGCGAAGAACCCGCCTATCAAGATCACGGCGAGGACGAGGAGGATATCCCAGCCGACGCCATTCACGTCCGGATCCCCGACCCTCGTCGATGTAACGTGCGCGAAGCTGCCGTCCCCCGCATCTGGCAGCAGCCGGAACTCGGCCGCGCGGTAATTTGCAATAGTCTATGCAGTCTGCCCGCCGCGGCGGACCGTACTCGCCTAGCCTGTCCGGACGGCACTGCTTAGCTGCCGCTCTCAAGTGGATTTTTCGGCTTATAGAAGAACGGTCGCTTGTGATCGTCTAATGCGCGGAAGGACAGGTGGGCACGTGTCAGGTGTACACGACGAGGCGGTCGCGATCGCGAGTGAGCTGACTGAGCTCCGCAGAGCAATCCACGCCGAGCCGGAGATCGGCCTCGACCTGCCGGGCACTCAGCGCAAGGTACTCGACGCCCTGGCCGGCCTGCCACTGGAGATCAGCCTGGGCCAGAGCCTAAGCTCGGTCACTGCGGTGCTGCGCGGCGGCAAGCCCGGCAAGACCGTGCTGCTGCGCGCCGATATGGACGCGCTTCCCGTCACCGAGCGGTCCGGAGTGCCGTTCGCCTCCAGGAGTGACGGCGCGATGCATGCCTGCGGGCATGATCTGCACACCGCGATGCTGTGCGGTGCCGCCAGGCTGCTGTCAGCGCGCGCCGATGAGGTGGCGGGGAACGTTATTTTCATGTTCCAGCCGGGCGAGGAGGGGCCTGGCGGTGGCCGGATCATGGTCGCCGAAGGCGTGCTCGAGGCCGCCGGGGACCGGCCGGTCGCGGCATACGCCCTGCACGTGGCGTCCGGCCTGCTGCCGTTCGGGCTATTCGCCAGCCGGTCCGGCACGGTCATGGCGGCCGCGGACACGCTCCACGTAACGGTGCACGGTCGCGGCGGCCACGGCTCCCAGCCGCACCGTGCAGCGGACCCGGTGCCGGCCGCTTGTGAGATCGTGCTGGCACTGCAGACGATGGTGACGCGGCAATTCGACGTGTTCGATCCGGTCGTGCTGACGGTCGGCACTTTCCATGCCGGAACTGCCGACAACGTGATCCCTGACGACGCGAACTTCGTGGCTACGGTCCGCACGTTCTCGCCGGAGGCCCGCGCGGCCGTGCAGGAGGCCGCGCCGAGAGTGGCCGCGCAGGTAGCGGCGGCGCACGGCCTGACCGCCACAGCCGAGTTCCGCGACGGCTACCCGGTGACCATCAACGACGCAACCGAGCTGGCCTTCGCCCAGCAGGCTCTTGCCGACCTGCTCGGCGACGACCGCTACTTCGCCGCGCCCAATCCGCTGACCGGCTCGGAGGACTTCTCCTACGTTCTAGAGCAGGTGCCAGGGGCGTTCCTCATGCTGGGTGCGTGCCCTCCTGACACCGATCCGTTCGCCGCGCCGTTCAATCACTCGGCCGAGGCCGTCTTTGACGACGCAGTACTGCCGGACGGCACGGCTCTGTATGCCTCGCTAGCGCTGGAGCGGCTGGCCCAGGCCGCGGAGGCCTAACGCGCCGGAGGTGGCGCGACGAGGCGCGCAGACCCTCGCTGTGCTCTTTGAGCCACAACTCGTTCCGATGGCAGGAGACCGGGTTCGGATCATTGCCGTCTCCGCACTGCTTCGCGAGATGATGCTCTACTCGGCACGATGGCCGATCTCGCGTAGCGAGTCAGGGGTGCAGGCAGACTCGTTCTTTCAGGCCCTCGGATACGTGGTCGCGGAAGCACTGGATGACGAGAGGCCCTTGCACTTGCCGGTCTCGAGCGATCCGGTCGTCACCGCCGCCACCGAATACACTCACGCTCACCTCGAATACGTCACGCTCGGTGACGTGACCCGTGCCGTCGGCGCCTCAGAACGAACACTGCGCCGTATCTTCGGCACCCACTTGGGCATGTCGTGGTGATCTTGACACGGTCTTCACCGATCTCGTCCGCGCGGAGACGCGGCTCTACAACGCGGTCGCCGAGCGTTTGCGGGCGGAGGCCGGCGTCGGCGCCGGGCACTTCGAGCTGCTGCGCTACGTCCGCGACCACCCGGACGCACGCGTCGCGGACCTCGCCTCCGCGTTCGCGATAGGCGTCGGAACGACCAGCAAGATCGTCGATCGCCTGGAGAAGGAGGGCTGGGTGGAGCGCCGTCCGAATCCGGCGAACCGGCGCTCGTCTCTTCTCGCGCTGACGCCGACGGGCGATTCGGTCGTCTGCCGGGCAGAGCCCGCCTGGCAGACCGCGATCCAGGAGATCCTCGGCGGGTCCGTCACCCCTGCTGAGCTGGCTGCCCTTTCACTGACCCTCGACGCCCTGCGCTCGGACCTCGAACGACGCCACCTGGGGCTCCCGACCGGATGAAAATACCGGCCGAACCACAACTCGGCGATCGCGGCACCGTCTTAAGGATTAGCAAACTGGACGATCACGTAGGAACAGCCATGCTCAAGCCTGGGGCGGCAGCCGGAGGGATAAGCCGTCTTAATGCACCGCTGGTTTGCCTGGCAGTCCTGACACTGGCCGCGTGTGGCTCGCACGCTGGGGCAGCAGGAACGGCTAACGCCGGGCGAAGCCCGTCCGCTATCGCCCGTCCGGCTTCGGGCTCTGGGCCGGCCGGCAAGGTGAGAACCGGCTCCGCCAGTTCCCCGCCGACCGGTTCTCCAGCGACCAAACCTGATGTCAAGCGCGCCAGCTTTCTGAATGGCGTGTCGTGTGTCTCCGCTACGGACTGCACGGCAGTCGGCGAGTACTACCGGACGGCCACTGGCCCGCAGCTGACGCTGATCGAGAGGTGGAACGGCACGGCATGGCGGGTCGAACCGTCGCCCAGTAGCGGTCGGGACAGCACCCTGGACAGCGTGTCATGCCCCAGCGCCAGCAGCTGCACCGCGGTCGGGTCCCTCACTGCCGGCTGGAACGGCGTGAGGTGGACGGTTGAGCTCCGGTCCAGCCCGTTCGTCGCCGTCTCCTGCGCGGCGCCGGACTCATGCATGGCCGTCGGCGTCACGAGCGGCGGCCAGCCGGAGTCCGGGCACTGGGATGGCACCAGCTGGAAGCTGGAGCCGATGCCCCGACCCCGGCATCCGGCGCAAAGCATCACGCTGGAGGCAGTCTCATGCGCCGGGCCTAGCTTCTGCCTCGCGGTCGGGGACTACTCCTACGGTGTAGGCGCCATGCCCAGCTCCACCTCCAGGGACAAGACCCTGGCCGAGCGGTGGAACGGATCGTCCTGGCGGGTGACCGACTCGGTCAACGTGGCCAGCTGGAATCAGCTCAGTGCCGTCTCGTGCACATCGCCGCGAGCGTGCACGGCGGTCGGCAGCAGCGCGTCGCAGCAGTTCGCGCTGGCCGAGCGCTGGGACGGCTCGACGTGGAAGACCCAGCACGTACCCGACCTGAACCCGACCGGCTATTCCCGGCTAACCGCCGTGTCGTGCAGCAGCGGTAGCGCCTGCATGGCGGCGGGCACCTACAACGGCGGGATCGCAGCGATCGCCGAGTCGTGGAACGGCGCCGTCTGGACGCTGCACACGATGCCGGGCCCGCAGCAGCAGGAACCAGACCTCCAGCCCGCCGACCTGGCGTGCACAGGGCCCGACGCCTGCGTCGCGGTCGGCACCGACGGCCGCACTCTCGCCGAGATCTGGGCCGGTGCGCACTGGCAGCTCACGCCCACTCCCAGCCCGTAGCCAGGCCCAGCGGCCACGCACAGCCGAGCGATGTCCCCAAGGCCTATTTCCCACGCGGCCCCGGCATTGGCGCAGCCGAGCGACAGCGCGCGTACCCAGCCGCTAGGTCGGCCGGGTGCGGGAGCGGGCGTAAACGTCGCCCGCGGCGGCCGTGACTAACCCGCCACGGGCCAGCGGACACCGAGGTTCTGCTACGGGTGCCAAGCCCGCAGAGCACCCGGCCGAGCTAGCTCCAGCCCGCAGAGCACCCCGGCACGTCTCCGCGCGACAGCCGCGGGCTAGAGGCTCGCGACGTCCGCCTGCTTGGCCCGGACCGCGTCGGCCGCCGCGTGCAGCGAGGCTCGCTCGGACTCGGTCAGGTCACGCTCGACAACGCGCTTGACTCCGGTGGCGCCGAGCTCGGCCTCGACGCCGAGGTAGACGCCGGAGATCCCGTACTGACCGTCGACCCAGGCGCAGACCGGCATAACCGCGCCGGCGTCCTCGGCCACCGCCCGCGCCATCCGGGCCGCGGCAGCTGAAGGCGCATAGTAAGCGGAACCGGTCTTGAGGAGTGCGACGATCTCCGCACCGCCGTTGCGCGTGCGATCGACCAACTGCTCGATGTCGGCGGCTGGCAGCAGTTCGGCCAGCGGCTTGCCATCGACTGAGCAGGCCGACGGCACCGGCACCATCGTGTCGCCGTGCGAGCCCAGAGTCAGCGTCTGCACCGACGCGACCGGGACGCCGAGCCGGTCCGCCACGAAGTAGCTGAACCGGGCGGTGTCGAGCATTCCGGCCTGGCCCATGACGCGGTGTGACGGAAACCCGGACACCTTCGCGGCCAGCGCCGTCATCTCGTCCAGCGGGTTGGACACGACGACCAGGACGGCGTCGGGCGCGTGCTTCACCACCTGCTCGGTAACAGCGCGGACGATCTTGGCGTTGACCCCGATCAGGTCCATCCGGCTCATGCCCGGCTTGCGCGGCAGGCCAGCCGTGATGACGACGATCCGGGAGCCGGCTATTGCCTCGTAGCCCTCGCCGGCAAACCCGGTGGTCTGGCCGGTGACCTTGGTCTCGAAGCCCTCGATCGGCCGCGACTGGCTGATGTCGAGCGCGATGCCCTCCGGCTTGCCCTCGACGATGTCGGTCAGCACGACTTCGTCAAAGATGTCGTACTCGGCCAGCCGCTGCGCCGTGGTCGAGCCGTAGAATCCGGCGCCGACTACCGTTACCTTCCCTGTGCGGGCCATTGAAGTTTTCTCCTTGTGCAACTGGGTTCGCGGAATCTGCCTTGCGCTCTTGCGTCCTGCCTCGGGGTCAGGACGCAGCCATCGCGACGCGGAGGTTCTCGTCGAGGGCAGCGAGGAACTCCTCAGTTGTCAGGAACGGCGTGTCCTTGCCGACGAGCAGGGCAAGGTCCTTGGTCATCTTCCCGCTCTCGACTGTCTCCACGCAGACCCGCTCCAGGGTGTCGGCGAAGGCGGTGACCTCGGGTGTGCCGTCCAGCTTGCCGCGGTGCGCGAGACCCCTGGTCCAGGCGAAGATCGACGCGATCGGGTTGGTGGAAGTCGCCTTACCCTGCTGGTACTGCCGGTAATGCCGGGTCACGGTCCCGTGCGCGGCCTCAGCCTCGACCGTCTTGCCGTCCGGGGTCATCAGCACGCTGGTCATCAGGCCGAGTGAGCCGAAGCCCTGAGCGACAATGTCGGACTCGACGTCGCCGTCGTAGTTCTTGCAAGCCCACACGATGCCACCGTTGCCCTTGATCACCTGGGCGACCATGTCGTCGATGAGGCGGTGCTCGTACGTGATGCCGGCGGCCTCGAACTCGGCCTTGAACTCGGTCTCGAAGACTTCGGCGAACAGGTCCTTGAACCTGCCGTCGTAAGCCTTGAGGATCGTGTTCTTCGTGGAAAGGTAGAGCGGGAAACCGCGGTCGAGGGCATACCTCATGGTCGCTCGCGCGAAGTCCTGGATCGAATCGTCGAAGTTGTACATGCCCATTGCCACGCCGCCGCCGCTGAACTCCGCGACATCGAACTCAAGCGGGACGGTCTCGCCGGTGGCGGGCACGAACGAGATCCGGACCGAGCCTGGTCCGGGCACCACGAAGTCGGTCGCCCGGTACTGGTCGCCGTGGGCGTGCCTGCCGATCACGATCGGGTTTGTCCAGCCAGGTACGAACCGCGGGATGCTCTCGACCACGATGGGCTCGCGGAACACAACCCCGCCGAGGATGTTCCTGATGGTGCCGTTCGGCGACCGCCACATCCGCTTAAGGCCGAACTCGCTCACCCTCGCTTCGTCGGGCGTGATCGTGGCGCATTTGACGCCTACGCCGTGACGCTTAATCGCATTCGCCGCGTCAATGGTCACCTGGTCATCAGTCGCGTCGCGATTCTGAATTGACAAGTCGTAGTACTCGAGCTGAACATCCAGGTACGGCAGGATCAGCTGGTCCTTAATAAACTTCCAGATGATCCTGGTCATCTCGTCGCCGTCGAGCTCGACGACGGGGTTTACCACCTTGATCTTCGACATGCAGTTGCGTTCCCTTCATCGCGCCGGCCTCATTACCGACGCGAACCCTGGCCGGGCCCTAACCTGCCCGGTGTCCGTCCTGCCCGCCTGCGCCTGACCACGGCGGCTATCAGCTGGTGACCTTGGCGAAGACGCCTGCGACCAGCAGGCCAACGCCGAGTGCGGCCAGTACCGCGACGTCAGCGAGCCGCCGCCGGGACGCAAGCATCCCGGCTCTGCCATCCGGTAGCACCAGCCTGATCAACGCCCCTGCCAGCAGGGCGCCGGCTATTACCAACGTACCGCTCTTTACTGCCTGCCCACCGCCGCGAACTGTCACCAGCCCGGCCGCTAGGCCGGCCAGCACAACGCAGTACGGGACCTGCGTCAACCAGCGCCGGCCGCTGGCCTGCCTTCCAGCCCGACCGACGGCGGCCTCCGCGGCTCCGGCCTCGCTGTCGCCTTCGTGGGCCTGCCGGGCGACTGCTTTAGCCTGCCGGGCGACTGCCTTAGCCTGCCGGGTGTCTGCCTTAGCCTGCCGGGCAACCGCCCTGGCAGAGTGCTTCACGGCCGCATGCTTCACCGGGCATCCAGCGGCGCCCAGTGCAACCCGCGGTCCCCGATGTACTCACTGTCCGGCCGGATAAGCCGGTTGTCGGCATGCTGCTCGATCACGTGGGCCGTCCAGCCGGCCATCCGGCTGGCGGAAAAGACCGGCGTGAACAAGTCAGTCGGGATACCCAGGTAGTGATAAACCGTTGCGGCGAAGAAGTCCACGTTCGGGAACAGGCCCTTCTGCGCCAGTACGACCTCTTCCATCCGCCGGGACATCCGGTAAAAGGTGTCGTCGCCACTCGCGGCCCCAAGCTCCGCCGACATCTTTCGCAGGTGAGTTGACCGCGGGTCTTCGGTTTTATATACCCGGTGCCCGAAGCCCATGATCTTCTCGCCGCGGGCAAGCCGGTCACTCACCTGCCTGGTGACCGCGTCCAGCGGGTCGCCGCCGGACTGCCTGATTGCTTCGAGACCGCGCATCACCTGCTCGT
>Ga0335075_10011681_pt1 | contig 13273 bp, 10 predicted proteins | sample Lox_Sample_24_FD_206723 | JGI IMG/M metagenome (GOLD analysis project Ga0335075, IMG submission 206723) | Soil microbial communities from Loxahatchee National Wildlife Refuge, Florida, United States - Lox_Sample_2.4 | ecosystem: Environmental > Terrestrial > Soil > Wetlands | place: USA...
TGTCAGCTGTCGGCATCATCGACGCCTCGTCCAGGAGAAGCAGCGCGCCCGGCCGGAGGTTCGCGCGGATGCCCCGCGCGCCGCGCCGACCCGGCAGGTGACCAAGGAACGACGCGGTGTTCTCGGCGTGATCGAGCCCGGCACTCGCAAGCACGTTCCTGGCCGACTGGCTCACTGCCAGCCCGACTACCTGGCCGCCGGTCGCCTTCCACTCGCGCGCCGCTTCGGCCAGCGTGCGCGTCTTTCCCGACCCGGCCGGACCGACGAGCACCTCGGTCGTATGGGCGGAGGTCAGCGCGTGGAAGACAGCGGCGGCCTGGTCCATGCGCAGGCCCGAGCTCGTCAGTTCCGCGCTAGCTTGAGCGGTGCCCGCTGAGAGCTGCTCCTGCAGGCTTGCGACGTCCGCGCCGAGCAGGGCGGCTGCCTGCTCGCGCGAGAGCCTGGCCATGGTCTCGGCTTGGGCGCTGACGACCAGGCGCTCCTCCAGCGAAAGCTGAACCCTCGTCGCGTAACGCACACTGCCTGGCCGGGTGTAGATCGACCGCCCGTCCAGCGGCCGGCGCAGATCGTCGGGCAGGGCGACGATCTCGGGGGCTTCCAGACACTGCACTGGCTCGAACTCCCCAGCCAGCGCCCGGTCGGTCAGCTCGTTCACCAGAGCCACCGCGACATGCGGATCCAGGCCGAGCTGCTCGGCAGGCACCGACGCCTTCACTTGGCGCATCAGCTCGGCACGTGTCCACGCGGGTCGGCTGGCTTGCACTCGCGCGAGTGCGACCTGAACGGCGATGGCGATAGCCTGCGCGTCGCGCGGCGCGGGTTCACGCGTCGCGTCACGCGTGTCGTTCGGTCCGCGCATGTTCGACACGTGGGACGCGAGCGAGGCCAGAGTTGTGCTGAATTTCCGCGCCCATTCCGCGCCCCAGTCGCGCGCTGCCTGATCGAAGTCAATCGCCGCTTCTGGCTTTGACTCGCGTGTCGCTGCCCATGCCGTCCGGTGAATGCTCAGCAACTCGCGCTGATTCGGCGCACGGCCATATTTGCCCCGGAACTGGAGCGCCAGTTCGGCCTGCAATGCCGTGACGGACTCACGGCGGGAACTGAATAAGTCGATCTCGGCCTGAGTGACGCCCGCGATCTCATTTCCCGCGCCGTCGGTGCGCGGTGTCCAGGAAACCCCGAACTCGCGAGAAAGGGCAGCCTCAACATAAGCCGCAGCCGTCGCCTGGATCGCGGGTATCTGGCGCCGGATCGCCATCGTGTCGGTGGCGCGCCAGTTGCCATCAGACAACGTCCGCACCCGCGGCAGGATCGGATTGTGCACGTGGTCGTGCATGTCACCGTCGCGGCTTGTGCCTTGGAGCCAAGACGTGCCGACCATCTCGGCTGGCTCCCACTTGCCGAGCTCACGGCCACTGACTTCTCGGCCGTGATATCCGGTCCGGGTGACTCCTGCCCATGTCTGCAGGTGAGCCATTGCCGCGGCGTTCGCCTCCTGCAAGATCTTGCAGAACCGGGCGTCGCGTTGGTCCCACCAGGCGGCGATCTCGTCATCGCCAGAATCGCGCGCTCGAACAGCGTTCTCTCTAATCGAGCCGTGCAGTAGGCTAATCGACTTGCTGAAGTTCAAAGTCACGTCGGTATACGCGGGAGACTGGCGCGTATCCCGTCTGACCTGCTGTTCCAGTTGATGGACGCGCTCAGCCGTGCTGTGCGGCTCGGCGGCTGACAACTGCGCGAGCCGACGCGCGTAGCTCTTGGTGAAGTCTCTGCGTGGAGCACCAAGTCGTTCCCAGGTAACCGGATCCGTTAGCGAATAAACCTGCCGGAAGGTCCCCGGCTCGACCTCGCCGGTGACGCCGAGAGTGCTGCAAGCCTCGCCAAACCAGCGGCCCGGAGCTTCGCCACGGGTGCTGGCACTGATGTAGTAGCCGCCCGGCGACTTCTCCGGATTCTTCGCGGTGTGGGTGAGGTAGTACTCCAGGTCAAACCCAGACTGCACGGTGACGACGACGCTCATAGGGCTAGGCACACCCCAGACTGACGTGACCGTGATCATTTAAATGCAACGGTCCATGTCGAATTGTGGCTAGAAACAACCATCGAGTTTCAAGCAACTGAGTTCAATACAGCAGGCAGACAAGCCCTTGAGCGGGAAATTGCAAAGTCGAGAGAACACTTTGCTGGCTTGTGGTCGGCTGCGCCGACATTTGACCCGCCACCCGGCTCCCAAGGTTTGGCGCCGATCAGGATGACGGAGCAGTGCGAGCGGCCTGTTTCAAAGGACTATCGGGAGGCAGCTGGCTCGGGTGCCATGCGAACGTGGCGGAACTCGTGAAGGACTCGCAGCACGGGGATGGTGCGGGGACTGTCAATATCTCGGTACTGCCTGGCGGCCCAGGCCAGTGTTCGCTCCAGGGCCGCCTTCACGGCCGGCGCGGCCGCTTGGGTCAGGAACGGGTTGCGTGACCGCAGCTCGATGATGTCGCGGATCGATCGCGTTTGCTGCCCGTGGATCTCATGGACGCCACCTAGTTCCAGCCCCAGGACCCGCATAGCGGCTACGGCATCGTCTATGGTGCGAAGCCCTGTCGATTCGGCCACCACGCCGACCCGCTTGCCGTGGGCATCGCTGAGGGCTTCCAGGTAGTACCGCGTCACTGCCGAGGAAACATCATCGGCTGGCGGATTACCAAGCGCTGCTAGCACGGCGCCATCGGGTTTGATCACCCGGGCTATCTCAGCCATGGCCTGGCGCCAGTCCGGGATGTTCTGGATCACGTAGCCGGCGTAGATGCCGTCAACACTGCGCGGGCAAAGAGGCAGCCGGCATAGATCGGTGCGGATGCGCGGCACGGGCCAGGAAGCGGCCGCGAGCATTGATGCTGAGATGTCCAGAAGAACGCTTCGAAGCCCAGCGGCTGCGAGCAGGGGGGTTGTCAGGCCGGTGCCGCCACCAGCGTCGGCGATCACCCCGCCCGCCGGATACGCCATCTTGAACAGGCGGATGAGCTGACGCTCGCCTTCAGCTCCGAGTTCCCGCTGCCGGTCGTGCGCCGCAATCTGCGCCACAGTTAGCTTGTCGCCAGCGGCCGCGACTTCCGAGAACTGGTGCAATTGGTAGCCGTCCAAGCTACCCGTCATGTTCGGCGAGGCTAGCACGCGGAAACCCATCCATCGACCCAGCCGACCGCCATTACGCGGCGCCGTCTGGGACGAAAATCCTCGGGCCGGGGATGCGCACCGTAGAGTGCCATCTTGCTCTACCGTCTCCGTGTCCAGCTCCTGCTGCCGGGCGACAGCAGCAGGCAAATATCTTGACGGCTTCCGCAGCCGCAGGTGAGGGCACGGATCTTGTCCTTCAGCGACCGGATGGGCCGGTCGCCGGTGAAGGTATAGACGTATAACATTTGCTCGCGCCTCGCTTGCGGCGCCAATGGGTGCGGAACCCCAGGAATTCGAGCCCTTCGCTCATGCGCCCGACGCGGGTCTTCCCTTGCGAGCGGCGCAGGCCCAGCGGCGCGAGCCCGGCCGGGAAGCAGCGCAGATCGGGCTGGTGTCGCCGGCCGTGCTAGGCGTCCTTCAACATGCATTTTTAACGCCTCGTTCGAATCCGTCCTTTGTGGCAGTGTTCGGGATAATCATGGTAAGCGGCCATGAATGAGGGAATGCAGAGCCCGCTCTTCGTCGGGCGGCGCGAGGAGATAGCCGCGCTCGTCGCCTTGCTGCGCCGGGCAGGCGAGGGTGAGCCGGGGTTCGCAGTTGTCGCCGGCGAGGCTGGCATCGGCAAGACGCGCCTGGTCAGCGAGTTGGCTGGGCACGCGGCCGAGGCCGGGTTTAGGGTGCTGGCCGGCCATTGCGTGGAGCTTGGCGCCGAGGGACTGCCGCTCGCGCCTTTGATCGACGCGCTGCGCACGCTCGCCCGCACTGTTGCCCCTGGCGATCTGGCCGAGGTGCTCGGCCCCGCCAGGCGAGGCCTGGGCCGCCTACTGCCCGAACTCGATCCGGATGCCGCTGCGGCAGGCAACCTCGCGGCTGGCGCTTCGGCCGGGGCCGTCGCGGAGGGGATACGGCTGGGGCAGCTACTTGAGCTGCTGCTCGCCGTGCTGACCCGGATGACCGCCCGGCAGCCGCTCATGTTCGTCATAGAGGACCTGCACTGGGCCGACCAGTCCACGCGTGAACTGGTCGCGTTCCTGGTCAGATCGGTGCGCGGAATCCGTGTCCTGCTCCTGGTTACCTACCGGTCCGACGAGCTGACCCGCAGGCATCCCCTTCGTCAGCTGATTGCCAGCTGGGAGCGGCTCCGCACGGTCACTCACGTGGAGCTGCACCGCTTCGATCGCGGCGAGGTGGCCGCCCAGCTGGGCGGGATCTTCGCCGCTGAGCCAGCGGGTGACGTGGTCGACCTGATCATGGACCGGTCTGGCGGAAATGCCTACCTGGTCGAGGAACTGGCCCGGCTGGTGCGCGGTGGCGGGGGATCGGAAGACCTGCCGCCCGCGCTGCGCGATGTGTTGCTGAGCCGCGTCGACTCGCTGAGCGAGGGGGCGCGGCGGCTGGTGCGTTCGGCTGCGGTCGCCGGCCGCAGCGTTTCTGACGGCCTGCTCGCCGAGATCTGCGGTATCGGCGGGGCAGAGTTCTACGTGGGGCTGCGCGAGGCGGTGGAGAGTCATCTGCTTGTCGTCGATCACACCGGCCGGGGTTACGCATTCCGGCATGCGCTCACGAGGGATGCGGTTTACGAAGACCTGCTACCAGGTGAGCGCGTCGCGCTGCACGCTGCGTACGGCGAGGCTTTGTCCCGCGAGCCCGCCCTGGCTGGCGACGACGCTGCCGTGCCAGCGGCACTGGCCTATCACTGGTACGCGGCGCTGGATCTGCCCAGGGCCCTGCCAGCCTCGATCGCCGCGGCCCGGCAGGCGCTGACGTCATTCGCCGCGGCAGAGGCCCAAAGACATCTGGAGCGGGCTCTGGAGATCTGGCCGCGGGTACCCGACGCGGAGCAACGAGCTGGCATGGACCAGGCCGAGGTGGCTAGCCTGGCCGGCGAGGCCGCCCACCGGGCCGGCAACATCGATCGTTCGCTGGCCCTGCTCGACCAGGCCCTCGCCGGTCTTCCCGCCGAGGGCGACCCGGTGCGGCGCGCGCTGCTCCTCGAGCACCGCGCCCACGCGTTGCGCGATAGCGGACCGGAGGCCGAGGCGATCGCAGTCCTCGAGCAAGCGCTCGCGCTGCTTCCCCCCGACCAGGTTACCCAGGCGCACGCGGTCGTCCTCTCCTCGCTGGCCGCGTCCGTAATGCGCACGGATGACATGGTCGCGGCGGAGGATCTGGCGGCGCGGGCGGTGCAGGCCGCGCGCCAGGTAGGCGCGGCGCAGCAGGAGGCCGACTCGTCCGTCACCTTCGGCGTGGCGCGGTGCTGCCTGAGCGGTGGCGCGGACGGGCTTGAGGATCTGCGTGCGGGCCTAGCCCTGGCGATAGAGATCGGCGCTCCGGCAAGCGCGGCGCGCGGGTATACGAACCTGTCCGATGTCCTGGAGTTCCTCGGCCGACACGACGAGGCAGCCTGGGTGGCCAGGGAAGGCATCGCGCTGGCGGGCCGGGCCGGGAGCACCCGGACGTGGGGTGCGTTCCTCACCGGCAATCTGTGCGAGAGCCTCCTCCGCTTGGGCAATTGGGACGAGGTCGAACGGCTGGCTTCCCAGGCGCTCAACGCCATGCCGGAGGGCGTGTTCGCTATCGGGGTCCTAGCGTTTCGGGCGGAGCTGGCTGCGATGAGGGGGCGCTATCGAGAGGCGGGCGCTGACCTGCGCGCGGCGCAGCGGTGGCTGAGCCACAGCACCGGTGATCAATACACGCTGCCCGCGCGGTACACCGGCGCTCTCGTCGCTCTGGGCCAGGGAGATCTCGGCACGGCCCGCCGTCTGGCCACCGAAAGGCTGATAGCCGATGGCTCGCCAATTGCCGCGAGATACCTGTGGCCGTTGCTGTGGCTGGCGACCAGGGTTGAGGCGGATGAGGCGACCCTCGCTCGCGACCGGCTCGAGGAGATCCCGGCGAGCAGCTCGGCCCGGCGGCATGAACTAGCCGAGCTGGCCCGGAGCCTAGCCGTGCACAACCCCGCGTGGCGTGGTTACCAGGCCCTCGTCACCGCAGAGCTGGCCCGCGCCGAGGGCAAACATGACGTCACCTGGTGGTCAGCGGCCGCTGAGCTGTGGCGCGCGGCCGGTGAGCCATATCCCATGGCCTACAGCCTGCTGCGGCTAGCTGAGGCCGCCGCGGAACAGGGCGACCGACAGCGCGCTTCGGTCAGCGCGAGCCAGGCCCATGCTCTGGCTTGCGAGGCAGGCGCAGCGCCGCTCGCCGAGGAGGTTGCCGCGCTCGCCCGGCGTGCCCGCTTGACACTGGCCGAGCCAGCCGCAGCGCCGAGCGGCCCGGCGCCAGCCGAGCCCGGCACGCGGTACGGGCTGACCGCGCGGGAACTGGCGGTGCTGCAACTGCTGGCTGCCGGGCGGACCAATGCGCAGATCGGCGCGGAACTGTTCATCAGCCCGCGGACCGCGGGCGTGCACGTGACCAACATCTTGCGCAAACTCGGCGTCACCGGCCGGGTGCGGGCCGCCGCCGTGGCCGAACGGGCCGGGCTGCTAGAGGCCCGCGGCCCTGAACACCGCGCGCAGGAATCTAAACACCAGCCCGGCCCGCTACTGCACGACTGACAGATCCGCCCCGCCATGCCGTGGCCGCATTCTCGGTAGACAAAGCCCACCAGATCGCACCGAGGAGACCGCGATGCACATACACCCCACCATCAGCTACCAACTGGCCCAGGCCCGCGACCCGAGCTACGCCACCACGCACAGCAGGCCGCCCCGGCCGCACCCTTGTTTCCCGTCTCGGGCTGCCCTCAGCAGCGGAAGGGCGCCATCATGATCACCGACAACCTGCGGGCAGCTGCGGCCGGCATCGGCGCCATGTCCGAACCCGACATGGACCGCCGCCTGGGCCAGCCGAAGCAGCCGCTGCCATCCCAGACCAGCCTCGACCAAGTACACGATCAAGCCAAACTCGACTGTGGCGAACTTGATGACGCTGATCGAGGATGTCCAGCCGGTGGACTGACAGTCGTGATGCACATGCCGCTGGATCAGGCAACGACCCACTTCAGCCTGTGCCTGCCATGCCAGCAACAGTTCATCAGGCGGAGCGGACTACCTGCCATGGAATCGCAAGCGCCCGAGGTGACCGTCCGATGACTTGCATCGACGTCGGACGCCAGACACGGAGTTTCTAACCCTTTTTCGTTCGAGCTCCGCGACGGCGCGCTTAGGCCCGTGTTAATCACAGCGTCGGCAACATAACTCAGCGACCAGGCCTCCCAACACTGGTCGACCTGACAGCCCTGGGCCAGGACGGCTTCGGTTGAACCTGCTCGATGCTGCGGTGCGGCCTGCTCGGCTCGGTGATGACCGGATCACCGTCGCACCGGCGGCGGCTCGTCGGCTGGCCGGATGGTCGCGACGTGGCGTCGCCGGTACTTTGGTTAAGACACAGATCAACGGCATGGTTAGCCGCGTCGGCCACTGCTGTCAGTTTGAACTCCCGGTCTGGTCTGCAATGTTATGGAAGTCATCGGGCGGTCCACCTCAGGGGCTTGCGATTCCATGGCAGTTAGTCCGCTTCGCCTGATGAACTGTTGCTGGCATGGCAGGCACAGGCTGAAGTGCGTCGTCGCCTGATTCAGCGGCATGTTCATCACGACTGTCAGTCCACCGGCCTGGCATTCGCCGTCAGCCTCGGCCGCTTCGTTAGCCGGCTCGGCGAGCTGGCTGATCAGGAAAGGATGCATAGGGATCATCTCGCTTTCTGCCCGTGTCGTACGTGCTGATCCCAGGCTGTGCGGCGAGGGCCATGGGGGTAAGAGGCCGACTTACCCCTATACCGCTAGGAATGGCACGGAGGCAAAGATTACGGTCAGGAACGGCGCAGAGGTAGAAAGGCCTACGCTAGGAGGCACGCGGCCCATAAGCGCAACCGGCGATCGGCGCTGCAGCGGTCGCGGCAGCTCGATGGCCGGATTGTCGCGCGTCGGTAGGGTGTGGAAGTGCGGTGGAATCGCACAGCGGGCCGGGCGAGAAACTTCGCGGCCTGACCCATGCGGATACAAGCTTCATCGGCCGGTCTGACGCTGTCGGCAAGGTCGTGACGCTGCTCGATAGGTACCGGCTGGTGACGGTCACCGGGCCGGGCGGGGTGGGTAAGACCAGGCTCGCTGATGAGGTGCTGCGGCGGGTCGCCGGCCGGTTCGCGGATGGCGTCGGTGTCGTGGAGTTGGCTGCAGTCTCCGAGCCTGCGCTGGTCGCTGCTGCGGTGGCCACCGCGTTGGATATGCATCGGGCTGCGGGTGTGTCGGTTGTCAGTGCACTGGCCGATCGCTTGTCCCGGCAGCAGCTGCTGCTGGTGCTGGATAACTGCGAGCATGTGCTCGATGAAGTCGCGCAGCTGTGCGCGGCGCTGCTGGTGTCCGCGGACGACATCAAGATCCTGGCGACCAGCCGGGAGCCGCTGGGGCTGGCGGAGGAAGCCCGCTACCGGCTGGCGCCGCTGACGCTTCCTGCGTCGAGCTCGGGCCGCGCCGACGCGGAGGCAGTGACGCTGTTTGTCGAGCGGGCCCGCCAGCTCGACGCGGACTTCGCCCCGGATGGCGATTCGGCTCGGGTGCTGGACAGGCTGGTGCAACGGCTGGACGGGATGCCGCTGGCCATCGAGCTGGCCGCCGCCCGGGTCGAGGCGCTCGGGCTCCCTGCGCTGCTGGACCGGCTGGATGACCGGTTCGTCTTGCTGGCCAGCGCTAACCGGGCGGCCGCGGCACGGCAGCGGTCGCTGGAGGCCACCGTCGAGTGGAGCTACCTGCTGCTCAGCGAATCCGAGCAGCAGGTTTTCCGGAGGCTGGCGATATTTCCCGGCTCGTTCACTTTGGATGCCGCCGAGGCCGTGGCGGGCGCCGATGCCGGGCCGGCGGTGCTGCGACTGGTCGATTGCTCGCTTCTGCTGCCGCCCGCTACCGGACCCGACGGCCGGTCGCGGTACCTGATGCTTGAGACGCTGCGCGGTTATGGCCGCGGCCGACTTCGGGAGGCCGGTGAGGAGGACGAGGCGGCCGCGGCGCTGGCCGCCCATGCGCTGCACGTGGCCGAACGCGCCGCGGGCCAGATGAGCGTCCGCAGCGGCGAGCGGCCGGCGGTGCTCTGGCTGGAGGCCGAGGACGCCGCCGTCCAGCAGGGGCTGGCCTGGGCGCTGGACCACGATCCGCCCGCCGCGCTACGGCTCGCCGTGGCGCTGGCGCCCTGGTGGGTGGTGCGCGGCCGGTGGATCCAGGGAGTCGGCCTGCTGCGCCGCGCGATCGAACAGGCCGGTCCGGCCGCGGGTGCCAGGTACACCGCTCACGTGTGGCTCGGCTACCTGGCGCGCGGAACGCTCGACTACGAGCTGGCGCTGCGCCACTACAGCACGGTGGTGGCGGCGCTCGGGGACGGCCCACCGTCGACGAGCCTGGTGGACGGCCTGATCGGCCGGTGCGCGGTGCTGCGTAACACCTCAGATCTGGAGCACGCGACCGCGGATGCGCGCACGGCCCTCGAGCTGTCGAGACAGATTAGCTATGCCACGGGTGAGGCGATGGCGCTGGCGGAGCTCGGCGTCATCTCCTCGTATGCCGACGATGTCGACCAGGCGCTGGAGTGGGCCTGGCAGGCCAGGCGGCTCGACCGGGACCAGATGCCAGGCTGGCACGCTCGCAAGGTAGAGGACCGGCTGCCCTACGTGATGGTGACGGGCGCGCGGCTGGATGGCGCGTTGGAACTGTGTGAGCAGAATCTCGCCCAGGCGACGATAGCCGACGACCTGGGTGCTCAGGCGGACACGCTTTACTTGATGGCGGATCTGGCCCGCCAGACCGGGCGGTTGGCCGACGCTTGGGCGCACCTGCGTCAGACAGTCGAGCTTGCGACACACAGCAGCTACCGGGTGCGGCTGGTCGATGCCGTGGAGGGCGCTGGTTACTTGTGCGCTGCGACGGGCCGGTACGCCGCCGCGGTCACGCTATGGGCCGCGCGGGACGTTGAGGAGGAGGCTGCCGGACTCTGGCCGTCCGTCCCGCAGGACATACGTCGCCGCGAGCAGCCCTGGCGCGAGGCGGTCGAAGCGCTCCAGCCCGAGCAGGTCCGGGCCGCGCAGGAACGCGGCGCCGCCATGACACTCGCCGCTGCGGCCGAGTTCGCGATCATGACGTGCGAAGGCGTGCCCGAGCACGCCGCTACGCCGGGATCGGGCAAGCTCAGCGAGCGCGAACGCGAACTCGTCGCCCTCGTCGCGCAGGGTCAGACCGACGCTCAGATCGCAGACAAGCTCTTCATAAGCGTCAGCACCGTACGCACCCACCTAGACCGAATCCGCGACAAGAGCGGCTGTCGCCGCCGGGCCGACCTTACCCGGCTCGCCCTGCAGGAAGGCATCATCTAGCTGCCCTTCGCCCACGGCAGCTAGGCCGTGGCGACGTAAGTCTCAGTGGCCAGAACCGTCGAGGCAAGCGCAATGCGCGCGACCTGCACATGTGCCAGGCCCCACTAGGCGAGGCGCATTGACCCGGAGATGTGACCGTCATGCCCGGCAATCCGGGGGCCAGCCAGGGCTCAGTTAAGCGGATCAGACGCGACCGGTGTTCCAGCCAATCAGATTCCGTAAACGGGCTGGTCGTGCGCCCAGGCAGATTCTGACGCTCGCCCCGCCTGGCCACAGAGCAACTAGGTCTGGTGGCGCCGGTGGTCGCGGTCTAGGTAGGCAAGGACTGGCTCGTACAAGTCTGTCATAAGCTCATCGACCTGTGAGCGGGATAGCCAGCGAACCTCGTCGAGTTCGCTGCGATCGCTGACGAGTATGGACTGCAGGTCGGCGTGCTTGGCGGGGCGCGCGGCTAGGTAGATCATCCGGCGGCCGGTTTGCGGATGGGTCCGCCTGCCGAGGATCCGGCCGGCCGCGACGCCCAGGCCGGTCTCTTCTTTGGTTTCTCGGGCGGCTGCTTCGGCCGCCGTCTCGCCAGGCTCGATCTCTCCGGACGGGAACGTCCATACCGGTTTCTTGTCGCGGCGGCGGACTGCGAGAACCCCTTCGAGTGATGTGACGATCACCGAGACGATGGGCTTGAGATCGGGCTGCTTGGCCTGAGTCGTTCGTGTGATGTCGCGGACGATGTCGGCGGCGCGGGCCTTCGACAGGCCGAGGCGTTCGCCGAGCTGGGCTAGAGAAAGGTTCTCCTCGTCTCGCAGTGCGACGGCGGCCTGCGCGCGGAGCTTGCCGGCTGCGCTGATGGCATCGGCGAACTGGTCTACTAGCCAGCTAGCGGTGCGGTAACGCTCCTCAGTTCCGGTTAGTCGCTCGAGGTCGGCAAGGGCGGCGGCAATAGCTCCGCTCAGCCGCTTGCGAGTTACGTCTTCCCTGCTCATCGCCTCTCATCGTACGCACGACGCATACGGCCGTCCGGGTGATGCTGACGACGCGGCCTCGTGAAGTCTGGGCGATCGGGCGATTAGGGAGACTTGACAGTTTCGTATGTCCTAGACATACGATATTGGTAGCCGGCGACGACGGCTGAGGGCAAGGGAGGCGCGGATGGACGGATACAGCGCTCGCCTCGGCACTAAGATCACCGGGCCGGTCGCTAGGCGACTTCGGCTTCTCGTCCTAGTCCGGCAGCAGCCGCTGAACCGGGTGCTGACCGAGCTTCTCGACAAGAGCCTCCCATCACTGACGGAGCTGACCGAGCAGCTGAAGCGGCAGGGGAGCGATGACAACTGATTTTCAGTTCCCCGCGGCCGAGAGCGTCCGTCCGCCCAGCGCGAAGGCCTGGGCGGACGGACAGCCAATCGCAGCCCGGGCGAGGCGGAGTCGCTCCTTCTCCACCTCCTGGGCGGCGCCGCGGTGGTCGCAGACATCACGCGCGGACGTCATCGGCCAGCTGCTGATAGCTGGCGCGTGCGTGCTGCTGGCCGGGCTCGCGGTCGCCATGGGCGTCACGTCGTTCCACGCGCAGTTCACCTATATCTTCGCGACCAAGCGGCAGTGGGCGCCCGCGCTGCTGGAGGCACTCGGGCTCGACACGGGCGCCGTCATCTTCGCCCTGCTGGGAATCGCGCTGGCCCGCCTCGGTCGCCGAGCAGCGGTGGAGCGCGTTCTCGTCGTTACCTGTGCGCTGGGTTCCTGCGGGATGAACGTGCTTAACGCCAATCTCGGCTCGCCGCGCTCGGTGGCGGTGTACGCCATGCCGCCAGTCCTGTTCGCGCTGACCAGCGACCGGCTCATCGCAGTCGTCCGCCGCGCGGCGCTCGGGAAAGCCGATGACGACGCGGCTCAGCGATCTGCCTGGTACCTGGCCAGTCGGCCGCTGTTGTACGGTCTGCGTTTCGCGGTCGATCGACGTGGAACAGCGGCAGGTCTGCGGCAGGCAATCCTGGACGCCGCGCCGCTGCCGACGACAGGTTTAGACGCCACCGACGAGCACGGAGTTGCTCACCGTCGCATAGAGGACACCGCAGACGTTGTGGTCAGCGACCCGACCGCTGCGAGCGAAAGCTGGGCCCGGCCCGCCAGAGCGACCGAGCCGGGTGACGACCACGGCGAAGTGGGACGCGCCCGTTCCTCTAGTAGCAAAGGTACGAAGACCGCTCGCTTCCTGGCGCTTGCGCAGGATCGTTACGGCCCGCTGGGCGAGTTCGACCTAGCCAGCGTCTACCGCGTCAGCGCGGAACTCGCGCCCAAAGTGCGCCTTAACACCGGATCAGCACGGGCCGCGCTCCGCGCCGCGGTCCTGGCTGCCAAGGATGGTGCCAAATGAATCCAACGAACTCGGCCGGCCTCACCACAACTTTCTTAGCGACCCGGCTTCGCCATCACAGGACATTTTCGCATCATGGCGTCGGCGTAGAGCATCTCCTCGTCCACGACACCCTCGTGCTGCTTGTCCTGGTGGCCTCAGCTTTCCTCGTTGGCAGGGTTCCGCAGTTTTCCAATACCCTCGATGTGGCTGGTCAGGACCGAGCCAACACGCCGACGCCCGACGGGGTTCCTGTGAAGATGATGTCGCCCGGCAGCAGTGGGCAGACAGCCGGTCGCCCGATGAGCTCGGGAACGGCTCAGACATTCACGCAGAACCGATGGAGGAGAGCTGACGATGCTACCTAATGACCTGACTGAGGTGCTGAGCGGATCGGTGCAG
>Ga0335075_10011682_pt1 | contig 13273 bp, 12 predicted proteins | sample Lox_Sample_24_FD_206723 | JGI IMG/M metagenome (GOLD analysis project Ga0335075, IMG submission 206723) | Soil microbial communities from Loxahatchee National Wildlife Refuge, Florida, United States - Lox_Sample_2.4 | ecosystem: Environmental > Terrestrial > Soil > Wetlands | place: USA...
CAAGCGAGCCGCGTCGTGGAAGCCGCGTCTCTGGTGCCGCAATTGATCCGTTCGCGTCCCTGCCGCGTGCACGCAACGTCGACCGCATTATATTCTGGTATGCTTTTCTCCGATGCCGCATTTGGCTCTTCGCTGTCGGAGTATTGCGCTTGCGTTTCTTGCGCTCGCGTTCGTCTTTGGAACGAGTTCAAAGAGAGTCTTCGCCCAGCAGCAGTCAGCAGCGCCTTCGAAACCGCCGCAAACCGAGCCTCAGAAACCGGCAGCGGCTCCACCGCCGGCATCGGGTCACTCGTCCTACCAATCGCCTGCGCCTCCGCAATCTTCCTACAATCCGATGATTGTGCTCGATCCCGCGCACGGCGGCACGGATACGGGCGCGCGTGGTGAAACGGGTGCAATTGAAAAGGATCTTGTGTTGGACTATGCGCGGATGGCTCGCGCGGAACTCCAAAGCGAAGGCTTTCACGTCATCATGACCCGTGATGACGACTCGAATCCCTCCTACGCAGACCGTGCCGCAATGGCGAACTCTTATCGCAACGCCATCTTTATTAGCCTGCACGTCTCCTCGACCGGCAGTTTCGGAACGGTTCGCACGTATTACTACGAATTCGGCAGCGCACCGAATGTACCAGCGGCAAAAACTGCAGGCCCCACGGAACGCACGACTTCGCTTGTTCCGTGGGACGACGCTCAACTGACGCACGTCGGCGCAAGCGAACGCCTGGCTGGCGCGATTCAAGCACAGCTTGCCCTGAGATTCAGCGGCTCGCCGGCCAGTGCTACGCCCGCCGCCGTTCGCGAACTGCGTTCGGTTGACGCCCCGGCTGTAGCTATCGAACTCGCGAGCGTTTCCGTGAAGGATCCAAATTCGCTGGCCGCCGAAGCCGGACCGATTGCAGTCGCAATCGCGCGCGGACTTCAGAGTTTCCGTACGGCCATGTCTGCTGGAGCGCGTTGATGCCTAACGACTGGAAGATCGTTCTCGGCATCTTGACTGTCGCCGTGCTCATCGGACTGGCCAGTCTCGGCAGATTGCACCAGCGCATGAAGAGCCTCTCTGAAAATTCTCATGCCGATGAACAGGCGCGCCGCGAAGTAATGGCCGCCCCCGTTGCCACCCCCACGGACGTTACCGTCAAAGCGATGATGTACTGGCAGAGCGGACAGGATCAACTGGCCCCCGTCGCAGTCGAATTGCCGCTGTCCGCCGATCCGGTTGAACGGTCGAAACAAGTGCTTGATGCTTTGATCGCCCAACCCACGCCGCAGCAGCACACGCTGCCTTCCGACACTACGGTTCTTGGCTTCTACGTTCTTCCCGACGGAACGGCGGTCGCCGATTTTTCCGACGCGCTCGCCACGGAGACCCCTTCAGGGATTGCCAGCGAGCAAACGGCTGTGAATTCAATCGTTGACACGCTAAAGGCCGATGTACCGGCTTTGCGAAGACTGAAAATCCTCATTCACGGGCAGGAAGTGGACACTCTGGCGGGGCACGTTGACCTGACCGGCTTCTTCGATCTGAACACGGCTCCCTCACAGGCCCCTATCGCGCCCGCTCAAACGGGAAACATCCCCTCGACCGTAACATCCCCCTCGTTACAGAAGACACCTCCGCCGACAGCGCCACTGCACGGCGATTGAATGAAGTACCTGGCTTTCCAAGAACACGCCTGCGGTTAGGACGCGGCGCGGGCCGCCTTCACGGCCTCGAGGAATTTCCGGGCATTCTGAGTGATCACGCCCGCGTCGCCTGACTTCAGCGCGTCAGCCTGAATGAGTTCGCCGCCGACTCCGAGCGCCGCCGCGCCTGCGCGAATAAGGTCGCCCGCCGTTTCGAGATTAACTCCCCCCGTCGGGATGAATGGAATGTGCGGAAAGGGTCCTCGCAACGCGCGAATGTACTTTGCCCCGCCCATTGAACCGCAGGGGAAAATCTTTACGAAATCCGCACCCGCCTTCCACGCGGCCATTATTTCGGTGGGCGTCAGCGCGCCCGCCATCATCAGCCTCCCTTCACGCCATACCAGGTCGGCGGTTTCGCGATCGAATCCGGGACTTACAATGAACTTCGCGCCGGCAGAGATGCATTTCCGAGCTGTGTCGGCGTCGAGAACAGTGCCCGCACCGACCAGCGCGGTATCGCCGACGGTACGAGCCAGCTGCGCGATTAAGTCGATCGCACCGGGAACCGTCATTGTGATTTCCACAATAGGGATTCCACCAGCGCAGACGGCCTCGGCGGCCAGCAATGCCTGCTCGGAATTGCTCGCACGCACGACCGGCACAATGCCGGCCTCTGTTATGAGTTGGCGTATATCGTCCCTCGTCATGTGCATTAGCTGCCTGCCCCAACGAGCGCGGTTCAACGCGCGATCCGTGCACCCGCTCCTTTCATCACGTTTAGTACTTCCTTTAGCGTCGCCATCGACGTGTCGCCCGGAGTCGTCATCGCCAGCGCGCCATGCGCCGCTCCGCAATCGACGGCCCATTGCGGCATCTGGCCGCACAGGAAACCGTAGATCAGTCCGGAGGCGAACGAATCGCCGCCGCCGACTCGATCGAGGATCTCGAGATTTTCGCGGTGCTTCGCTTCGTAGAACGTACCGTCGCAATAGCAGATCGCGCCCCAATCGTTGCGCGTGGCAGTCTTCGCCTTGCGTAGCGTTGTGGCAACAACAGAGAACGGAAACTCCTTCACCACGGTCTCGATCATTTTACGAAACGCGTCTGTCTCGAATTCGGTGAGGTGCTCGTCAGCGCCAGTCACTTCGAAACCGAGCGCGGCGGAGAAATCCTCTTCGTTGCCGAGCATCACGTCGATAAGCGGCCCCAGGCTGCGGTTCACTTCTTGCGCCTGTTTCCTTCCGCCGATTCCCTTCCACAGCGATTCGCGATAGTTCAGATCGTAGGAAACCACGGCGCCGTGGCGTCGCGCAGCTTGCATCGCTTCACGCGCAACTTCCGGCGTCGTTGGCGAGAGAGCGCAGAAAATTCCGCCCGTGTGAAACCACCGCGCTCCATGCTTGCCGAACACCTCGTCCCAATCGATGTCCCCGCGCTTCAGTTGCGAAACTGCTGTGTACCCGCGGTCGGAACAGCCGAGCGCTCCGCGAACGCCGAAGCCGCGCTCGACGAAATTCAGCCCGTTCCGCGCTGTGCGGCCGACTCCGTCGTCGGCAACCCAGCGCACCAGCGACTGATCGACCCCGCCCTGAAAAATCAGGTCCTGAACGAGGCGGCCAACGGGGTTATCGACCAATGCGGTTACGTGCGCGGTATCGAGTCCAAAACATCGCTTCAGTCCTCGCGCAACATTGTATTCGCCGCCGCCTTCGCACACGTCGAATGCACGCGTCGTCCAAATGCGCTTCTCGCCCGGATCGAAGCGCAGCATAACCTCACCTAGACTTACAAGGTCCCAGCGGCATCCCTCTTTCGGCTTGATCTTCAGCGGCACTGAATCGATCGCTCCTCTTTCAACGCTGCAAAATTCGACGAACGGACATGTACTTTCGCACATTTCCGTCTCGCGGTAAGCGGAAAAAAGGTAAGCTGGCCGCGGCTTCATTCAGGAGAAGCGGCCATTCATCACACCACACCGCCGCGTGCAAACGGCGTTCCGGAAGCAGAAGCACGAAACGGCCAATTATTTTCGCGCATGACTCACTTCCGCTGGGTCATTTGTTCACTGCTCTTCTTCGCCACCGTAATCGCCTACGTCGACCGCGGTGTGATCGCCTACCTCAAGCAGTTTCTTGAAAGCACGGTGGGCTTTAACGACATTCAGTACGGTTACATGACTGCTGCTTTCCAGCTCGCCTACGCCATCGGTTTCGTCGTCGCGGGCCGCTTCACCGATCTGCTGGGCACGCGAAAGGGTTTCGCTATCGCCATTGCGTTGTGGAGCGTCGCCGCCATGCTGCCGGGCGCAGCGCATTCCGCTCTTGCTTTCGGCGTCGCGCTGTTCCTGCTCGGCTTGGGCGAGGCCGCGAACTTTCCGGCGTGCATCAAAACTGTCGCGGAGTGGTTCCCGAAGCGAGAGCGCGCCCTGGCCACCGGAGTCTTCAACGCCGGCGCGAACATCGGCAACGTCATCGTGCCGGTCGCGGTCACGTTCCTCACTTTCGCTTTCAGCTGGCGCGGAGCCTTCGTCGTCACTGGCGCGCTGGGATTCGTCTGGCTAGCCTTTTGGCTTTGGCTCTATGCCAAGCCGGAGGAACACCGATGGATCGCGTCTTCGGAGCTGGCCCACATCCAGAGCGACCCGCAAGAGAAAGCCGCCAGGGTGCCTTGGACAGAATTGTTTCCCCGGAAAGAAACTTGGGCATTCGCCATCGGCAAGTTCCTCACCGACCCGATCTGGTGGTTCTATCTCTTTTGGCTGCCCGGATATTTGCAGACGACGTTCCACCTCAACTTGCGGCAGAGCCGGGCTCCCGTGATGGCCATTTACGTAGTTTCGATCGGCGGCAGCATCGGAGGCGGATGGATTTCATCGGCGTTGCTGAAGCGAGGCCGCGCCGTGAATTTCGCCCGTAAGACAGCACTGCTCGTTTGCGCGCTCGCGGTCGTGCCGGTGATCCTTGCCCCGTTCGTCCACAATCTGTGGCTGGTCGTCGGCTTGGTGGGACTGGCCGCCGCGGCGCACCAGGGCTGGTCGGCCAATCTCTTCACGCTGCCGTCCGATACGTTTCCGAAAGTTGCTGTGGCGAGCGTTGTGGGGATTGGTGGCACCCTAGGTGCGATCGGCGGCGCACTGATGCAATGGGCCACCGCCCAAATCGTGCATTCGACACACAGCTACGTGCCACTCTTTGCCTTTTCGTGTTGCGCCTACTTGCTGGCGCTCCTGGTCATTCAGGCTCTATCTCCGCAGCTTAAACCAGCACAACTGGAGACGCAGAAGTCCTGAAATAATTCTCGGTCACGATTGGATTCCGGCGCTTTGAACGATCCCGCTCAGACTAGTTCGGAACCGGCGAAAAAGTAGCTGATCTCGAATGCGGCCGTCTCCGGCGCGTCCGACCCATGCGTGCAATTGTATTGAATACTTGTCCCGAGGTCGCAACGGATACTTCCTGGGGTGGCCTTACCGGGATCGGTTGCGCCCATCGTCTCGCGCCATTTCGCGATCGCGCCTTCCGCTTCAAGCACCATTACGACCGCCTTCCCCGAACTCATGAAATCTGTCAGCTCACCGAAAAACGACCGCGCGCGATGGACCGCATAGAAGCCCTCGGCTTCCGCCTTCGTCAACCGCAGCGACTTGATCGCTACAATCTGAAATTTTGCCGCATGAATCCGGCCCAGAATCTCCGCAGTCAGATTCCGTCCCACTGCATCGGGCTTGATAATCGCTAGCGTGCGTTCAATAGCCAAAGTTTTTGTCCTTTCAACCTCATCGGCGTTTTGACTTCGCCTTTGCCTTGCTTCCTTGCCTCTTTGCTTCTTTGCCTCCCTGCTTCCCGGCACCCGACTTGCTCTTGCCAATTACTTTGGCAATCGTCCCGCCGATCTCCGCAGGGCTCTGAACCGTATGAATCCCCGCCGTACGCATCGCCTTGTATTTGTCGGCCGCCGTGCCCTGGCCTCCGCTGATGATCGCGCCTGCGTGACCCATCCGGCGTCCCGGAGGCGCCGTTTGTCCCGCAATGAATCCCACAACCGGCTTCTTCACATGCTTCTTGATGTAGTCCGCAGCGATTTCCTCTGCGTTCCCGCCAATTTCGCCGATCATCACGATCGCGCGCGTTTCCGAATCTTCATTGAACATGCGGATTACGTCGAGAAAATTCGTGCCGATGATCGGATCGCCCCCGATTCCCACGCAAGTCGACTGTCCGATCCCGAGCAATGTGAGCTGGTTGACCGCTTCGTACGTCAGCGTCCCACTGCGGCTAACCACGCCCACGTGGCCCTCCTTATGAATCGCGCCGGGCATGATGCCTACTTTGCATTTGCCCGGCGAAATGATTCCGGGACAGTTCGGGCCGAGCAGGCGCGTCTTCGATCCTTTCAGCGCCGCCCCAACCCGCACCATGTCGAGCGTCGGAATACCTTCCGTGATGCAAATCACGAATGGGACCTCCGCATCAATCGCTTCGAGGATCGCGTCGGCTGCAAACGGCGGCGGCACGAAAATCACGGACGTGTTGGCGCCGGTTTCGCGCACGGCTTCGCTCACTGTGTTAAACACCGGCACGTCGAGGTGTTTCGTCCCACCCTTCCCTGGCGTGACTCCTGCGACGACCTTCGTCCCGTACTGCATCATCTGTTGCGAATGGAATCCGCCTTCGCGGCCGGTCAGCCCCTGCACGAGAAGGCGCGTAGATTTATCGACAAGAACGCTCATATTAAGGACGCATGGGAAGCAGAGGAGGCACAGGATGCAAAGGAGAAAAACCTCACGGTAGCTTCCGCCACTCCTTCCATAGGTTATGAATCATCATTCCTAATTTTGCGTATTCCGCTCCGAGCGCTTCAGCAGCGTCCCGCGCTGCACAGCCTTCGTCCGTCGCCAGTTCGAGCCAAAATCGAGTTTCCTCGCACTCCCCCACAGAAATTTGCAGATGCCTGCGAAACTCTGCTGGTGACTCACGCTTTGCCCAGCCTTCCACAATATTCGCCGCCACCGAACGCGAAGACGAGCGAATTTGGCGTCCTAATTCGTATTGCTCGACCCTCGGGAACGTTTTCGACAATCTGGACACGGCGAGAGCCAACCGGTACGCCTGCTGATACACAAGCAAATCGCGGTAGCGCCGAATCGGCCGAGCACGGTTTATTGTTCCTTTTACTTCCTTTTCATCTCGCCCTATGTCCATTTCAGGTCCCGGGTGGCGGCTCCGTAGGTTCTGGCCTTTTCCTCTGCCTCCTTTGCGTCCTCTGCCTCCTTTGCTTCCGGGAGAAGGAGCATCTCTTTCACGATCTACCCGCGAGTCTAACCGCCTTTTCCGCTCCATCCTTCATTCCATTCGCAACGGTGAGTTTCAGGCCGGAATTGCGCAGGATTTCCTGGCCTTGCTTGACGTTTGTGCCTTCCATGCGAACTACAATGGGCACTTTCAGCGCGAGTTCCTTCGCAGCGTTCACCACGCCGCTGGCCAACACGTCGCAGCGAAGAATTCCCCCGAAAATATTGACGAAGACGGCGCGCACGTTCGGATCGCTGACCAGAATGCGAAAGGCATTCTTCACCTGCTCCTCGGAAGCTCCCCCGCCCACGTCGAGGAAATTTGCCGGGCTGCCGCCGCTCAGCTTGATGATGTCCATCGTCGCCATCGCAAGCCCGGCGCCGTTGACCATGCAGCCGACGTTACCGTCGAGCTTTATGTAATTGAGTTTGAATTTCGAAGCCTCCACTTCGAGCGGCGTCTCTTCGTCTAAATCGCGCAGCTCTTTGAATTCGGGATGACGATACAGCGCGTTGTCGTCGAAATTGACTTTCGCGTCCAGCGCGACCAATCGTCCATCGCCGGTCACCACACAGGGATTGATTTCGAGCAGCGACGCGTCCGTCTCGATGAAAGCGCGATAGAGCGATTGGAAGAACGTCGTCGCCACAGGGATCATTTCCACCGGAAGACCGAGTCCAAACGCGATCTTGCGAGCATGATAGGGCTGCACGCCGATTGCAGGCTGGATCGCTTCGCGCAGGATGGCCTCGGGATTGGTTTTTGCCACTTCCTCGATTTCCATTCCGCCCGAAGCACTGGCCATGAACACCGGCGTGCCCGAGCCTCGATCCACCAGAATGCTCACGTATAACTCGCGCCTGATGTCCAGGCCCTCTTCGATCAGCAAACGGCGAACGATGCGACCCTCTTCGCCCGTCTGCGGTGTGACCAGTTTCATGCCGAGGATCCGTTCGGCCAGCGATTGCGCCTCGTCCACCGATTTGGCCAGCTTCACGCCCCCCGCCTTGCCGCGCCCCCCGGCGTGAATCTGCGCCTTGACGACAACCACCTTCGTGCCGAGGCGTCCGGCTATCGAGCGCGCTTCCTCTTTCGTGAACGCAACCTCGCCTCGCGGAACAGGTACGCCAAACTTCGCAAGGATCGCCTTCGCCTGATATTCATGAATCTTCATGATTGCTCCGGATTTACGGCTGTCACTGAAGAGTGCAATGATCTGATGCTAGAATCTTCGCGTGAAAACGAATTAGTCTACTTGGAAGAAGTAAGACGGGCAAGCAAAACGCTTCCATGATTCAGCCGGCGTTGGAAAAATTGCTTTCGGGAGAGGACCTCTCGCGCGCGGAACTTGATGCCTTGACGGCTGAATTCCAGTCAGGTCAAGTGAGCGCAAGCCAACTCGCGGCCGTTGCCGTCGGCCTTTACATGAAGGGTATGACGCGGGACGAGGGGCGCGCGGCTGCCCGCGTGATGCGAACCTGGGACACGTCGGGTTTGCCGGAGAATCCAACCAGCGCGAATTTCTGGGTTTCACCGGGCCCGCTCGATGGCGCGATCGCGTTCGCCATGAATGGCGACGATCTTTCGCGGCTCGAAGCGGAACTCGCGATGGAAAATATTCTCGGCGGGCAAGTTCCCGAACCGCAGATCGCGCAGTTCCTCGCTGCGTTGCGATTCAAGGGCGAAACCGTGGACGAAGTCGTCGGGTTCGCCACCGCCATGCGCCGGCACGCTCCGCGAATCTTTCCGGATGGACATCCGATTGCCGAAGAGGCGCTCGTCGACACATGCGGCACCGGCGGCGACGCTCGTGGCACGTTCAATATTTCAACGGCGACGGCCTTCGTCGTTGCCGGCGCGGGTGTGCGTGTCGCAAAGCATGGCAACCGCTCGCATTCATCGTTATGCGGCTCCGCGGATGTGCTCGAACACTTCGGCGTGCGCATCGATTTGCCGCCGGAGCTGGTTGCGCGCTGCATCGAGCAGGTAGGAATCGGATTTTTGTTCGCGCCGGCGATGCATTCGGCCACGCGGCATGCGTCGAAGGTTCGACACGAGCTGAAAATCCGCACCGTGTTCAATCTCTTGGGCCCCCTTACAAATCCGGCGGGAGCGTCGGCGCAGGTCGTCGGCGTCTACGACCCTGGCGTGACGGAACTGATGGCGCAGGCCCTGGGCCAGCTTGGAGTAAAGCGAGCGTTCGTCGTGCACGGCGAAGATGGACTCGACGAGATTTCGCTGTCCGGCGAGACGTACGTGTCGGAACTGCGCGATGGCACAGTTCGCAATCACTCCGTGGTCCCGGAGGATTTTGGGCTGAAACGTGCGCCGCTGGAAGCCATTCGTGGTGGCGACAAGAAGCAGAACGCGGAAATCATCCACAAAATTTTCGGGCGCTCGTTGCTGTATCGCGAGCACACGCCGTATCGGGATATCGTTCTCGCGAACGCGGGGGCGGCACTGATGGCCGCTGGCCGGGCCGCGAACCTCCGCGAAGGAGTAGAGCTCGCCGCCGAGTCGATCGACACCGGCGCGGCCCGGGCGAAGCTGGATCAGCTCGTCGCGTATTCGCAGGATTTGGCGACTCGCGCACAGAACTAGACTCGCGTTTTGTAAGTATTTCCCCTCCGGGACTGCGCACCGAGCGGCGCTCCCAGGGTGTGCGACAACTCAGCGGTTCTAAGTGGTTCTCAGCGGTTCTCGGTGACTCTGTATCTCTGTGGCAAACCCCGTTGCCGGAGATTCACCTACTCCCGATTGAGTGAGTGGACGGCGTAGCCGAAGCACGCGACGGCGAACGCGATAAAGCCAGTGGTCTCGATGATTAACTGGCGCGGATGGCCCAGCCCGATCGAGCCGTATCTCAACAGATCGATTTCCCACGTCAGCGGATTCGCCATTGCAACCCAGCGCAGGAATTTCGGCAGCGGCGCGAGTGGGTAGAACATCGAACTGAAAAACAGAAAGACGAAGTAGAGAGCTGATGTCACGCTGTTGAACACATCGTTTCGGCGTATCTTCAGGGCGAGAATTGTGTAAAAGAAAAACCAGCCCGCCGTGCCGATCACGATTCCTGCCACCAGCGCCCCAAAAAGATCGAACCGCAGCGAGATTCCGAGCGCTGCCGCGCCGATGCCAATCGTCAGGGCCGCCTGCACGACGGCGATGCCGACGTTGAAGACAAGCTTTCCGAGCAGGTATTCCGCGCGGCTCATCGGATAGGTGAGCATCTCGTAGAAGATTCCGTTATCGCGATCCAGAAAGAATGACCACGCGCTGTTCGAGGCTATCGCGAAGCTCGCCATGCCGAGCACGCCCGCAAGGAAAAAGGAGTTGTAGTCGACGCCTTCGGTCGACCGAGGTGTACCGAAAGCCGCGGTCAGCCCCACTCCAAAGACAAGCAGGTTGAACAGCGGATACAGGAAGTCCCAGAACATGAATGTGACGTTCGTCGCGCGGATTTTGCTCTCGCGATACAGCATCGCCGTCATTGCGGCCATCGTCTTTTCCTCACTGATACAATCGTTTCTCTTCCATTCCGAATCCGAACCACAGAGCAGAGTGAATTAGCTACGCGTTTGCCGTCAGCTCAACGAAAATGTCTTCAAGGCTGGCTCCCCGAATTTCGACATGCAGGACGCGCCCGAGCTTCGCCAGTTGTCCGACTATTTCGATCGCGCCCGCCTCCTCTGTTTTCACCGACACTTCGATCGTGTTGCCGCTCGCGTGCGAACGGATCGGATTGAGCGCCGCGATTTCGTCTTCAATCCGGTCGGGCAGCCGGTCGAATGTCATTACCAGTTCGTAGACGCCCTGCGAGAGCAGCTTCAGATCGTTCAAATTCCCGCGCGCGACTTGGCGGCCCTTGTTCAGGATCAATATGTCGTCACAGAGTTCTTCCGCTTCGCTCAGGATCTGCGTGGTCAGCACAATCGTGCGTCCCTGCGTGCTTTCCTGCCGCAGCGACTCCATTACCGACCGCTTCAGAATCGGGTCCATGCCCGTTGAAAATTCGTCGAGAAACAGGACAGGCGTGTCCACCATAAATACCTTCGCCACCTGCACTCGACGCCGATAACCGCCACTGAGGTCCTGCACTTTACGGTCGAGTTCGCTGCCCAGGCCAAACAGTTCGATGACGCGATCGGCACGAAGCCGTGCCTCCTTTACGTCGATGCCGTGGAATCGGGCGAACGTAAGCAGGTTGTCCCACACGCTCAGAAACATCTCGACAGCGGTCTCCTGAATCACGGTGGCGATGCGCCGGCGGACATCAAGCGGTTTCGCAAGCGCGTCGATCCCCTCGATAGAGACGCGCCCGCCGGTCGGCTTCAGCAGTGTCGACAGAATTTTCAGCAGCGTGGTTTTTCCGGCACCGTTCGGGCCGAGCAGGCCGAAAATCGCACCGCGAGGAACCGCAAAACTCAGATGGTCGACCGCGCGTACGACTCCTTTGTCGCGGGCGAAAACGCCTCGCCTGGCCCGGTACGTCTTGACCAGGTCTTGCACTTCAAGAGCGGAATTTTGCACTGGCATGCGAGCCTTCCTTTAGAGCGCAACGCACCACAAAAAAAGCGATTAGGTCGGAATACGAGGAAAGAAAGCACCGCCCCTAAAGAAAACGTGCGGGACAGCGCAACGGCACGAGCGGCAAACCTCAGCCGCTAGTTATTGGAGGGATACAATTATACGCATGCTGCAACTCCGGGAAACAAGCTGTACGCTATCGACGCGCAACCCGGAAGTCAAGTGCCAGCGTCTGCAAAACTGCGTGAATGTCGCGACAGAAACGGAAATGTTCTTTCCGATGGAAGCGGCTCGCCCGAGGCTACCGACCGCCGGCGATTGGCGCTTTGAAAACGGTCTGCAACGCGTCTGCTGGAACTGTGGCCCTGACCGTAGTTCCCACCGGCGTAAGCATCAGTTCGAGTTTGCCGCCCAACTGGCGTATGCGCTCGTTCATTCCGCGCAGGCCGACGCCCGGTGACCGCGTCCAATCGCGTTCGGGTTTCCCTGGCTCCGACGGCACAATTCCCTTCCCCTGGTCGCTCACTTCGAGTTCCAGATCGCCGTCTCTGATCGCGAGCCGAACGTTGGCGGTAGCACTCCCCGAATGCCGATGAATGTTTGTCAGCGCTTCCTGCAAAATGCGGAACACGGTCGTTTCGACGTCTCGCGAGAACCGCCCCAGACCAGGGGAGATGGACAACTGTGTGTCGATGCCGCTGTGTTGGGCGAATCCCTCGATGTACCACGACACCGCGGACTTCAATCCCATCTCTTCCAGCATGGGCGGGTAGAGCAAATACGAGATCGTGCGCACTTCCTTGATCGCTTCTTCCGCCACCGCCGCGCATTCGGCGAGTGTCTGTCCCACAGGGCTCCCGCGGTCGCCGTTCAATCGCGACAGCGTCGAATCGAGCGTCATCTTCAGAAACGAAAGATTCTGACCGAGGCTGTCGTGCAGTTCGACCCCGATTCTGCGCCGCTCCTCTTCCTGCGTCCGGAATTGGTGAAGCGACAGTTCGCGCAGCGACTTCTCCGACTCTTCCAGTTTCCGCTGCGCGTCGCGCTGCGCTTCCTGTGCGAGCATTCGCTCCGTGAAATCGCGCGTCACTTTGCCGAAGCCGTACAGCGTGCCGTTTTCGTCGCGAAGAGCCGTGATGATCACGTTCGCCCAGAATTTAGAGCCGTCCTTACGCACGCGCCAGCCCTCGTCCTCGAACCGTCCTTCTCTTGCTGCGATTTCCAGTTCGAACTGCGGCTTGCTGCCGAGGACATCCTCCTCCGGATAGAAAATAGAAAAGTGCTTGCCGATGATCTCGTGCGCCTCGTAGCCCTTGATCCGTTGTGCGCCCTTGTTCCACGTGCTTACCCGGCCTTCAGCATCGAGTAAAAATAGTGCGTAATCCTGCACCGCCTCCACGAACAGCCGGAACCGCTGCTCGTCGCGTCGCAGCGCCACCTCGGCCAGCACCGCCCGCATGCTCTTCCTGAAAAACGCCATCGCACGGGACTCTTTTTCCCCGGCTGCGCTCATTTCCGTCTGCGAGTCGGGGCCAACGGGCAGGTGTTCATCGCAGATCTCCAGGAACGTCTCGGCATCTTTCTCGCTGTTGAAAGCTTCAATCGGGTAGGCACAAAGGACCCGCACCGAATTACTCTCCGCTATGCGGTTTTCAAACCGTTCAAGGCGCACCACGGCTTCGCGGTCCGACTGCTGCAGGAGCAGCGCCAGCATCTCGCTGTACACTGCGACGGGAACTTCGCCGCCTGCGGTTTGCTCTCTTCGACACGCCGCTCGTGCGCACGCAATATGGGTGCTCATCAACTGTTCATACGGCAACCACTCA
>Ga0335075_10011683_pt1 | contig 13272 bp, 11 predicted proteins | sample Lox_Sample_24_FD_206723 | JGI IMG/M metagenome (GOLD analysis project Ga0335075, IMG submission 206723) | Soil microbial communities from Loxahatchee National Wildlife Refuge, Florida, United States - Lox_Sample_2.4 | ecosystem: Environmental > Terrestrial > Soil > Wetlands | place: USA...
GACCGCCGCGGCCAGGATCTCGCACACCGCCTCACCGGTCAGCACTGTCTTCGGGCCGCCCGGCCGGGAAGCGTCCTCCAGCCCGGCCAGCCCAGATTCCGCATACTGGCGCCGCCACTTGATCACCATCGGCTCGGTGCAGCCCGCCCGCTCCGCGATCTGCGCGCCGGTCATCCCATCGCCAGCCAGCAGCACAATGCGCGCACGCTCCACCACCCGGGCCGGAGCCCCCTTCGACCAGGCCCGGCGCTCCAGCTCAGCCCGGTCACCATCGGGCACCGTCAGCAGACGCACGCGATTCGGCATGCGCCATTGTCCCGCGTTTCCGCGGAAACATTAAGAGAGACACGCGTCAAACCACTAGGCCGGCCGACCGGTCAGTCGCTGGTGCTGCAGGTTGCGTCCGCGACGGTTACGGTAATGCGCGCGTCGGGCGGAGGGCCGTTGAGGTAGATCAGCGCGTAGCCCGAGCCGTCGGTTTCGTAGCTGTGCGAGTAGCCGTCGGCGGTCGCGTTCGCGTCCTGGTGGGGCTGGTTGGAGTGAACGTAGACGTTGTTCTCGTCGCGGGCTGCGTTGTAGACGCTCGCGGTAGCGGTGCACCACGCGCCGGATCGCCTGGCTGGAGCAGGCCCGGACGCGGCGGCCGGGGAGTAGGGCGTCGCGCCGGCGTAGTCGCTGGCGAGCGCGTCGGCGATGGCGGCCACGACGGCCCGGTTGGGGGTGAGGATGCCCAGTTCCCGGTTGTAGCCGAGGCTGGCGGCGGAGAAGTTCTGCGACCCGGCCAGCGCCTGCTGGCCGGGCTGGCCCGCGTCGGCGACGATCGCCTTGGCGTGGATGTACAGGGCGCTGCTGTCGTCGGGGTAGAGCCGGATGTGTGCGCCGGCCTGGGCCAGTTCGGTGAAGGCCTGGTCCCATTCGGGGTCGGCGGTCATGGTGATGGTGACGTCCACGCCGCGGCGCGCAGCGGCGGCCAGCGCGCTGGTGACCGCCGGGTCGTCCATCTCTTCGTCTTCCACGGCCAGTGTCCGGGTGGCGTCGTTGATGACCGACAGGATGGACGCCTGCGCGTTCGTGGGCGACCACACCAGGTCGGTGCCGTCCGGCGGGGTGACCGCCTGGCCGGCGAAGTCGGCGTTGAACGTGGTGACGATGGCGGCGATGTCGGCAGGGTTAGTGTCGATGACCGCGAAGTCCCGCGTGCCGGGGTAATCGTCGGCAACCAGGTTGAGAGTCATGATGACCGAGGTCGCGTCATCGACGGTGAGCGTCTTCTGGTGGTAGGTCGTGCCGGCCGAGGCCCAGCGGACGTGCACGCCGTGGCCGGCCAGGTAGTCGTAGGCGGCGGTGTTGGCGGACTGCTCCAGGTGCTGGTCGAGGATCACCCGCACATCGACGCCGCGCCCGGCGTCTGCGGCCAGGTCTGCCTCGGCGGCGGGATCGGCCAGCTCATACATGGACAGGTCGACAGAGGAACGCGCCCCGGTTATGAGCTGGTAGATCGGCTCGATCCCGGCGTCGGGCTCGGTCAGCACGAGCAACGAGCCGCTACGGTGCGGCGCGGTGTGCACGGTGGCGGGCGTGCCCCCCGCGGCCGGCGGCGCAGCTGTCGGCGATGGGCTGGATACCGCGGGCTGCGCGCTCGGCTTCAGCGCCGCGCTGCTGCAACCGCCAGCCGTGGCCGCCAGCACAGCGGCGGTCAGCGCGATCACCACCTTGTGGCACACGTCAGAGCGCTCCCCGCCCCCGGAACCCCTTCGGATGTCCGATCACTGTAGATCGAGCGGCGCAAGCATCTCACGTGCGGCCGCAAGGATCGAGAAGTTCGCGGGCACTAGGTGAAACGCTCACGGCGGCATGACAGGACGTCTGTCGACCAAGACGCACAAGGGGGCGAAGCGCAAGCCATCAACCGTGGCCCAGAAGCAGCTGGGCCGTTCCTTCTATCGCCGGCGGCACACGTAGTTAATGCGATTGGCCTGGATTTCCCCGGCATCGATCGCTGCTTGCTCTTCGTTTTCGCTGACGTCGGCCAGGTCCGGAAAGAAGTAGGGCCCGTAAGCCAGCAGCTGGCGGTCAAACCGGGCGTCAAGCTCGCGCACGATCTCCTGGCCGGCGTGCAGGCCTTCTTCCTCCGCCCAGGCCCGGCAGTAACCATCCCAGGACAAGCCCGAAGCACGCCAGCCATCACAGCGCAGCTGCAGCCACCCAGGATCCCCCGATGGCGCAGGCAGGCGCTGAAAGCACCATCGGGCCGTGTCCTCATCGAACCGCTCTCGCGCCCATTCCACGACCACCAGCTTCCCGCCAGCAGCCAGCGCCACCCCGGCCAAGGCCAGCAGCTCGCCGACATCGGCGACATGATGCAACGATGTGCAGGCCACGACCGCCTGGGCCGGCTTGGGCACCTCATATCTCTCGAACTCGACCCGGTGATACCACGGGGTGTCCGGCGCCTCCGGATCGACGCCCGTCGCCTGGTAACCGGCCGAGCGCAGCATCGGGACGAACCCGCCCAGCGGCCCGCACCCGATCTCCAGCACCACGGCGGGCGGGCCCGGCAGCCAGGACCGGACGAACGGCCACACTGCGGCAAGCCATCGCTCATCAGCTATCACGCCGCCACAGCCTACGCTCGCACCCACCCGGGCCATATTCATCATCACGCGCCAGGCCTACACACCAGATGTGGACGTTTCCGCGGCGGAGACGTCTGACGCAATTGCGCGGGGCGTCTCCACGGAGATGCCGACGTCGCGCCCGGTCGGCTGGCGCTCGGTACGCGGCATGACAGGACGTCTGTCGACCAAGATGCACAAGGGGGCGAGGCGCAGGCCACTTCGCCCGACCGGGCAGACGACTGCAACGAGCCTGCATATTCATCCCGCCGCCCCAATCGTGGCATGTGCGGGCGGTAACGCCCAGCTGCAGCGGCGCTTGCGGTGCACAGACATACGCCCTGGCCACCCGGCCACTTGACTGCGGTCGCCATCGCCAGCATGTGCGAAGAGTTTGATGGCTCGATTGAACTCAACTGGCACGTGCCGCGCGAGCGCCGTATTGCTCATCATGTACCCGACGGCTACAGGATGATAGCGGCCTGCATGGCAGGGCAACCACAGAATTTGGCATCTATGCGGAAAGCGGTATTCACGGGAAAAATCGCAGGGTCAGTTCTGCTAGCGTCACGTTTGTGGGCGCCACGCTCAGGCCGACCGCAGCTTGCCCGGTCACCCGAAAGAGGGAGTTCTGGGTGCTCATGGGTTACGCGGCGGCCTTGGGGGTGTTCGGCGGTTTCGCTGGGCTGGTTTCCCTGGGTGCGATCAAGTTCGGGGGCAGCTGGGCCACCGATTCCCGTCCCGGCTGGTTCGGCGGGCACTGGTGGTGGGTGGCGGTCACCGCGGCGGCCGGGGTCGTGGCTGGCCTGCTGCGGCGGCTGACCAGCCTGCCTGAGGAGGTTCCCGGCTTGTTCGATGACCTGCGAGCCGAGCACTTCGACGCGCGGCTAGTGCCGGGGACGGTGGCCGTCTCGGCAGTGTCACTAATTGGTGGCGCGAGCGTCGGCCCGGAGAAGTTGCTGGCCTCCATGGGCGCCGGCGCCGGCAGCTGGATGGCCCAGCGACGGCGGATGGGCAAAGAGGATTCCCAGGTGAACACCCTGGCTGGCATCGCGGGCATTTTCGGTGGGCTGTTCTCCAGCCCGGTGATCGCGGTGATGCTGATCTTGGAGATTGCCCGCCCGGGCGGACAGCGGTTCAGCAAGATCCTGGTCACGGACATCGTGGCAGGGAGCGTCTCCTTCGGGATCTACTTCGCCATCGCCGGCGCCGTGTTCCTGGGTACCTACCAGGTGCCGCGGTACACGTTCGAGGACTGGCAACTGCTCGCTGGCATACCCCTTGGCCTGGCCGGGGCCTTGGTGACGGCCCTGGTGGCTGGGTTCATGGTGCTGGCGTCGCGGCTGTTCGGCTGGCTGAAGCTCCCGGCCATCGCGAAACCAGCGCTGGGCGGCATGATGTTTGGCATCGTCGGCGTGGCACTCCCGCTGACCATGTTCTCAGGTGGCGACCAGCTCACCTCCGTGCTGAAAGGCGCAAGGACCCTGGGCCTGGGACTGTGCATCGCGATCCTGATCGCCAAGATGCTCACTTACGCGGTTAGCCAGGGCAGCGGATTCGCGGGCGGGCCCATCGTCCCGTCGCTGTTTATCGGCGGAACCGCCGGGGTCATCGTCCACCAGGCCATCCCTGGCGTTCCGCTGGGACTGGCGTTTAGCTGCCTGCTCCCGGCCGTCCTGGGGTCGCTTGCGGCCGCGCCATTCGCGATGGTGCTGATGTCTGTGTTCCTGACCCGCGTAGGGGCGCTGCAGACCGCGCCCATCCTGATTGCCGTCGTCACCGCCTTCCTCGGCGTAGAAGGCGTGAAATACTTGCTGGCAAGCCGGGGCCAGCCATGCTCGGCCGGAGCTGCAGTGGCTGGCGCGCGTGACCCTGGTTCCGCGTAACTTGGCCCGGCTGGAAACACGAGCCAGTCGTTGAGCTGGAGTAACAGATGGCCGCCGCCAGCACGGCGGTTCCTGACACCCGCCGGTGACGCAGGCTGCAGCCCCAGCGAACGGCTCGCCGCGGTGTTGTTTCGGGGCAGGTGTGCCTCTCGGACTTCTCCCAACGGCATCCCGTGGTCTACTACGTGCTGGCAATTGCGACTCGAGATTCCCTTGTATACAACCGCAAATGGACATGCGGATACCAGGGCTCAGCTACACACCTCTTACTGAGTTGCTGCTTCCCGAATGGAGATGCTCACATATGCATCGGAACGCGCCGGCGAGACTCGCTCACATCGGCATTCTCTGAACTTGGACAAATTGGGTCTGAGTAGCCGAAACGGGCTTTTGCTGTTCAGGGTGTGCGTGGGGCGGCGGGCATGCCGAGGTCGGTGGTGCGGTGGGAGCGGCGGTCGATCTGGGCGAGCTTGTCCTTGGCGCCGGCGAGGCTGATTTTGAGGCCTTCGGCTTCGCCGAGCCAGCCTTCGTGTTCGGCTTCGGCGATGCGGGCGATGAGGTTATCGCGGATCTCGGTGATGCGGGGGCGCTGGGCGGGGTCTGGCCAGTGCAGGGCGCAGCGCAGGCAGCTGTGTTCGTGGATGCATGGGGTGTTGAACGCTCGGCCGCAGGTGCCGGTGGCGACCTTGCGGCGTTCGAAGTGGCCGAGGAATTCCTCCCATTCGGCGTCGGTGGGGGTGCGGTATTCCTCGGTGGGCCGCAGGGCCCGGCGGCGGGCGAGGAAGGCCAGGTGGGCCTGGATGGCTTCCTCGGGGTAGGCGGCCTTGTAGCCGAGGGTGACGTTGATGTCGCGGTGCCCGGCAATCACCTGTGCGATGTGCGGCGGGAGCCCGTTGAGGATCGCGTCGGTGAGGAACATCCGGCGGAAGTCGTGCAGGGTGTAGTGCAGCGGGGCGCCGTCAGGGCCGGTCAGCCCGGTGCGTGCGAGCGCAGCGGCGAGCAGCTTGCGCACGGTGGCGGTGGGGATGGCGCGGTTCTCGGCGCCGATCCGCCGCTGGAACAGCACTGGGGCTGGCGGCAGCCAGACGCGTTCGTGGTCGTCGTAGGCCGCGACGAGGGGGACGGCCGGGCTGTTGCCGCGGACGCGGCTGATGATGGTGGCCAGCACGTCGGCGAGTTCGGGGCTGACGACCAGCAACCGCTCGGCGTCGGTTTTGGACGGGGCGATCTGCAGCAGCGGGATGAGCTCACCGGTGGAGGGCAGCCGGTACTGCACCAGGCTGTGGTGGCTGAGCTGGACCAGTTCCTCGGCGCGGACGCCGGTGGCGCGCAGCACTTCGATGGCTGCCCAGGCCCAGAATGCGCGGTCTTCTTCGGTGGTGAGGTTGCGCCGTTTGCCGGTGACCATATCCTCGGCCCAGACGCCGGCCGCGCGGCTGGTGGCGGCGCGGGCCAGGACCTGCCCGTCGGCGGTGATGATGTCGCTGGGTGCGGCGGTGCGGGCGGCGTGCAGCAGCGTGGCCGCGTCGGCGTGCTGGCGGGCGGCGCAGCGGATCAGGGCCGGCAGGACCGGGAGCCGTTCGCGGGTCCGGGCGTCCATCCGTGATTTGCGGTGCCGCTGGATCTTGCCCTGGATGGTGTCGGCGGCCCCGACGGGACAGGGTGCCACCCAGCGTGCCCACCGGCCGGGGTCCTCGACGGCCCACTGGGCCAGGTCGAGGTAGAAAGCCCGGACCGGAGTCAGGAACTCGCGGTGGCAGATCCGCTCGGTTTCGGTCACGGTCTTGCTGCCGTCGGGCATGGTGATGGTCACCGGCTTGGTCCGCAGCCGCTGTTTCCACGCGTCGGCGACCTCGGCGCTCAGGTGCAGGCTGTCGATGCCGGGATGGTGGGCTTCCAGGTCTGCCCAGAACATGCCGAGCTTGCGGGCCAGCTGTTCCAGGCTGCCGTAATCCATTGCGGGCTGGCGTTCTTTGAGGTAGTCGACCAGCAGGTCACGGATGGGCCGGCAGGCCAGGTTGTGCCGGTCGATCATTTCCTCAGCAGTGCGCTGGCCCGCGGTGCGCAGTTCCCGCAGCCGCGTCGGTGCTGCCGGGCCGAAGATCTGCATCTGGCGCAGCAGCCGGTAACAGTCAGCAGCCCCAGGCCTGGCAGCGCCCAGCACATCAGCCTCGGTGTCGAGCAACTCCAGCAGGTCGCCGATCTGGATGCCGGCGATCATGCCGCCTTTGGCGGCCAGGATCGCTGCAGCCCGGCGCAGTGTGTGCGTGCGGGCGGTTGGCTGGCCGCACAGTTGTGCGAGCTGGGCGAAGCCCTGCGGGTCGCGGAACGCCGCCATCACCCGGGCCAGATCCGCGTCATATCCGGCGCCGGCCAGCCAGGCCAGGGACGGGCGCACGATATCGCCGCAGACCGCGGCCATCAGTGCCCAGGGCACCAGCCGTGCCCGCCCGCCGCGCTGGCTCAGCCACTGGCCAGCCAGCGCCAGCCAGCGCGCCCCCGCCGCATCAGCGCCGCTGGCCAGCCAGCGGCGCTGCCAGCTGCCGCCTTCCTGGTCTTCCAGCCAGTCCAGCAAAGCCTCGATGCCGTCCGGGCTGCGCTGCGATCTGGTGCCGCCCGCCGTCATGGCGGCCAGTTGCCCGCTGACCTGCTCGCGGGTCTGCGCGGTAGCCGGCCAGTCCTCGGCCACAGGCCGCGGCGGGAACCGCCGGCGCGCTGCCCGGTAGCCCGCCGCCCAGACCGACATGGCCGCGCGCGGCGACCCGCCTCCCGCGCTCACCGCATCTCCTGGCCGAACAGCACACCCAGCGTCTCGGGCCGGTAACCAGGCGCCGAAACGGCCCGGGCCCGCTGCCGGGCCTGGCGGACCTGCTCGCTGTGATGAGCCAGCACCCGGCGGATCACCTCCTCCTTGCGGGGCGTCAGATACAGCTGCGTGGTGGTCAGCAGCACATGACCGAGCACGAACTGCACGTCGGTGAGCGGCAGCGCCGGATCGGCGGCCATCCGGTAGGCCGCGGTATGCCGCAGCGCATGCAGCGTCGCGTCGGTGCCAGCCACCGCGCCCGCCCGCTCGAACATGCGGTGCACCGCGTGATAGCCCAGCGGCTTAAACGGCCGCCGCAACGTCCACCACAACGACTGCCCGCTCCCGCGGGGCAGCACCCCATCCATCTCCACCTGATACAGCCGCAGCCACACAAACGCATCAGCTGAGGCCGGCAACTGCTGCACCGCCCGGGTCCCCTTACGGACCACGGTGATCAGCTGCCGTCCCGGATCCACCCCGCCCCGGGTCGCCGACAGCAACTCCGACGCCCGCGCTCCGGTAGACACATAAAACGCCACCAGCGCCCGGTCACGGTGCGAACCCAGCGCTGCGAAGATCGCGTTGAACTCCTCATCCGGGATACTCCGCGGGATCCGCGACGGCACCACCGGCCGGTACAAACCGCTGCGCTGGTTACCGAACGGCTCCATCGGATTGTGATGCGCATGAGCGCGCCCAGCCCGCCGCGACCGATCCAGCGGGAAAGGGTTGACCAGCGGGCCCGTGCCAGCATCGGCGTGGAAGTCATAAAAGCTGCGCAGCACCGTCTCACAATGCGCACGCACCGACGGTGCATACGCCTGGCCCGACCCCCGGCCAGCAACATCCGGCCCCAGCCGCTGCTCCCGCCAGTGCGGGCGCACCGGCTTACCAGCCACCATCAGCCACCGGCAAAAATCACGCGCCTCGGCCCGCGACGCCCGATCCCACGCCACCCCCGCCGCCCATAAGAACCGAAACCAGCGCAGCAAATCCAGGCCATAAGAGCGGATCGTCGCCTCCGACCGCCCCGCCGCCTGCAAATGCCCGAAATAGACCTGAGCCGCACCGACAATCACACCGCCGCCATCAACCAGCCGGTACGGCTCCCACCGCTCCCCGGTAGCTTCCAGCCGGCCCGCGAAAGGCACCACCAAAACAGCCCGATCCACGGTCGGCTCCCCCCGATCGACCATGACCGGCGACCCTACCCACCACCCCCGCCACACGTCACCTGAACTGCGAAAACACTGACCGTAGTTCAGTCAACGGGCATGTGGGAACGTGCTCCTGACCCCGTGACCAAGCGGCCGACGCAGAGATCTGTCGCGGACATGTGCTTCGGGTTCAAAGCTCGTTTGAACGAACGCGCTCGGTCAGACGTCTCAGCCGCGGAAGGTACCGGCCGCGGAAGCGACGCTGCGCGGTTTCTATCCGCACGAAACGAGGATCAGAGACGGCCTCATAGTAGGAGTTCTCAGCTTCGTCACGCCCGCCGTCAGCTTCGTCACGCCCGCCGTCAGCGTCGACGATACCGGCGAGTGCGTCCTTCGCAGGCGCGGCTGCAGGCAATCGGCTGACCCATCCGAGCTTGGCCGCGTCGAGATGCTTCATAAGCCCAGTATGAGCGTATGACCGTCGGCCGCGTCCTCGCCGCGGCATGTGTAGGCGTTGGGTCTGCTGCCCGTTGTGGCCTTCTGCTCGGGTTTTGGCCTAGGTTTCTGGCGGGAACGCGGCCACCTCGGCAGCGCAGCTTGCATCGATTCCAAGCGGAGGGTCCTGTAGCAAACGTGGTCGTAGTACAGTCCGATGACCTCGCTGCATGGGTAGGTGCAGTGAGCGGCCTGGTCGGAGTCGTGTTAGGTGCGGCGATCGATCAATGGCGACGTCGCTCTTTCGAGCGCAGACGAGTGCGGGAGAATCTACGGAATGCCGGCGTGGAGCTTGTGGCGGAATCCGGCGATTACACCGTTCTTCACCGCCTGGCGGGGTCGCGTGCCCGAGAGCCCGCTTGGATGGAGATTCAGCTAGCTCGCTCGGCAAGAGTACGCGCGGCACTTAGGACAATCCACTCCGTTGGAGACAGCAAGCTTAACGAGGCGGCTGAAGCGCTAGCGTTGGCAGCAGTCGCTGCCGCCGAGGCCGACAACGCACCCAACGTCAGTCGGGCACTGCACGACGCGAGAGCGGCCTTCAACGATGCGGTGAACGCTGCCAGGCTCTGATGGCGCGACGTGACAGAACATTCGTTCTCGCGCGCCTGGACGACCGTCCTGGCCGAGCGCCAGGACGCTCCGAACGGCTCGGTGAGCGCTCTCCCCGACCTCGGGCGTCACTCAGCGTCAAGCTGAAGACCAAGGTAGCGGGGTCGCGTCCGGACTGTGCCAGTCCGGCTAGCCTGTCGGACGCCAGGCCATGGACTGCTGTGTGCGAGCGAGCTGGCGCGCTGTATGCGGACGAGAGTTGGGGCGCCCAGATGGGAGGCATGCCGCAACGATGGCCGCGACCATCAGCGCCCGCTTCGGCGGTGCTGGCATTTTTCGGCAAGCCAGAGGTTGAGTCTGTTCTGCGGATCCTGGTGCCGGGTGCCAGGCAGTCCCGTCTGGGCTACAAGCCAGGTGAGGATTTCCTGCTGGATGTGTATGTGTACGTCTCCGGTGACGTGTGGCAGCACGGCCAGTTTGGCGTCCGGCCGGGCAATATCGGCCGGAAGATCTGAAGCCTTTGGGTTCGGATCTACCTGCCGGATGACGTCTTTGGCCGGGGTCAGGCAGCAGCCTTTCTCGCTGGTGCCCCAGCTCAGGCCGCTGAGCTGGTGCGAGACCGCGTGTGCCGTCGCGCGCCGGAATGGCCAGCCGATGATCTGGCTGGAGAACTGATCGGTCTCGCGGGCACTGTGAGTCCCGCACTCACGTAGCCAAAGCTCCGCTATAGTCACGCATGGCGATGCATGGGCGGATGTTAGAGGAGTTTCGATCGGGCTGGTAAACGTCCCAGCCGGGTTGTGCGTCTCCATCCGTAGACGGCTAGGATCACGGAGGCTCATATGGGACTGCTTTCTCGGCTAATGGTGCTGCGGTCCGGCCATAAGCGCCGACGTTCCGGCAGCGCCAAGGTGTACCTGCGCGGGAACTGCCCGATTGCGCACCGCAGCCCCGAAGGTATCTCTCAGAGGTAGCGTCGATGGACAAGAAGGCGCGGGCAAGGACCACGAGCGAGCAGCGGGCCTTGAAGCTCGTTCGCATCGCCGGCATGTATGCAGTTGCTGCGGCCGTCGTCGGCGCCGCCACATCGGCCGTCTTAACGAGTTTCTTCGGGCTCCTGTCGAGCAGTCCGCAAGACGCTAGCGCTGGGACCCAGACAGCTCGCACCGGCGGGCCCCCGGTTGCGGTTGTGTCGGTCTCCCTGCAAAGGAACGGCGCATATCAGGGAGAAACGTTCATCTTCCAAAACAAGCTAAACCTCACTAACCTGCAACTTGCGGACCTTAATCGGTCCAATTCCGAGCTCGGCCAGAGCGCATTTTACGACTCCTGGGCGAGAGCCCACGGTGGTGTAGATCCTGGCACAGTCATAATTCAGCTGATTCTCGCCGGTAATCGCAGCTATCCTGTGCGAATCGTCAACATGAATCCCGTTGGCACGTGCACGGCGCCGCTGGACGGCACAATCCTTGACTCGCCTCCCGCTGGGGAGGACGATAGCGCACTGATAGGATTCAACCTGGATTCGCCTGACCCAGTTGCCGAGACATACTCTGAAGCGCAGGGTTTCGGGCAAAGCTACTTTGAAGCTAAGACGGTCACGCTTCAATATCCTCAGCAGCAAGTGTTCGAAATCGTGGGCGTCACCGCCCATCACTTCTGCCAATTCAGGATTCAACTCACCGTCCTGGAAGCTCATAAGACGGTTCGAGAGACTATAGGTAACGGCTCCCGGCCTTTCATTGTCTCCGGGGGCCTGCCCTTGACGGATTACAAGGAGGTGTACATCGGTGGCGTCATGACCGTTCAGTGCCCAGGCGCTCCGGGAGGATTTATCCGAATTAACGCCCGACGGTACAAATTCGGCGTGCCATGCAGCGCCTATGTCTATCGCTGACCGCCATCGGCTTGTTCGCCCACGGAGTTCTGTCCCAGCCCTAGCTTGCTGTTGACGGCAGCTACGACGGAGCCCGCAATGGAACCTTCTGCGCCGTTATCCTTGAGAAACACCGCAGCAAAATAATCTATGCTGGCTTTGCACACCGTCTGCTCTCTGAAGGGCAGCTCGCAAGATATCTCGGGCGACGATGTTACTGTTGGTCGTCGATTTATGGACTTCATTCGTACGGCGAAGACCGCGAACGTGGTTACTTTCGAGGCCTGCGAGGTTATGATTCCGTCAGAAATCCCAGGGGGTACCACGACTGTAGTGATGAATGTGTCTTGCAAGTGGGTGGCGATTTCGCTGACAATCTCTTGGTACGGATAACTTTGACCGTTGTAGCATTCTGCCGTAGGACCCAGAAGTGCTTTGGCGGCTGCCATAACTTGCGGAACATACTCACATGCCCAGCCGGTAGTTATAACAGCGCCTCCCGGTACATATACCTCCGATATGCTGTTGGATGGCCCATGGCCGATATTAAGGAATGAGCCACCGTCCGCTCCGATCGAGACCGTACATTTAGATGCGGCCGGACCGATTGCTGCGAATGGCGTGCTCATGCCAGAAATGGAAACCCCGTATAGAGAGCCGCTAGTCGGGATGTCTACCACGCTGGGTACGGCAAGGCTCGGTATGGGCCTAGCTTTCACTCCCGGCGTAATGGTGACAGCGCAAGGGGCGACAGGGCGTGAAGATGTCGACCTCGGACTGCTTGCGCACGCACTAACTACCGTTAAGGCACCGACAGCAACGGCGGACTCGACAAGCAATGCTAGCGTTCGGATTTTGAGAGTTGGTTGACTGGCCAAGCTCGCCTCTCCTCACTGACTCGAGCGCCCAAGGGAGTCATGTGCGTAGCATTATCGCCAGGTGAAGTGCCTTCGATAAGCCGCCAGGCGCAGGCTCGCTTGACTCTGCAGATACCTGTGTAATAGACGAGCTGACTGCGTCAGGGGTTTACCGCTCATCGGCATGAGCGGTAAGTACTCCGGAACCTCGACGAGAGAGTCGCGCGTCGCAGGTCGTCCCTCTTTGAGACCCTGCAGGGTCTGCCCATCTCGGGATCGGCGGGCACCCTGGAACGCATCGCCGACCAGCTCGGCGACCTGGAACTCGAACTGTCCTACAGCGTGGAGGCCACCGCCGACCTCGGCCTGCTCGTCCCCTCGCTGCGCGCCGAAAGCTTCCACACCGCCCTGCACGAATTGATGGGCCTGGCCGCCCGGGCCGCCACCGCGGCCCGGATGCTGCAGCGGCTGGCCGCCGCGATCAGCGCGGAGTTGACCGCGATCGGAAGCGCAGAACGGCGCGCCGACGACAGCCGGCGACTTCGGTACGCGGTGGCTGTCGGGTTCGTATCCGCTTACCAAGCAGCGCTGCGGGTCCGCGATCGCGCACTCACCATCGGCACCTTCCAGGCCAACCAGCACCCGGGCATCCATCTGACTGGGACCGGAATCCGATCAGGGCGTTCCATCATCTGACCGTCGTCAGCCAGATCACATACTACTTCCGAATCGGAAATGTGGTTCGTTGCCAGAACCGTCGCCGGAGATGACGGCAAGCAGGAACTCAGACGTTAAAGCAGCGAGAGCAGGCAATGAGGGCGTGCGCCCTCAACCGGATAGTCACGCCGGGCTCGGATTTCCGGGGCTCAGGCGATGGGTGGGATCGACGGCGGTACTTCCCCGATGCCGAACAGGTGGCCCAGTCCGGTCAGAGCCATCACGAGTATGTGCTGTGCAGCCTCCTGGGAGATGAGGTCTGAGAGGATCAGGCTGAACACTGCACCGTTGAACGCCATTACCCAGTC
>Ga0335075_10011684_pt1 | contig 13272 bp, 9 predicted proteins | sample Lox_Sample_24_FD_206723 | JGI IMG/M metagenome (GOLD analysis project Ga0335075, IMG submission 206723) | Soil microbial communities from Loxahatchee National Wildlife Refuge, Florida, United States - Lox_Sample_2.4 | ecosystem: Environmental > Terrestrial > Soil > Wetlands | place: USA: Florida...
AAGGCGGACGAGAGCTATCTCGTCGGACGCGGCAAGGGACCGATCGAGGCCTACCTCGATATCGAGGACATCCTGCGCATCGCGCACGAGGCGCGGGCCGATGCCGTTCACCCGGGCTACGGCTTCCTGTCCGAGAACCCGGAGTTCGCGCAGGCCTGCGTCGCTGCCGGCATCGTCTTCGTCGGGCCGCGCTCCGAGACCATGCGCACGCTGGGCAACAAGGTGGCGGCGCGCAATCTCGCGACCGCCGCCGGCGTGCCGGTGATGCCGGCGACGCCGCCGCTGCCCGCGAGCCTGGACGAGTGCCGCAGTCTCGCGCACGAGATCGGCTACCCGGTGATGCTCAAGGCGAGCTGGGGAGGCGGCGGCCGGGGCATGCGCATCGTCGAGAGCGACGCGCAGCTCGCGGAGCTGCTGCCGGTCGCGCGCCGGGAAGCGAAATCGGCGTTCGGCAACGACGAGGTGTATCTCGAGAAGCTGGTGCGCCGCGCGCGCCACGTCGAGGTGCAGATCCTCGGCGATGCGCATGGCGGCCTGGTGCATCTCTACGAGCGCGACTGCACCGTGCAGCGGCGCAATCAGAAGGTCGTGGAGCGGGCGCCCGCCGTGTTCCTGAGCGACGCGCAGCGCGCGGAGCTGTGCGCGTCGGCTCTTGCCATCGGCCGCGCCGCGAATTACCTGAACGCCGGCACGGTGGAGTTCCTGCAGGATGCCGATACCGGCAGGTTCTATTTCATCGAGGTCAACCCGCGCATCCAGGTCGAGCATACGGTCACCGAGTGCGTGACCGGCATCGACCTCGTGAAGGCGCAGATCCGCATCGCCGGCGGCGCGCGGCTCGGCACCCCGGAGAGCGGTGTGCCGCCGCAGGGGGAGATCCGGATCGGAGCGCACGCGCTGCAGTGCCGCGTCACCACCGAAGACCCGGAAAACAACTTCATCCCGGACTACGGCAAGATCACCGCCTACCGCAGCCCGGCGGGCTTCGGCATCCGCCTCGATGCGGGCACGGCCTATACCGGCGCGATCATCACCCGCTCGTATGACTCGCTGTTGGTGAAGGTGACGGCCTGGGCGCCGACGCCGGAGGAGACCAACGCCCGCATGCATCGTGCGCTGTGGGAGTTTCGCATCCGCGGCGTGGTCACCAATCTGCGCTTCCTCGACCAGGTCATCACGCACCCGCGGTTCGCGCGCGGCGAGTACACCACGCGCTTCATCGACGAGACGCCGGAGCTCTTCCGCTGGCCGCCGAAGCGCGACCGCGCCACGCGCATCCTGACCTACATCGCCGAGACCATCGTCAACGGCAATCCGGAGACCCGCGACCGCCCCCGCCCGGCGAGGCTGGAGACGCCGCGTCTGCCGCAGGTGCCCCTGACCGATCCGGTCCCCGGCACACGGCAGAAGCTCGAGGAGCTGGGACCCGAGCGCTTCGCCCAGTGGATGCTGGCGCAGGAGCGGGTGCTGCTCACCGACACGACCCTGCGCGACGCCCATCAGTCGCTGCTCGCGACGCGCATGCGCTCCATCGACATGGCAGCCATCGCGCCGTACTACGCGAGCCTGCTGCCGCAGCTCTTCTCGCTGGAGTGCTGGGGAGGGGCGACGTTCGATGTGGCGATGAGGTTCCTGAAGGAAGACCCCTGGCAGCGGCTCGCCATGCTGCGCGAGCGCGTGCCGAATCTGCTGCTGCAGATGCTGCTGCGGTCGGCGAACGCGGTGGGCTACGCCAACTATCCCGACAACGTGGTGCGGTTCTTCATCGCGCGCGCCGCGGAGCGCGGCATCGACGTCTTCCGCATCTTCGACTCGCTCAACTGGGTCGAGAACATGCGCATGCCGATCGAGGCGGTGCTGGCGTCGGGCAAGCTCTGCGAGGCCGCGATCTGCTACACCGGGAACCTGAGCGATCCGCGGGAGAAGAAATACACGCTCGACTACTACCTGGGGCTCGCTCGCGAGCTGAAGGCTGCAGGCACGCACGTCCTCGGCGTCAAGGACATGGCTGGACTGTGCCGTCCACGTGCCGCCTATACGCTGGTGAAGGCACTGAAGGAGGAGATCGGGCTGCCGGTGCATTTCCATACACACGATACCAGCGGCATCGCTGCTGCCAGCGTGCTTGCGGCGATCGATGCCGGCGCGGACGCCGTCGATGGTGCGATCGACGCGATGAGCGGCCTGACCTCGCAGCCTAACCTCGGCTCCATCGTCGAGGCGCTGCGTCATGGACCGCACGACTCCGGCGTCGATCCGGCGAAGCTGCGCCTGCTGTCTTCCTACTGGGAGCAGGTGCGCAGGCTCTACGCCGCGTTCGAGAGCGACATCCGGTCCGGCGCGTCCGAGGTTTACGTGCACGGCATGCCGGGCGGCCAGTACACCAACCTGCGCGAGCAGGCCCGCTCCCTGGGGATAGACAACGCCCACTGGCCGGACGTCGCCCAGGCCTATTCCGATGTCAATGCCATGTTCGGCGACATCGTCAAAGTGACTCCGACATCGAAGGTCGTCGGCGACCTGGCGCTCCTCATGGTGACGGGCGGGCTGACGGCGAAGCAGGTGCTCGACCCGCAGGTGGATGTGCCATTCCCGGAGTCCGTGGTGCAGCTCTTCCGGGGGGATCTCGGACAGCCTCACGGCGGTTTTCCGGAGGCGCTGCAGCGCAAGGTGCTGAAGGGCGCCGCGCCGCTCACCCGGCGCCCGGGCGCGGATATGCCGGCCGTCGACCTGGCGGCCGAGCGCGCGAAGATCCAACAGAAGATGCCGCGGCCGGTGACGGACGACGATCTCGCCTCATACCTGATGTATCCGCGTGTGTGGCTGGACTATGCCGCGGAGCGCGTGCAGTACGGCGATGTCGGCATTCTGCCGAGCACCGTGTTCTTCTATGGCATGGAGCCGGGGCAGGAGGTCAGCGTCGAGTTGGAGCGCGGCAAGACACTCATCGTGCGCTATGTCGCGGCGAGCGAGGCCCACGAGGACGGCACCCGCACCGTTTTCTTCGAGCTCAACGGCCAGCCGCGCTCCATGCGCGTGCCCGACCGCAGCCAGGTCGCCAAGCGCCCGCCGCAGCGCAAGGCGGAGCCCGGCAATCCGAAGCAGGTCGGCGCACCGATGCCGGGCACCATCGCGACCATCGCGGTGGCCGCGGGGCGCAAGGTGGCGCGCGGCGATCTGCTCGCCACGCTCGAGGCGATGAAGATGGAGACGGCGGTGCGCGCGGAGGCCGACGGGGAAGTGGCGGAGGTGCTGGTGAGCCCCGGGCAACAGGTGGATGCGAAAGACCTGTTGGTGGTGTTGAGTTAGCCCGGGGGCGCGGTTGCCGCGCGGTCGTGACCGTTGCGGATGAAGTCCCAATGCGCCGGCATGGCGTCGACCGAGTCTCTGACCGCCGCCTGCAGCTCCTCGAGCCGGGTCTGGATCCTGCGCGGATCGAGCGCATCGACCAGGGGGTCGTGCCGATGCGGAATGATGTTCTGACCCACCATCACCGACAGCCAGCTGAGCACCGGGAAGGTCTCGGCTTCGTCCCGCAGGATGCGGCCGTGGCTGCGGAAGAGCTCGATCTTCTCGCGCAGACTTTCGGTCAGCGGCATGTCGCGGCAATGCCGCCAGAACGCGTCGGTGCGCTCCGTCTGGCTGTAGTGCAGCAGCAGGAAGTCGCGCACGCGGCTGAACTCCGACTCCAGGATCCTGTTGTAGCGCTCGATGTCGGCGGCCGCGAAATCCCGGTCGGGAAAAAACTTGAGCAGCATGGCGATGCCGCGCTGAATGAGGTGGATCGAGGTGGCCTCCAGCGGCTCGAGGAATCCCGCGGCGAGCCCGAGGGCCACCACGTTCCTGTTCCAGGCCGCTTTGCGCCGGCCGGGCCGGAACCGCAGCGCCGCCGGCTCACTCAGCGCGCGGCCGGAAAGGTTGCGCAGCAGCAGGGCGCGCGCGGCATCGTCGCTGCTGAACCCGCTGCCGTAGATATAGCCGTTGCCGTCGCGATGCTGCAGTGGAATCTGCCACTGCCAGCCGGCTTCTCGGCCGCTCACGAGGGTGCACGGATGCGGCGGCGCGGCGCGCTCGCTGTGCACGATCATGGCCCGGTCGCAGGGCAGCCACTCACTCCAGTCCTGGTAGCCCGTGCGCAGGGCTCCCTCGATGAGCAGGCCCTGAAAGCCGCTGCAATCGACGAAGAGATCCGCGCCGATGCGCTCGCCGCTCTCCAGAGTCAACGAGTCGAGGAAGCCATCCGTGTCCCGCACCGATACCTGCCGGACGTGACCTTCGGTGCGCAACACACCGCGCGCCTCGGCGTAGCGGCGTAGATAACGCGCGAAGTGCCCGGCATCGAAGTGCAGGGCGTAAGTCAGCTTGTTGCGCGGTGTGTTGGGCGCATGCACCGGCCGTGCGAACCGCCCGCGCAGCGCGGCCATCGCCTGGATGGAGTATTCCTCCAGCCGGCCGGCCTTGCCTTCGAGGAGCATCTTCAGCCAGTAGGCCTGGAAGGGGATGTCGCCCATTCCCGGGCCGGCGGGGCCGAAGGGGTGGAAGTAGAAGTGGCCGGGCCGGGTCCACTCGCGATAGCCGATACCCAGCTTGTAGGTCGCCCTGATCTCCCGGACCAGGTCGCCCTCGTCGATCCCGAGCTGGCGGATGAAGTCCATGATCGGCGGGATGGTCGCCTCGCCGACGCCCACGGGATTGACCTGCGCGGACTCGATCAGCCGCAGCCGCACCCCCATGCCGGCCAACGACTTCGCGAGCGCGGCCGCGGCCATCCAACCCGCCGTGCCGCCCCCGACGACCGCGACGCTTCGAATTCGCCTGTCATTCATGGACTTGCCTCGGAGCCCACAATAACGTAATACTGATGACGCTGCACGCGCTCGCGGGCCGTGCCGGAAACCCACTTTGCGATGTTTTGGATGCGCCAGGCGTCACGCGCGAAAGCCGTGCGTTCGCTGGGCGCTTGGGGTCCGCGCATGCATACAACAGCCCGTCTGCCCCGGGTGAGTCCATGAACGAGCTCTTCATGTTCGCCGACCGGCGAAGTACGCCGGCCTTCTGGCTGGGGAGCCTGTTCGTGGTCATCGGGGTGCTGCTGCATCTGCCGATGTTCATCATGGCGCGCTCGATGAGCTACCAGCTGGCGGGTATGCCCATGGGTGCAGGCATGCTCTGGGGCATGGCCTTCATCATTGGCGGCGCGGCTGCCGCGGCCTACGGGCTACAACCCAAAAAGGCGAGCACCAGCCCGATGGCGGCACACGAGCGCATCGTCGCGCCCGAGGACGCCCCGCTTACTATCTGGCATTGGGGCGCCGGCGCGGCCCTCGCCACGGCGCTCGCGATCGACATCATGAAGCCGGCCAGCCTCGGGTTCGTGGTGCCCGGGATGCGTGTGGAGTACGGAATCGGCTCCGCGAAAGTGGCGCTGCTGCCGTTCGTGGCGCTCTGTGGCACGGCGCTCGGCTCCTTCGTTTGGGGCGCGCTGGCCGACCTCTATGGGCGGCGCGCGACCATCCTGGTGTCCGCGGTGATGTTCATCGGCACTTCCATCTGCGGGGCCATGCCGTCGTTCAATTGGAACCTGTTCATGTGCTTCCTGATGGGGATTTCGGCAGGCGGCATGCTGCCCGTGGCGTACGCCCTGTTGGCGGAGATCATGCCGACGCGCCACAGGGGCTGGAGTCTCGTGGTGGTAGGCGGCATCGGAGCGTTGGGCGGCTATCTGGCCGCCTCCGGCCTCTCGGCGCTGCTGCAGCCGGTGTTCGGCTGGCGCATCATGTGGTTCCTCAATCTTCCCTCCGGGCTGATCCTCATCGCGCTCAGTCCGCTGATCCCGGAATCGGCGCGGTTTCTGGTTCACATCGGCAGGCCCGAGGAGGCGCGGGCCACGTTGGCGCGCTTTGGATCGGTCGTCATCAGCGAGACACCGGATTGGGACGAGGAGGCCAGGCTGGATCACTCCCATCTGCCACCGACCGACCGGCGTTATCTCGGGACTACTTTCGCGCTGACCGTGGTCGCACTCTCCTGGGGCTTCGTGAACTTCGGGCTGCTGCTGTGGCTGCCGGCCGAGCTGATCGCGGAAGGCCGCAACATGGGAGCCGCGGCCGGAATCCTGGCGCGGGCTGCGTTCGTCGCGGTGCCCGTCGTGGCGGTCGCCGCGCTGCTCTACTCCCGCTGGAGCACGAAGGGAGCGCTGCTCGTCATGACGGCGGTCACCGCGATGGGCCTGCTGGCCCTGATGTTGCGACAGGCGGGTGTGGCGGCCGCTTCCAATCCGGCGATCGCACTGACGCTGCTCATCGTAGGCTCCACGGGTGTCATCTCGATTCTGCTTCCCTATGCCGCGGAGAGCTATCCTTTGCGTATCCGGGGCCGCGCCACCGGCTGGGTGGCGGGATGCAGCAAGTCGGGTGGTCTCATCTGCCAGGCCCTGAGCGTGTTCACGCTCGTGCCCGCCATCGGCGCCGCTTCGATCGAGATCATCATCCCCGTACTCCTGGGGCTGGCGCTGGTGGTCGTCTACGGCCATGAGACGCGGGGACGCGATCTGCGCGTGCTCGAGCGCGCGGGCTGATCGGGGCGTCCAGCCTCAGGCGCCCAGGAACATCCTGTAGGCGGGGTTGTCGGTCTCCTCGGCGTAGGCGTAGTGCAGCTCGTTGATGTGCTGCAGGAAATCCGCGCGGTCGGCGGGGGGAACCTGGATGCCGGCGAGCACGCGGCCGTAATCGGAGCCGTGATTGCGGTAGTGGAACAGGCTGATGTTCCAGCGGCCGCCGACCGCCTGGAGGAACTTGAGCAGCGCTCCGGGACGCTCCGGAAACTCGAAGCGGTAGAGCACCTCGTCGTGGATGCCGCGGGCGCGGCCGCCGACCATGTACCGCACGTGGAGTTTCGCCATCTCGTCGTCGGTCATGTCGGTGACGGTGTAGCCGGCCTCGGCCTCGCGCAGGGCGCGGATGACGGCATCGCTCTCGGCGCGGCCCTGCGAGAGTCCGAAGCTGACGAAGATCTGCGCCAGCCGCTCGCTCTCGTAGCGGTAATTGAACTCCGTGACGTTGCGGTTGCCCAGCACCTCGCAGAAGCGCAGGAAGCTGCCCGGCCGCTCCGGGATCGTGACCGCGAGCAGCGCCTCGCGCTCGCCGCCCAGGTCGGCGCGCTCCGCCACGTGGCGCAGCCGGTCGAAGTTGATGTTGGCGCCGCTGTTGATGGCGACCACGCGCTGGTCCCGCCAGCCCTCGCGGGCGATGTATTTCTTCAGTCCCGCAACGGCCAGCGCTCCGGCCGGCTCCACGATGGAGCGGGTGTCCTCGAACACGTCCTGGATTGCGGCGCAGATCTCATCCGTGTCGACCAGCAGGATCTCGTCGACATGATCGCGGCACAGCGCGAAGGTTTCCTCCCCCACCCGCTTGACCGCGACACCGTCGGCGAAGATCCCGACCCGGTCCAGAGTGATTCGCCGCCGCGCCTTCAGCGACTCGTACATGCCGGCGGCGTCCTCCGGCTCCACGCCGATGACGCGGATGTTGGGATAGAGGTACTTGACGTACACCGAGATGCCGCCGATGAGGCCGCCGCCGCCGACCGGGACGAAGATCGCATCGAGGTGGCCGCCCGTCTGGCGTAGCACCTCCACGCCGACCGTCCCCTGGCCCGCGATGACATCCGGATCATCGAATGGATGGACGAACACCAGGCTGCGCTCCCGGGCGAGCTCCAGCGCCCGCTCGAGCGCGGTGTCGTAGTCATCTCCATGCAGCACGACCTCGCCGCCGAGATCGATGACCGCCTGCACCTTGATTTGCGGCGTGGTGCGCGGCATGACGATCACAGCGGCGATGCCGCGCCGCTTCGCCGCGAGCGCCACACCTTGCGCATGATTGCCCGCCGAAGCGCAGACGACCCCGCGCTTCGCGGCCGAGTCCGAGAGATGCGCGATGCGGTTGTAGGCGCCGCGCAACTTGAACGAGAACACCGGCTGCAGGTCCTCGCGCTTCAGCAGCACCTGGTTGCCGAGCCGCCGCGAAAGCCGGGGCGCCTCCTCCAAAGGCGACTCGATCGCGACGTCATAGACGCGCGCCCTCAGAATCCGCTCGATGTACTCGCTGGCCATTGCACGAGCTTAGCGAAAAAGCGGGAGAGCGGCCAAAAGGCATTTCCCCGGGGAACTGCCTTTTGGCTGATCGCCCGCGGAGACCTGAGTGGTCAATGATGCTCCGAACTGCCCCCCGGCCTCTCCACGATCGGCGGCTGCTTGCTGCTTGCGGTCTGCCGGGCATTGCGCAGCGCGGCCTCTGTCTCCGAGGGCGGGACCTCGGGCAACTCGACGACCCGGAACGGCGGGCGGCCGGGATACGTCCGCAGCAGCAGGGGCATGGCCACGTTGTACACCGGTGTGCCCGTGCTGGTGCGCCCCTCCGGGGTCCCATGATGCGCGTGCCCGTGAAAGACGACATCGACAGGGTGGCGGTTGAGCGGCTCCTCGAGCCGGCTGGTGCCGAGGTACGGAAAGATGTCGAGGGGCTCGCCCTCCACCGTGCTGCGTACCGGCGAATAATGCAGCAGCGCGATGCGCTGCCGCGTACGCAGGCGCGCCAGCGCGCCCTCGAGCTTCAGCGCCTCGTCGATCGCCTCCTGCACGTAGCGCTTGGTCGCCGGCTCGCCCCAGGCGCCCAGCGTCGCGCGGCCGAAGCCGCCCGAGAACCCCTTGGCCCCTGCGATGCCGACGCCGCGGATCTCGTACGCCTCACCGTCGAGGATCTTGACGCCGGCATCCGCGAGGATGCGACAGACGTCCGCCTCCTGGCCTGACTCGAAGTCATGATTGCCGAGCACCGCGACGATGGGAATGCGGACGGCGGCGGTCAGCTCCTTGGCGAGAATCGCCGCCTCCTCGCGCAGGCCGTAGTCGGTCAGGTCGCCGCAGAGGAGCAGCACGTCGGCGTGATCGTTGACCGGCGCCAGGAGCGGCTGCAACGCCCCTTGCGAGGTCCTCTTCACATGCAGGTCTCCAGCTGCGGCCAGGCGCATCGCTTGCTTGCTCTCCTCGGTAGCTATGCCATGGAGCAATCCGCATGCCGCCGAGTGACGAGCCTCGGGGACAGCTCGACGAGCGGGCGCATGCCTTCTATGTGCGCACGCTCGGCCTGCTCGCGCAGGCCCGTATCCCGTTCCTGGTGGGCGGTGCCTACGCGCTGACCCACTACACCGGCATCGTGAGGCACACGAAGGACTTCGATGTGTTCGCGCGGCGCGAGCATTACGCAGACGTCGAGCGGGCACTGGGCGCAGCCGGAATCGAGACCGAGCTGACATTCCCCCACTGGCTCGGCAAGGCGAGCTGCGAGCACGGCAGCATCGATGTCATCTTCAGCTCGGGCAATGGGTTGGCCCAGGTCGATGACGCGTGGTTCGATCATGCCGCGGCTGGAACCGTGCTCGGCGTCGAAGTCCGGATCTGCGCGCCGGAAGAGATGATCTGGTCGAAGGCGTTCGTCACCGAGCGCGAGCGCTACGACGGCGCCGACATCATGCATCTGCTGCTCGCGCGCGCGGAACAGCTCGACTGGCAGCGGCTCCTGGCGCGCTTCGACGGGCACTGGCGGGTGCTTCTCTCCTACCTGGCGCTGTTCGGATTCGTGTACCCGTCCGAGCGGGCCCGCATCCCGGATTGGGTGCTGAGCGAGCTCATCGAGCGGCTGCAATGTGAGTCGCAGGCGCCGCCGTCTCCGCGCCGCGTCTGTCAGGGCACGCTGCTCTCGCGGGAACAGTACCTGATGGATGTTGGCATGTGGGGATTCGAGGACGCGCGGCTGACCGTGGCCGGATCGATGACGGTCGACGAGGTGGCGCATTGGACGCGCGCCATCGAAGACAGTAAATAGAGGGCCGCAGGCCAACCGCCGGCGGCGGCGTGTCGAGTCATCGCAGGAAGGATTCCACGGCCTGCGCCGCCGTCTCGGGCGCCGTCTCGAAGAGGGAGGGGCCCTGGTCGGGCAGCTCGACGAGCCGCGCCCGCGCGGGCGCATCGTGCGCGTGCCCCCTGTTGGCAACCACTTCCTCACGGAGGCGCACGAGGAGCACGGGAACGGTGAGCGGCGCCAACCGTGAGCGCAAGGGGTATGCGTGCTCCGCCGAGGCTGCCGCCGCGGCCGCCACCTGACCACCATTGCGCAGCCGTTCGGCCAGCGCGGACGTGGTGACCTCAGGCGCAGCGTCCCGGCCGCAGTACGCGGCCGCGCGGCGCCATTCCTCCATCAAATGGCTGCCGTCGGCGGCCGGGGCCGGCGGCTGTGGCTCCGAAACTCCCGCGGCGGCTGGTACCGGAGGTGAGACCAGCACCAGGCGGCGCACCTGGGCCGGGCGAGTCGCGGCCAGCTCGGCGGCGACCAGGGCGCCAAAGCGGTGACCCAGCAGGTCGACCTGACGCAGGCGCATGGTGTCCAGAAAGTCGCCGATGGCCGCCGCGTGCTCCTCGACGCCGGCCCGGCCCGGCGGGGGATCGGAATCCCCGAACCCGGGCAGATCTGGCGCAAAAACGGAGCGTCCAGCCCCGGTAGCCACCAGAAAGCGGGCAAAAATCCGCCCTGAATGGGGGATGGGATGAAGGCAGAGGAGCGGCATGCCCTCCTCGAACCCACCGCCCGCGGGAATGGCGTTGTGGACGTGCAGCTGGCCGTACCGGCACTCGAAATAGCCGCGGCGGACCCGCGGTTGAGGCGCCGCGGTGCGAGAGGGAGAAGCTTTGGGCATGGTGGCAGACCGTGATTGTGCCGCAGCGGCCGTTCGGGTTTAAGCTATTCCTATGACGCGAACCTTGCTGAGCTCCCTGGCGAAGTCCCTGGCCGTGCTGGTCACCTTGATGCTTGCCGGCTGTGGCCTTGCCGCGACCAGCGTCACGACGGCGGCCGGCGGCGCTTCCGCCGCCCAGGATGCCAAGCAGGCGAAGGATACCGAGGCGAAGCTGCAGCAGCAGATCAATGCGGCGTACCAGCAGGATGCGGCCCAGCGCAAGGCTGCGGAGGCGCAGGCACAGTAGAGGAGAATCGATGCGTAACCTCGAGGTCAGAATCAGGCGGACACCCGCGGCGGAGGGCGACTTCGAGGTGGTGGCAGGCGAAGTGCCTCGCCTGACTCACGGCGGCATACTCTGCCGCGCGCGTTGGCTCGCGGTCGATCCGTTCACCTGCGTCCCTTCCAGCGAAGCGGGACATTCCAAGCGCGGCCCGCAGCCCGGCGATGTCGTTCCGGCGCTGGGTGTCTGCGAAGTATTGGAGTCCCGGCACGATGTCTTCGCCGTCGGCCAACACGTCGTGATCGAGTGCGGCATGCGCGAGCTCGCCGTCTCCGACGGTCATCACGCCTGCGCGCTGCATCCCGGTCAGTCCCCGGCGTCAACGGCGCTCGGCCTGCTGGGCCCGGCAGGCATGGCGGCGTATTTCGGCCTGCTCGACCTCGCCGGATTGCGCGCCGGCGAGGCCGTGCTGGTCTCCGCGGCGGCGAACGTGACGGGCGCGATGGCCGGTCAGGTCGCGCGGATCAAAGGCGCCCGTGCCTTCGGCATCGGCGCCTCGCGCGAGAAGTGCGATTGGGCCACCCGGCATGCGCGGTTCTCCGCCTGCGTCAATGCCCATGCCGACAACCTGGGCAGCCGGTTGCGGCAGCTGGCGCCGCACGGGTTCGATGTCTACTTCGACGACACGGGCGGCGAGCTGCTCGAGGCCGTGCTGTCGGGGCGCCATGTGGCGCCCGGCGGCCGGGTGATTCTCAACAGCATGCGTCAGGTCGATCCCGCCGAATTGCTGCAGCGGGCGGGATACGCGCCGGGGGAGATCACCGTGCTGCGGCTGCACGCCCGGCAATTTGCGCACCGCCGCAGCGAATTCCTGAAGGATGCGATCGCCTGGTACGGCGCGGACCGGCTGGTGTGCCGGGAGGACGTGGCGGAGGGACTCGAGAACGCGCCCGCGCACCTGGCCAAGGCGATGCGCGGCGAGAACTTCGGCCGGCCACTCATAAAACTTGGCTAAAAGTCGCCTGGCGGCGGCGTGGCTCATCGGCGCAAATCGCTCCCGGCGATTTTGTGCGCGGCCAAGTGCTCGAGCTCAATTGACCTCGCGACCCAGGGAACGGCCCCGGGTCGCTCAGTCATGTGCTCTCCAACCGTGCCGGTCGCGAAACCGCCGTAGGCTCAGCGATGCCTGGCGGGCTTGCGGGCCGAGCGCCTGGCTGACTTCTTCCTGGCCGCCTTCTTGCCGGCGGCTTTGCGCGCCGCGGGGCGCTTGGCGGCGGCCTTCCTTCTGGCCGGCGCCTTTGCCTTTTTGGCAGCGCGCTTCGCGGCCGCGGGCCGCTTCTTTGCTTTGGCGGCGGCTCTCTTCGCGGGCTTCGCCGGCGCCTCGGCTGCTTTGGGCGCGGCTTTCTTCGCTGGAGCCTTCTTCGCGGCGGCGGGTTTCTCCGCCGGCGCGCTGGGCGCCGCGGCCTGCTTCGCCAGCTCATGGACCGCGAAGGCTCCGCCCTGAGGATCCAGGATGTGCGCGATGCGGCTGCCGCCCGGCACCTCCATCGGCTCCTGCGTCACCCGTCCGCCGGCCGCTTTGGCCGCGGCCGCAGCCTTGTCCACGCTGGCGACAGTGATGTACGTCAGCCAGTGTGGCGGCTTCGAGGCGTCCATCAGCTTGTAGGCACCGCCGATCTGCGTGCCGCCGTGCTCGATCAGCTGGTAAATGCCGCCGGGCCCCATGTCGTGAGCGGGTCCACGGCTCCAGCCGAAGAGCTCCGCGTAGAAGGTAAGCGCGGCCTGGTGGTCGGTCGTGGCGAGCTCGTGCCAGGAGAAGCCGGGAGGGGAGCCGCCGTCGCCGCCCGCCGGAGTGTTCGGCTTGAACACCGCGAACGCGGCGCCCTGCGGGTCCGCGAGCACGGCGAAGCGGCCGACGCCGGGAATGTCGGCCGGAGGCTTGAGTATCTTGCCCCCGAGACGCTCGGCGGCAGCGGCCGTGGCATCGACATCGGGCGTGCCGATGTAGACCAGCCAGCTCGGCGGGGCGCCGGAATGGGCCATGAGGCCGCCGGTCTGTGTCTTGCCGGACACCCACAGCGTGTAATCAGGCATGCCGGAGGGCTGGGTCTTCCACGGGAGGACTTTCGAGTAGAAGGCGCCTGCGGCCTGCGGGTCGGTCGTCATCAGCTCGTGCCAGACGAATCGCCCCCGAATCTCAGCGTTGCTCATGTGAGGTTGCCTCTTCTTGACGAGCGGCGTTGTTTCCAACTCCC
>Ga0335075_10011687_pt1 | contig 13271 bp, 12 predicted proteins | sample Lox_Sample_24_FD_206723 | JGI IMG/M metagenome (GOLD analysis project Ga0335075, IMG submission 206723) | Soil microbial communities from Loxahatchee National Wildlife Refuge, Florida, United States - Lox_Sample_2.4 | ecosystem: Environmental > Terrestrial > Soil > Wetlands | place: USA...
ATTCGGATCGGCTTCGTCGATGCTGCCAGGGCCGGTACAACCCACGGTGCGGTAACCGCTGCTGCGAGTCCCTTGATCGCGTGGCGCCGAGTCGTGGTTGGCCTGATAGTTCGCACGAGACACCCCCTCTGCCCCGCTCTCCGATCTCGTGAGCGGCCTCATTGCAAGCGCTAACAGTAACGTCCGTCCGACAGTACATTCTTCGAGCATTCCGGTCAAGGCGGAGTGCGCGCTGCAAGGACAGTGTTCAAACATATGGCGGGAGTCCGAAGACAAGCGAAGAAGGCATCGACGCCGCCACCAGCGCGTTATTCGGGACGTTCCTTGCCTTTTCGAGTGTAGATGCGTCCACCACCAAATCTTCTAAGACCGGCCAAGCGCCGCAGGCGGTGTTGCCGGCAACTTCCGGTCGGCTTGATCTTGGTAACGAACTTGGCGGAGCCACCTCTCAACCCATCAGTGCAGCCGGACTACCACGACGAACGGCTCGAACGCGACCCGGACGCTGCGCGCCTTTCCGCCCCCAATTCGGACGCTCCGAAAGCGCTCCCATACTTTGCCACAAACGCTACCCCGGCGCCCTCGTTTCACCACGCGCGCCTGGCGGTCCTTTGTCTTGCCCCGAGGCGGGCGTACAGTTACAAGAGAAACGATTGAGGCCGTAAGAACGGCGGTGGATGAGGAGACGAACGCTATGGACGATGTCGGCGCTGCTATTGACTTGCGGCATCCCCTCGATCCTCTATCGGTCGACGAAATCGTCGAAGCCGCCAAAATTGTCCGCGGGCAGCATGATCTCGGTCCAGGAATGCGCTTCGAAACAATCGTGCTCGCCGAGCCATCGCTTCGGGAGGATCCGGAGCCCGCCGAAAGCACCGATCGCCGGGCGTTCGTGTCTGTCTATGACACGCAAAATGGCGCGCTGTATGAGGCTATCGTGTCACTCCCGCGACGGGAGATTCTCGGTTGGAAGCTGCGGCCACGCATGAAGCCAAGAATTGCGGCTGAAGAGTTCCTGCTTGCCGAACGCGCTGTCAGGGCAGACGCTCGCTTCGTCGCCGCACTCGAGCGACGCGGCATCACTGACCCGAGCCTCGTCCGTGTGGATCCCTGGTCGGCAGGCGTCTTCGGCCATCCCGAGGAAACAGACCGCCGGATCATTCACGGTTTTGCCTTTCTCCGCAAAAACCCCTTCGATAACCAGTACGCTCACCCGCTAGAAGGTCTCAACGCGATTATCGACATCAACCGGAACGAGGTCCTGCACGTTCACGATGCAGGCCCAGTTCCGGTGCCAACGGCCGAACGCAACTATGCTGCGAGATTCCAGACGAGTTGGCGCACGGATTTGAAGCCGATCGAAATTGTGCAGCCTGCGGGGCCGAGCTTCACCGTGCGTGGCAACGAAGTCAGTTGGTGCGGCTGGCGCTTGCGGATTGGCTTCACCCCGCGCGAAGGGCTCGTGCTGCATGACATCACGATCCGAGATAACGGACGCTGGCGGCCGATTATCCGACGCGCCTCTCTAGCCGAAATGGTAGTGCCGTACGGTAGTCCGAGCGAGAGTCATGCGCGGAAGAACGCCTTCGACTGTGGCGAATACGGCATCGGCATGCTGGCGAATAGCCTCTCGCTGGGCTGCGACTGCCTGGGCGCGATCCACTACTTCGACGCTGTGTCGAACGCCATCGACGGCAGTGCGCGTGTGATCCCGAACGCGATATGCCTTCACGAGGAAGACGCCGGCATCCTCTGGAAGCACTACGACTTCCGTACTAACGAGACCGATACCCGTCGCGCCCGCCGCCTCGTAATTTCCTTCATTGCCACCGTTGGCAACTACGAGTACGGCTTCTACTGGTACTTCTTTCTCGACGGAACCATCCAGCTTGAGGTGAAGTTGACGGGAATCATCTACACGGCCGGTATTCCATCGGATGACGCTCGCACTTATGGCACCGAGGTCTCGCCAGGGGTGCTTGGCCAGATCCACCAGCACCTCTTCAATGTGCGGCTGGATATGGCCGTCGACGGAACACGCAATACGGTCACTGAGATCAACACACTTATCGACCCGCCAGGACCGGCGAACCCCTGGAACAACGCATTCCGCGCGATCGAGACGCCGCTCACCACAGAGAAGGCCGCGCGCCGCAATGCCGAGGTTGAGTCACTGCGATACTGGAAGATCACCAACCCCGAGAGCAAGAACGCCTTGGGTCAACCGGCTGCTTACCGCCTGTTGCCGCATAGCGCGATCAAAGCCATCATGCCAGAAGGCTCCCAGGTCGCACGACGCGCTGGCTTTGCTCGTCACCATCTCTGGGTGACTCCTACTCGCGACGATGAGCGCTGGCCGGCTGGTGATTATGTCAATCAGAGTGGGGATGGCGAGGGGCTGCCGCGTTGGACCGAGGCCGACCGCGCTGTGACCGACACGCAGATCACTGTGTGGCACACCTTTGGGCACCATCATGTGCCGCGGACCGAAGATTTTCCTGTGCAACCTGTCATGAGCTGTGGCTTCGTGCTGCAGCCGTGCGGCTTCTTTGATCAAAACCCGACTCTCGATGTCGCGCCATCTTCAAAGAATGGAAGCTGTTGCGTCTGAATGCCGGCGCACGGCAGGCAACGGGATCGATTCGCCGCCCCGAAATGGAGCAGCCACACTGCCAGCGATGTCATTGAAAGGGTAATGTGGGCTTCCCAAACCGGGCTCGTTGAGCCAGCTCAGAACTTGCGTTCGGCCAGGAGCGGGCCTTGCCCACCAGCGAGGCTGAGGTCGTGCCTATAGAACTTCCGCTAGGAACCGCGAAAACAGCGGATCGAATTGTTGCGGCACTTCCCAAAATGGTGCATGGCCGACACCCTCTAGCACATGCACCTGCCCATCCCACAGCCGCGCGTACTTGATCGTACGGAGATAGCTATTGTTCACGAACGGCTCCGCTCCCCCCGAAACGATTGCGAGCGGGCGATCATAGGTCTCTACGATATGCCGCTGATCTGCGCCCCAACCGGCCGCAAATGCCGCAAACATCTCCTCGCGCGCCCGCCCATCCGTGCGCCTCACGGCATCCAGCAGAAACTCCTCGAATGGCGCGTTGATGCCGCAGGTTGCGTGCGCGTAGCTATGCACGTCAGCCTCGGTGAAGGAGCACTTTCCAGCGAGATTCATGTGCTCCGAAGGTAGGAAGCCGGCACCTAGTGACTCAGGCGAGTTGGCAACCGGCGGCGTACCGGTTGCAAGTAGGCCCACCATACCTGCATTCCGGCTGAACATCTCGATGCCGATGTGCCCGCCAAGCGACCAGCCAAGTACTGCAAAGCGCGAAACCCCGAGTCGATCGAGGACCTCCGTCGCCATGTCGGCATATCCAGGCATGCTGTAGCTACGTCGCGGATTGCGAGCGTTGGCGGATTTGCCGTGGCCGGGCAGATCAATCGCGATAAGCCGGTAGCGACGACCGGCCTGTCCCTCCATCTGGTTCCGGAACACCTCCTTGCAGGACGAATTGCCGTGCACCAGCAACACCGGCGGCCCGCTGCCGCCGCTCTCCGCAACGGCAATCGTGGCGTGGCTCGTTTCCACCACATAGCCTGCGTACGGCATGGCGCTCCTCGTCGATGTGCCAAGGTTAAAGCTCGACGATCCGCCTCGTGCGGACACTTTCATCGGCCGCCAGCACAATGCGCAGGCTTTGCACCGCGTCCCACATGTGATCGCTCAGGTCAACGTCTTCCCGGATCGCACGCAACAAAAATGCCTGCTCCCGTGCGCACAGCTCATCATGCCCGGGCTCATCGTCCATGCGAAACAGCTCGTCCGGTTGACTAAGCGAGTTGTCCGCGTTGAGAGCTGCGTGGTGTAGCCGGATCATGCTAGTCTTCGTGTGCGTGTCGATGTCGGCCGAGGTGGTCTCCGCCGCACCCGCTTCCACTTCCTTCCACTGTTCGGGCATCACGATGCTGACCGCGCCTTTCGGCCCGACGACGTCTTTGACGAAGAAGGCGACCTCGCTCATCATTGGTCCCCACCCTGCCTCGTACCAGCCGACGGAGCCGTCCTCGAACTCTACATGCAGGTGGCCGTAGTTGTAGGTTCTGACCTCGGGGGAAAGATGCGCGCCGATGCCGTGCACGCGTATCGGCTTGGACCTCGTCATCTGGCACATCACGTCCACGTAGTGCACGCCACAGTCGACAATCGGTGGCAGGCTCTCCATGAGTTTCCGGTGCCAGGTCCACGCCGGGCCGACCGACTGCTGGTTCAGATTCATCCGCATGACGAGTGGCTTGCCGAGCGTCCGCGCGATCTCTACGAACCGCGTCCAGGACGGATGCACACGCAGGATGTAGCCGACGACTAGCTTGCGCCGCCGTGCCATAGCCGTTTCGACCACGCGCTCTGCCTCGGCGGCGGTCTCGGCAAGCGGCTTTTCCAGAAAGACATGCGCGCCGGCCTCGATCGCACGCAGCGCGTAAGCAGCGTGCGTGTCTGGATAGGTGTTAACCGAAACCACGTCCGGCTTGGTTTCCGCCAGAGCCGTTGTGAAATCTGGAAAGCGAGGCACGCTGTGCCACGATTCTGGCAGATCACTGCGTGACATGATTGAGCGGGCGCAGAGGCCGGCAAGGGAGTAGCCATCCAGCGCCTCATACGCGCGTGCATGGGACATCCCCATGTTCCCAAGCCCGACGACCAGCACGCGCAGATCGTTCGTCATTGTCGCTCACTCCTGCGGTTCCGAAGCGCGACCGCCACGGCACGCAAACGCCCTGCTTCTTACGCCGACGCCGCGTCCGTCGCTCTTGACCGTCGGCTTTGCGCACCTTAGCGTAAACGCAGCCGCACAGAACACAACAGCTTTGTTGCCAACGCAAAGGGGGAGAACGAAGCGGTCGCGGCCGCGGCGTTCCTTGAAGCTGAAAGGGTGCTTGATGGTCAGCGTCACTGACGATCTCGTGCGGCTCTATGCCGATAGTGATGCCCTGGCACTCGGCGCGTTGGTACGCGCCGGCCAGGTCACGGCGGAGGAGTTAGTAGAAACGGCGCTACTTGCAATCGATCGCGTCAACCCGCAGCTCAACGCTGTCGTGCACCGACTGGAGGATATGGCACGCGCGCAGCTGGCCTCGGGCGTACCGCGCGATGCCCCGTTCACCGGTGTGCCATACCTCCTGAAGGAATTGGCGTCCATGTGGGAGGGTGCCCCATTGACGAATTCCTGCGCCTGGTTGCGTGGGGTGCGGGCACCGGCGGATTCCGAGGCGACGCGACGGATCAAGGCAGCGGGGTTTGTGCTGGTCGGCAAGTGTAATGCGCCGGAAAACGGTTGGGCGATCACGACCGAGCCCCAGCTGTACGGGGCGACCCACAACCCCTGGCGCAACGATGTGACGCCGGGCGGATCGAGCGGCGGGTCGGCTGCCGCCGTCGCAGCGGGCCTAGTACCTTTGGCGGAAGCAAGCGACGGCGCCGGTTCGATCCGTGTGCCAGCATCCTGCTGCGGCGTAGTCGGGTTGAAGCCGTCGCGCGGCCGAATCACCCTTGCACCGTTCGGCGACTATTGGTACGGCGGCGCGTCTTTCCTTTGCGTTTCTCGAACGGTGCGCGACACCGCGGCCTATCTTGACGCAGTCGCCGGCGCTCTGCCTGGCGATCCCTATACGCCACCCATACCTGGTGCATCTTGGCGCGATCTTGCCGAGCGGGCGCCACAGCGCCTGCGCATCGGCTTTACCGTAACGCCACCCGACGGCAGCGCTATCGATCCCGAAGCGGCCCGCGCAGTACAGCGCACCGCGCACGTGCTGGAATGTCTCGGCCATACCGTCGAGGAGCACAATATGGCGCTGGACGCTGGTGAGGCATGGAAAACCTACACACGCATGACACCGGTCGAGACGGCCGCGATCTTCGACGCGATGGAACCGCTGGTTGGGCGCCCTGTGACCGAGGCGGATGTGGAGCCTATCACCTGGGCCATCATCGAGCGTGGCCGATCGCTCAGCGCAGTGCAGCACGCAACCGACGTGAACGCACTGCGGGTGCTCTCGCGCGAGGTCGCCGCCGATCTGTTGCCCTACGACGTGTACCTCACCCCGACGCTCACGCAAAAGCCGCGGCCACTCAGTTATTGGAACATGAATGAGCCGGACCTTGATTGCTATAATGCAAAGTGGACAGACGCCGTATTCATGTTCCCCTTCAACTTCACCGGCTTGCCGGCGCTTTCTCTGCCGTTGCACTTTTCGCCCGACGGCCTGCCCATGGGCGTCCAGTTTGTCGGCCACTTCGGCGACGAGGCAACGCTGCTGGCGGTGGCGAAAATGCTGGAGCAGGAAATGCCATGGCGTGATCGCCGTCCCCCTATTCGCGTGTCGTAGCCAGTTGCGAGCGACCTATCGGCTGATCGCTTGCCGGGCGGGCAGCCGGCAACTCTCATTCTCTCATTACATTTCTTGGGGTCTCTGGCATTTGCTGGGATCCGCATCAATAAGACGCGGGAAAGAATGTTATGTCGAGGGAACCGGTGACCCTACCCCTGGGGATGCCCCCGGTTTGAAGTAGAGTCCGTCAACAGGAGACGGACTGACGTTGCCCCGTGGGATGCCCTCGGTTTGAATTGGACTCCGTCGAGAGGAGACGGAGATGAAGAAGAGCCGGTTCAGCGAAGATCAGATCATTGGGGGTGCTGAAGGAGCACCAAGCGGGGATCTCGCCGGCGGAGTTGTGCCGCAAGCACGGGATTTCGGAGGCGACCTTCTACAACTGGCGTAATCGCTATGGCGGCATGGAAGTGTCTGACGCCCGGCGACTGAAGAGTCTTGAGGAAGAGAACCGCAGGCTCAAGAAGCTGCTGGCGGAATCGATGCTGGACGTGGCGACGCTGAAGGAAGCGTTGGGAAGGCTCTGACGCCCAGGACAAGGAAGCGCTTCGTGACCTGGGCGATCGAAGAGAAGTGCTACTCGCAGCGGCGCGCCTGCGGTCTGATCGGGCTCGATCCGAAGACGTACCGCTATGCTCCGCGCAGGCCGGGCGACACGGATATCCGGGTGAGGTTGAAGGAGCTGGCGCAGCAGCGTCGACGCTTCGGCTATCGGCGTCTGCACATCCTGCTGCGGCGGGAGGGAATTGAGCTGAACCACAAGCAGCTGTTCCGTCTCTACCGCGAGGAGAGGCTGACGGTGAAGAAGCGTGGTGGCCGCAAGCGGGCGCTGGGGACACGAGCGCCGATGGCTTTGCCGCAAGGCCCGAACCAGCGCTGGAGCCTCGACTTCGTATCGGACATGCTGGCCGACGGTTGCCGGTTCCGGGTTCTGGTGGTCGTGGATGACTTCACCCGCGAATGCCTGGCGCTGGTGGTGGACACGTCGCTATCCGGCATGCGGGTAACAAGGGAGCTCGACAGCCTCGTTGAAGCACGAGGTCGGCCGCTGATGATCGTCTCCGACAACGGCACGGAGCTGACGTCGCACGCCATCTTGCGCTGGCAGGCGGAGCGCTCGGTGCTGTGGCACTACATCGCACCCGGCAAGCCGCAGTAGAATGGGTTCGTCGAGAGCTTCAATGGCCGCTGCCGCGACGAATGTCTCAACGAACACCTGTTCCCGAGCCTGGCGGCGCTCGCCGGATCATCGAAGCATGGAGGATCGACTACAACACAGAACGCCCACACACGAGCCCTGATCGGCTCACCCCAGCAGCCTTTGCAGCCCGCCCCGACCAGGGTCATACGGAGAACGGATTCTGCTTATGAACGAGGGCCAATAGCGGGCAGGGTCAACAGGAATACGGGGACAGGCTCGCCGACCTAATGGAGCGGGCAACCCCGTCTCGGCGCCGCCGCGCGTGCCTCAAGCTCATCAAAGTATTCACGCGATGGCGCACCGGCGCCGGCCATGAATCCGAAAGGCCACGGTCGCGAGCCGGGAAACCAAAGGCCCACACATAATACCTGAGACGGCCGACACCGCAGCAGGAGGAAGCGCGGTAGAGGAGGGTCGAGACCGCAATGGTGAAGGAACTGGTGAGAGCTACAACGTCGGTATGGCAACGATTTCGGGATTGGCCAGATGGTGAACTTCCAAGGGAGACGCGTATGATTGACCAGGAAGCCAAGTGGAGTGCGGAATTTGAGGAGATGGATGAAGCCCAGCTACGCAGTCTCATCGGCCTCCGAGCAATCTACGACGGCGAGCCGGAGAAGCAGCAATTCGCGGATGGCTGGTTACGTGAGAAGGCCAAGTTCAGAAAACTAAGGGAAGACCGGGCGTATCGCTATACACAGCGAATCTTTTGGGCGGCCGCCGCCGCTGTGATCGTAGCCATCATTGGCATATTTGTAACATGGCTCCAGTAATCCCACTTTCTATAAAACGGATTATGGAACTTTTTGCTCTACTTGACCGACAGGTCGATTTTCCTGCAGCGGGTAACACGCCGTGCGGCTGCAGCCGCCGAGTTCGACCTCGGCCAGCAGCGGCGGACCGGGGTTTTTCAGGCTTATGCGAGCCGGCGATGGGAGCGACACATGTCCTCGCGGGGCAGCGTGGCCCGGTGATGGCGCTGCTGGTGGCAGCGAGGGCTCGGGCCGATCGGGATTGCCATGGCGACGTGTGGGGAGGGTCGGTTTGGTCGCCGCCGCGTGGAGCAGGTGGCGCCCGCCCCTCTTCACGTTATTGACGTGGGAAAGGATCGGCCACCCCGAGAGTACGTCCTCAGTGGCTGGCCGCTTCAATCGGCGGCGTCGCCTGCCGGCTCAGCGAGCCATAGTGATCGGCACGCGGTTGAGGATCAGGTTGAGCAGGGCTTTCGCATTCATGTGCGGGAGTGCGGCGCCGACGCCGCAACGACGGCGCGGGTGTTCAGACGTCGTGGCAATGAAGACGGCCGGGAGGAATGAGGTCACAGAAGTGCCAGTCTGGCGGGCGACCGGGGCGGGATCGGGCATCTCCGGAAAAAAGAGCTTGATCCAATGGCCCAGTTTAGGGCATGAAAGGTGCTATCGTCGAAGTAATGTGAGATCGCGGCCCCGCTGCAGAGTGCAGCGGGGCCGCGGTTGGTTTTGCAGATTATAGCCGGACAAATTGGTGGTTCTGCCCAGGCTGCAAGACCGGGGGATTTGCGGCATGGGAATTTCCAAGGCATCTCGGCAGCGGTTTCTGAAGTATCTGGCTGCCAGCGGTAGCGTGTCCCTGGCAGCAGAGGCCGCCGAAGTTGCAAGAAGCAGCCTTTATCATTTGCGGGAACACGATAGTTGCTTCGCGGCGGCGTGGACCGAGGCGGTCGAGATCGCGACCGATGCCCTCGAAGCGGAGGCGCGGCGGCGAGCTATCGAGGGGGTCGAGACACCGGTTATCTACGGGGGACGGATGGTCCGGGACGACGCCGGCAACCCGCTGAGCGTCCGCCGATATTCCGACAGCCTGCTGGCGCTGCTGCTACGCGCGCATCGTCCCGAGAAATACCGCGAAAGATCAGCCCTGGCGTTCGATGATGCGGCCGGCGGCAACGCGGCTTTCACGATTCGGATCGGCGACAAATCCTGCGATGGCGGGCGGCGGAGGGGGGAGAGCGACGAGCCCGAGAATGATTGAGTACAATCGGCCCTGGCTCTATGGGCGCCAGCGCGAGGCGATTTTCCACGCTGAGCGGTACGGGCTGATCGAGGCCTCGACCAAGGCCGGCAAGACGGTCGGCTGCATCGTGTGGCTGGCCGAGCGGGCGATGCGGGGGCGCCGGGGGCAGGCGTTCTGGTGGGTCGCGCCGAGCTACGGGCAGGCGGAAATTGCGTTCCGGCGGCTCAGGGAGAGCTTGCCGCAGAAGGTGTGGCAGGCGAACGAGTCGAGACTCACGCTTACGCTCGCGAATGGCGCGACGGTTTGGTTCAAGTCGGGCGAGCGCCCGGACGGCCTCTACGGCGAGGATGTCTACGCCGCGGTGATCGACGAGGCTAGCCGGTTGCGCGAGGAAGCGTGGCACGCGGTGCGCTCGACTCTGACGGCGACGAAGGGGCCGGTCAGGATCATCGGCAACGTCAAGGGGCGCAAGAATTGGTTTTACCAGCTCGCCCGCCGTGCCGAGGCCGGCGAGCCCGGCATGCGGTACGCGCGGCTGATCGCGGCCGATGCGGTCGCGGCCGGCGTGCTGGATGCGGCCGAGGTCGAGGATGCGCGGCGGGCGCTCCCGGAGGCGGTGTTCCGCGAGCTGTATCTCGCCGAGCCGAGCGACGACGGCGGCAATCCGTTCGGGCTGATGGCTATTGCCGCGTGCGTGGCGGATGGTCTGAGCGCTGCCGCGCCGGCGTGCTGGGGCTGGGACCTGGCGAAGTCGCAGGACTGGACGGTCGGCGTCGGGCTGGATGCGGACGGCGCGGTGTGCCGGTTCGAGCGCTGGCAGGCGCCGTGGCAGGAGACGATCGAGCGGGTGCGCGCGGCGACCGGCGATGCGCCGGCGCTGGTGGATGCAACGGGCGTCGGCGATCCGGTGGTGGAGGCGCTGCAGCGCGGGGGCGCAGGGAACTTCGAGGGGTTCCGGTTCACCGCGCAATCGAAGCAGCAGCTCATGGAGGGGCTCGCGGTCGCGATCCAGAGCCGGGAGATTCGATTTCCGGACGGTGCGCTGCGGGCGGAACTCGAGCAGTTCGAGTTCGAGTACACGCGAACGGGCGTGCGCTATGCCGCTCCCGAAGGCGCCCACGACGACTGTGTGTGCGCGCTGGCGCTGGCGTGGCGGAAGGGAAGTGTGCCGCAGCCGGGCGCCGGCGTGCTGGGGTGGATGATGCAGGTGATCACGGCGCAGAGGCCAGAGTCGAAGGTCGATCCGCTGCCGTGGCGAAAGAGTGACGATCCGCCGCCACCAAGGGGCGTGCTCACGAATATCTACGAGGAGGCGCGGATCAGGCTCGGGCTTGATCCGGAGCATATCTGCGCAGCGTGTGGCGGCAGAATCGGAGCGAGCAGAGTGAGCGACGGCGTGCAGAGCTGGCATCCGGAATGCCTATGAGCGATGAGCCTCGGGCGCCGGGAAGCTGGTGGACGGCGAAGGCGCCGCGGCTCGTGCCGGGCGCGCGGCAGCAGGTGATGGGACCGGGTCAGCGGCCGGCGCAGGCGCCTGGGCGCGGCTCGGAGCCGCCGATGGGGCCGAGCTACTACGGGCCGCCCGGCAACACCGCTGCCGGCGGTCCAAGCGGACCACCGCAGCGCAATCCGCTTGAGCCGATCGATCCCTATGGATGGGAGAGCGGCCAGCAGTCGCAGTTTCGCGAAACGAGGCCCGACACGCCGCCGGGCGTGATCCGGGACGTGGATATCGGGACCAATTTCTTCTCGCCGTTCCAGCCGATCCTGCCGTTCGCGCCGCTCACCGGCAACTATGCGCGGGAGTGGGACTATCCTGTTGGGATCAATCTCGACTACCAGCCGAAACGGTTTGCGCTGCTGCAGCAGTTGCGGCTCATGTCGCAGAGCTGGGGCTTGCTGCGGAGCGTCATCGAGACCCGCAAGGACCAGCTTCTGACGGTGCCTTGGGAGATCCAGGCGATCGGCGGCGGCGATGGGGGACGGCCGGCGAAGCAGGTCAAGGAATTCCTGAGGCGGCCGGACAAGAAGCGGCGCTTTACGCAATGGGTGCGGCTGCTGCTCGAGGACCTGTTCGTCATCGACGCGCCGGCGGTCTATGTCTGGCGCACGGAAGGCGGCGAAGGCATCGACGGCGTGCATGCGCTGGAAGTGGTGGATGGGGCCACGATCCTGCCGCTGGTGGATGATGCGGGGCGCGTGCCGGACTGGCCGAGCCCGGCCTATCAGCAGATCATCAAGGGGCTGCCGTCGATCAACCTGACTGAGCACGAACTCTTGTATCGTCCGATGAGGCCGCGGCCGGAGCTGCCGCTCTACGGCTATTCGCCGGTCGAGCAGATCTACCTCGAGGCAACGGAGGGCATCCGGCGCACCCTCTACCAGCTCAACTTCTGGACCGAGGGCACGCTGCCGGAGATGGTCATCACGGTGCCGGATGCCTGGACGCCGCAGCAGATTGCGATGTTCCAAGCGAACTTCGATGCGCTGATGGCGGGGAACGTCGCGTTGAAGAGCCGGGTGCGGTTCGTGCCTGGCGGAATGAAGCCGTTCGACATCAAGAACGCCAACGGCGAGGCGCTGAAAAGCGACTATGACGAATGGCTGGCACGGCTGGTCTGCTACACGTTCAGCGTCAGCCCGCAACCGTTCGTGCAGCAGATGAACCGCGCGACGGCGGAAGTGAGCGTCGAGGCGGCCGAAGAAGAAGGAACGCTCGCGCTCCAGTCCTGGTTCAAAGACGAGATCATGGATCCGATCGTGCAGGAGGTGCTGGGCGCGGACGGCTTGGAGTTCGTATGGCTGCCGAAACCGAGCGTGGATCCGTTGCAGCGGGCGCAGGTGGCTCAGATCTATGTGCGGAACGGCGTACGTTCGGTGAACGAGGTGCGCCAGGAGATCGGGCTCGGTCGCGTCGAGGGAGCTGATGAGCTCATGGTCTACACCGGCACCGGCGCGGTGAAGCTGGCGCAGATGACACCGGAGGCCGCAGGCCTGACGCCGGATGATACCGACCGGACGCCGGAATGACTCGGAAGCGGGGGCCGGGGGATGAGCAGCTGGCGGGGGATGCGTCGGTGCCGCGGCTCTGCCGGCACATTCACTCGGACGGCGTGAAGCTCTGCCTGCGCTACACGCTGAGGGACGGCAGCTACGTGGGCGAGATCGACATGGCGGTGCGCGGCGATGCCGGCGTGTGGCAGACGCTCGCCTACGACCTGCTGCAGGTGACGAGTGCGGCGGCGCAGGGCGAGGTGGTGCAGCCCCCAGAGGGCGAGCCGGTGATGCGCGGGATGGCGTAGGGGGCAGATAGTGAGCGGCACGATCAGGGAATGGCAGTTCGGCCCGTACATCGGCCCGACCGCTGGCTTCGTCCAGCTCGTGCAGAACGTGACGACCGCGCCGACCGAGGGGCCGTGGCTGCCGTGCCGGCTGTTCAAGCAGATGGGCTTTACGGCCGAGGGAACGCTCACCGGCCTGACCGCGACGATCTGGTTCAGCAACGCGCTGAACTGCCCGCTGAACGGCTATACGGTGACGATCGGCGGCACCATCACATCCGGCGATGTGGTGAGCCTTACGGTCGCAAGCAGCGTGGCCGGGAACGTGACAGTCAGCCATACGGTGGCGAGCGGCGATACGGTGGGCACGATTGCGGCGGCGCTGGCAACGGCGCTGAACGCCA
>Ga0335075_10011690_pt1 | contig 13268 bp, 11 predicted proteins | sample Lox_Sample_24_FD_206723 | JGI IMG/M metagenome (GOLD analysis project Ga0335075, IMG submission 206723) | Soil microbial communities from Loxahatchee National Wildlife Refuge, Florida, United States - Lox_Sample_2.4 | ecosystem: Environmental > Terrestrial > Soil > Wetlands | place: USA...
CGCCGCTGATCGCGGACAGGCCGATCGGCCCGGCGCCCACGACGACCACCAGGTCACCAGGCCGGACGCCGCCCGCGAGCACGCCGACCTCGTAGCCGGTCGGCAGGATGTCGGCCAGCATGAGCATCTCCTCGTCGGCCACGCCGTCCGGGATCCGGTAGGTGGACGTGTCGGCGTACGGCACGCGGACGTACTCGGCCTGAGTGCCGTCGATCCGGTGGCCGAGCACCCAGCCGCCGCCCTCCAGGCACTGGCCGTACCGCCCCTCGCGGCAGTACCGGCAGGTTCCGCACGCGCTGATGCACGAGACGAGCACCCGGTCCCCCGGCGCGAGGCGGTGCACGCCGTCGCCGGCTTCGACGACGGTCCCGACGGCCTCGTGGCCGAGAATCCTGCCCGCCGTGACCTCTGGCACGTCCCCGCCCAGGATGTGCAGGTCGGTGCCGCAAATCGTGGTCGCGTCGACCTGGACGATGACGTCGCCGTCGTCGGTGATCTCCGGGTCGGGGACTTCCTCCCAGGCCTTCCGCCCGGGACCGTGGTACACGAGCGCCCGCATGGCTGCCTCCTCCATCGCCTTGCTTCTGCCTCCAGCTTCGCTCTGGGGCATGCCTGCGAGGCAGGGCCGAACGTCCTTTGGGAAGGGCTGAAGGTCACGCGACGGACAGGCCCCGCGATACTAGGTTCGTAACCGGAGCTATGAGGACTCGCCCGGAAGGAACACCACGATGGCTGACCGCGTGATCGAGGAACTTGACCGGGACGAATCCCTCCGGTTGATCTCACCGGGAGGGATCGGCCGCATCGCCTACACCAGCAGGTTCGGCCCCACCGTGCTGCCGGTGAACTACACCTTCTACGAGGGGGCCATCTTGTTCCGCACGGCGGAAAACGGCCCGCTGGACCAGGACTTGCGGACCGGGATCGAAGGCGCCGACTACGAGGTGGCGTTCGAGATCGACGACATCGACATGGGGGGCGAGATGGGCTGGAGCGTGCTCATCCAGGGGCCGGCCCACCACGTCACCGGGCCCGACCGCGAGGAAGCCTACCGGGCCTGCGTGGAACCCTGGGCCCCCGGCAGCCGGGAGCTGCTCGTCCGGATCATTCCGTCCCATATCACTGGCCGCCGCATTAATCATTCGTAACGGGCCCGTGGTCCCCGCCTTTGGTCACGGCTGCTCGGGCACCATGGCGATCGCGCCGCAGGGGCATTCCGCGGCGCAGATGCCGCAGCCCTTGCAGTAGTCGTAGTCGATCGCGTACTCGCCCGAACTGGTCTTGATCACCGCATTGTCCGGGCAGGCGCCGTAGCAGTTGTCGCAGCCGAAGCAGTTCCCGCAGGACAGGCAGCGGCGCGCCTCGAACAGCGCGGTCGACTCGTTGAGGCTGCTGGTGACCTCGTCGAACGTGCCGGTCCGGCGGGCGGCTTCCAGCTTCGGCCGGATCATGTGCGGAGCGTCGGCGTAGTACCACGTGTTCAGCCCGCCATAGCTGGCGAGCTCGTGCCGCGGCGCCGGCTCGTCATGGATTCCGCGCAGCCAGGCGTCGATGTTCCTGGCCGCCTTCTTGCCGTGGCCGATCGCGACCGTGACGGTCCGTTCGGCGGGCACCATGTCACCGCCGGCGAAGATCCCCGGGTGCCCGGTCATCAGGCCGGGCCCGACGTCGACGGTGCCCCCGGAGAACGTCACGCCGGGCACGCCGTCCAGGACGGCCAGGTCGGCGTCCTGGCCGAGCGCGAGCACCAGGCAGTCCGCCGCGAGCTCCTCGAACTCCCCCGTCGGCTGCGGGAATCCGTTCTCGTCGAGCCGCATCTTCTCGATCCGCAGCGTGCCCTCGTCCGCGTGCTTGACCGTGGACAGCCAGCGCATCGTGACGCCTTCCTCCAGCGCCTCCTCGACCTCGATGTCGTGCGCGGGCATCCGGTCCCTGGTGCGGCGGTAGACGACGACGGCTTCGGACGCGCCGAGCCTGCGCGCGGTACGCGCGACGTCCATCGCGGTGTTCCCGCCGCCGTACACGGCGACCCGGCGGCCGAGCATCGGCGGCGATCCGTCCTCGACGGAGTGCAGCAGCGAGACCGCGTCCATGATCCGCGCCGAGTCACCCGCCGGGATGTACGCGCGCTTGCCGATGTGCGCGCCGACGGCGACGAAGGCGGCGTCGAAGTCCCCGCCGCCCTCGGTGAGCTCCGCCCTCAGGTCGGTGACCGTCGTGTTCAGCTCGAGCGTGACGCCCATGTCCACGATGCGGTCGATCTCGGCGTTGAGGATGTCGCGGGGCAGCCGGTACTTCGGGATGCCGTAGCGCATCATGCCGCCGGGCTCGGCGCCCGCGTCCTTGATCGTCACCGAGTGACCCAGGCGGGTGAGGTGGTAGGCCGCTGACAGCCCCGAGGGCCCGGCGCCTACCACCAGCACCCGCTTACCCGTCGGCGCCGCCGCGACGGGCGTCCTCCATCCTTGCCGGATAGCCTCATCCCCCAGAAAGCGCTCGACGGAGTTGATCCCGACCGCCTCGTCGAGCTGGCACCGGTTGCAGGCGGTCTCGCAGGGCCGGTAGCAGACCCGGCCCATGATCGCGGGGAACGGGTTGTCGGCCATGATCTGCCGCCAGGCGGCCTCGTAGGCCTCCTCGTCGCCCTCCTCGGCGTGGTACAGCCACTGCTGGATGTTCTCGCCGGCCGGGCACGCGTCGTTGCACGGCGGCAGGTTGCGGGTGTAAACCGGGCGCTCGGTGCGCCAGGCGCCGGTGTGGTTGGCCCGGCTGGAGCCTGGCGTGAGCGTGATGGCGAAAGGCCTGTCCACGGGGATCACCGCCCTTCCGGGGAGACGTGGTCGTTGGCAGTCAGCCGCGTACGTTCGGAATGATCAAGAAGACCGAATCTGGCGATGTTGCGGTCGGCCGAGGCCTGGATCCGCGCGATGACGTCGGCCCGCTCCTCCGGGCGGAACAGGTGCGCGTAGCGGGCCTGCAGGCCCAGGTACTCGGTGACCGGCACCGGGCGGCGGATCGGGGTCGCGCTGACCACCTCGCCATCCTCCGCCTCGAACACCGGGAACAGGCCGGACTCGGTGGCCAGCCGGGCCACCTTGATCGTGTCGGCGGGCGAACTCCCCCAGCCGAGCGGGCAGGGCACCAGGATGTGCAGGTAGCGAGCGCCGTGGAAGTCCATCGCCCGGGTCGCCTTGTACTCCAGGTCGCGCAGGTCGGCGACCGTCGCGGTGGCCACGTAGGGGATCTCGTGCGCCATGGCGATGAGCGGCACGTTCTTGCCCTGGCCGAAGGTGTTGCCCGGCTCGGGACCGACCGCCGGGGTGGTCGCGGTGCGCGCCGCCGGCGGGGTCGCGCCGGACCGCTGCACGCCGGTGTTCATGTACGCCTGGTTGTCGTAGCAGATGTAGAGCACGTCGTCGTTCCGCTCGAACATGCCGGACAGGCAGGCCATGCCGATGTCAACCGTGCCGCCGTCGCCGCCCTGCGCGACCACCCGGATGTCGGTGCGGCCGATCGCCTTGAGCGCGGCGGCCACGCCGGTGCCGACCGCGGCCGCGTTGCCGAACAGCGAGTGCAGCCAGGGGATCTGCCAGGAGGTTTCGGGGAACGGGGTGGAGAACACCTCGAGGCAGCCGGTCGCGTTGACCGCGATCAGCTTGCCCTTCGTGGCGCGCATCACCGCGTCGAGCGCGTAGCGGGCGCCGAGCGCCTCACCGCAGCCCTGGCAGGCGCGGTGGCCGCAGGTCAGCGTGTTCGACCGGGCGGCGTCGGACTGGACGCTGCGCAGGTCCGCGGGCAGCAGCCGGTTCCCCGCCGCGAAACTGCCGGTCTGGTAGAACTTGATCCGCTGGTAAGGCATGGTCACGCCCTCCCCACGAGGTCGCGGAGGATGTTCTCCGCGGTCGGACCGGACCTGCGGGCGGCGCGGATCCGCGTCAGCTCGCCCTCGACTAGGCCCATGTCCAGGTCGAGGAAGCTGAACGCGGGCAGGGCGCCCCGCGCGGCGCTGGTGAGCATGCGGCGCAGCGAGTCACGCGTGACCGGCCGGCCGCCGAGGCCGGCGATGACCGTGGAGACGATCGCGTCCCGCGGCCCGCCGTCGCCCGTGGCCAGCGCCGCCCGGAGGTCCGCGGTGACGACGCCGCCGCTGCCGGGCGCGAGCGACCGCTCGAGCACGACGAGGCGCCGTAGCCGGTCGTCGTCGCCAAGCGCGTCGCGCACCGCCTGAGCCGGGAACGGACGGAACGTGGTGATGCCGAGCGCGCCGACCCGCATGCCGTCGCCGCGAAGCTCGTCGATCGCGTCCTTGACGGTGCCGAGCACCGAGCCGAGCGCGACCACGATCAGGTCGGCGTCGTCGGTCCGGTACAGCTTCAGGAGGCCGCCGCTGCCGCGGCCGAACTGGGCGCCGAAGTCGGCTTCGACGGCCGGGATGAGCTCGAGCGCCTGCCGCATCCGCTCGTAGCCGAGGTAGCGGACCTCGGTGAACGCCTCGGGGCCGACCATGGCGCCGATCGACACGGGGTCATCCGGGTCGAGCACCTGCCGCGGCACGTAGGGCGGGAGGAAGGCGTCTACCTGGTCTTGCTCCGGGAGGTCGACGCGCTCGCTGGCGTGGGTGAGCAGGAAGCCGTCCATGCACACCATCACCGGGTTCGACAGTTCCTCCGCGATCCGGAAGGCCTGGATGTGCAGGTCGGCCGCCTCCTGGTTGGTCTCGGCGTACAGCTGGATCCAGCCGGCGTCGCGCTGGCTCATCGCGTCGCTGTGGTCGTTCCAGATGTTGATCGGCGCGCCGATCGCGCGGTTGGCGACCGTCATCACGACCGGCAGCCCGAGCCCGGCGGCGTTGTAGACGGCCTCGCTCATGTACAGCAGGCCCTGGCTGGCGGTCGCGGTGTAGGCGCGGGCGCCGGCCGCCTCCGCGCCGATCGCGACGGACATCGCGGCGAACTCCGACTCGACGTTCAGGAACTCGGCGTTGAGCTCGCCCTTCTTCACCATCGCGCCGAGCGCCTCGACGATATGGGTCTGCGGGGTGATCGGGTACGCGCAGATCACCCGGGGGCGGCACATCGCCACCGCCTCGGCGACCGCGCGGGAACCCTCGATCTGCTTAAGCATGGTGGGTCACCGCCTCAAGTTCGTCGGTCACGAAGTCGAATGCCGCCTGGGCGGCCGCGGCATTGCCCGCGGCGACCTTGCCTGTGAACCGTTCGGTGATCGCGGCGAGCAGCGCGTCGAGGCTGACCGTCTGGGTCAGCGCGGCGAACCCGCCGAGCATCGGAGCGCCGGGCAGCGGACGGCCGAGGTGGGTGAGCGCCAGGTTCGTGGCCGGTACGGTGAGCAGCCGGCCGGTGCGGTGCTGAGCGGCGAAGTCGTCCAGGCCGAGGTCTTTGACGCCGCGGGCGGAGTTGACCAGCACGTAGCCATCGGGGCGGAGCCCTTCGACGATGCCGGCCTGGTGCAGCAGGGTGGGGTCCTGGATGAGCAGCGCGTCTGGTTCGGAGACCGGCTCGCGGGTACGGATCGGCTTGCCGTCGATCCGGCAGAACGACATCACCGGAGCGCCCATCCGCTCCGAGCCGAAGCTCGGGAACGCCTGCGCGTACCGGTCCTCGCGGAACGCGGCGGACGCGAGCAGTTCGGCGGCGGTCACGACGCCCTGGCCGCCGCGGCCGTGGAATCGCACCTGGAACATTGCGGGCCTCCGGTTCTTCCCCTAGTGAGGTCCGGCCGGCGCGGTGGGCGCGCCGGCCGGATGGGTGGTGATGGCGCTTATGCGGCCTTGACCTGGCCCTCAGCGCCGGCCTGCGGCCGAACTTCGGCGACTGCCTTGGTCCGGCGGCCGGTCACGAAGACGAACGCCGAGCCGATCGCCGCCAGGGCGCCGAGGCCGAACATGACCAGCGAGATGATGTAGGTGATCTGGGAGACCTTCCACCAGCCGTAGGCGTTCAGCAGCATGGACCGCAGCGTCTCGCCCTTGAACACGGTGTTGACCAGGGCGGCCAGCTGGGTGTTGGCCGGCTGGGCCTGCGCGGCGGCCGACAGCTGGGAGTAGGTCTTGCCGCCGGACATGTCGGTGATGTGCTGGGCGATGAAGTGGTCGGCGTAGGCCTCGGCCTGCTGCCCGGTCAGCAGCTGCTGCCCGGCGTACTGCGACACCGACGGGATCATGTTCGGGGTGATCTCGGTGCCGGCCTTCGGGTGCGCGAACGCCGAGGCGGGCGGGAACGTGATCTGCTGGGCGGCGAGCTGGCCCTGCACGGTGTTGTGCACGTAGGCCGACCCCCACAGCAGCAGGCCGCCGGCGATCAGCAGCACCGCCGCCAGGGCGGCGCTCGCCGCGCCGATCAGGGTACGGGATGAGTTGCGGCGCATCGTGAGCCTCCTCATGAATGCGGGCCCTTCGTTGGTCCGCTTCGCTTTTCTTGACATTTGCGAGTCTCGCGCCGAACCCCTGGCCATCGTCACGGCCGGATGTCCCGACCACGCGGGCCTTTCGTCCCTGCTGGCAGCCGGACCGCCGGCGCACCCTGGAGTGGGGCCACAGCTTTCTCGCAGAGGGGGGAGTACGCATGATCGAGGTCTCGAGGCCGGCGCTCGCCGGTCATCCGTTCCTGCGCGGCATGCCGCCCGGCCAGCTGGACACGCTCGCTGCCGCGGCGTCGAGCGTGACGTTCCCGGCCGGGCACCGGATCATCGAGGAGGGCGGGTTCGCCGGCAAGTTCTGGCTGATCCAGTCCGGTCACGTCGCGCTGGACGTGAACGTGCCGGGGGACGGCCGGGTCATCATCGACTCCGTGGGCATGGGCGAGCTGCTCGGCTGCTCCTGGCTGTTCCCGCCGTACCGGTGGGCGTTCGGCGCGGTCTGCGTCACCCCGGTGACGGGCTTCGAGTTCGACGCGGCCACCATCCGCGCGCGGTGCGCGGCCGATCCCGACTTCGGCGCCGGGTTCCGCGAGCGGCTGCTGCGGGTCTTCGCCCGGCGCCTGCAGAGCACGAGGACGCGGCTAATCGCCAAGTCAATGACCGGCGTCGACGGCGGCGTGTGAGCGCTGCCGGCCTACGGCGTCCGGATGCGGCGGCCGGTGATCCGGGTGGGCAGGATCCTGACGTACAGGTCGTGTTCCCCGGCGGGCCAGGGGTTTAGGTCGCAGGTTTCGCGCAGGTTCCGGAGCTCGCTGGGCTGGAGCACCCGGTGCGCCTGGCCGCGGACCAGCACGCTCCAGCCGGACAGCAGCGTCTCGTCGAGATGGTCGGTTTCGAACGAGACCGAGTCGTCGCCGTGCGCCGCGATCAGCGAGCCGGTGCCGGTCCGCAGCACGATCGTGCCGGCCACCAAGAGGTAGTTGACCGGCAGGATCATCAGCCCCGAGACGGTGGTGAAAGCGAGCCGGCCGAGCCCGCCGGGCGCGAGCAGCCGGCAGCATTCCGCCAGGCTGAGCCGCTCAAGCTGGCCGACCGGGCCGGGGTGGCGGCCGGGCGGCGCGTCGCCGCCACCGCCGAGCAGAGCGCTCGGCGTGGTCCGCAGCGCCGCGGCCAGCCGGCGCAGCGTGCCCGCGTCCGGCTGGCCGGGGAAGTTCTCCAGGAACTCCAGGTACCGGCGGTTCACCGCCGCGCGCTCGGCCACCTGGTTGAGGCTGAGCCGCAGTTCGGCCCGGCGCGCTGCCAGTCGCCTGCTGAGATCGCCGGGGTCCGGCGGCACTGGCCAGCGCCAAGCGTCTCGTGCCGCCCTGGCAGTCACGTACTCCGCCGGCTTCACGGTCATCGCACCCACCTCACGTTTCACAGCTTGGCTACTAATAGCCTGCCGGCTGGGTTGCCCGGGCAAGAGAGCCATTCCGCCTGCTGACGGGGGACCTTGGTCGTCCGGTCCGCTGCCGATCAGGCCTGCCCCGACGCTGCCGGGTGGTCTTCAGGCCGCGGCGCGGCTGGGGTCTTAGGAGGCGTCGGGGGGGTCCGCCAGATGAGGCGGTGCACCGGAATCCAGCGCGGGATGTCGCGAAGTCCCGGGATGAAGGGGACCAGCAGCAGGAGCAGCGTGGCCACGCCGGTCATGTAGATCGCGATCAGGTCAGCGTTGGCGGAGTTGCGCCAGCCCGGGACGTGATACCAGAGCTGATACAGCCACAGCCACGGCTGTCCGGGATAGCTGCCGGTCTCGTTCATCACGCCCCACTGGTCGCCGGTCAGGTTCATGGCCGAGGCCAGGGTGGCGTAGTACTGGCCGTCCTCCATGAACAGCAGCGGCCTGGTGTAGTCGGTGCCGTAGAACTGCCGCTGGGCGAGCAGGTCGGTGTCGATCGCGCCGCTGCGCGCCAGGCTGAGCTCGCTGGCCAGCATGACCGGGACCGGCCCGTCATTGGCCGGCGGCACCACGGGGACGCCATCCGCGAACTTCACCTTGGTGACCGCGTTGCCGTAGTTGGTCGCCCACTTGTTCTGCAGGGCCGCCGGGGCCGCGTTGTATACGGCGAGCGCGGCGCTCAGCGCGCGGTTGCCGGGCGCCGTGGCGGCGAGCGGCGACAGCACGAACGACTGCGCCGGGTCGACCGGCTGGGTGACCCCGAACCAGTTAGCGGGGGCGAAACCTTCGCTTTGCGGCGTGCCGTTGGTGTTGTAGGGCGGCCCGTAGGTCGCGGTCAGGCTGGTGCCGTCGAGTTCGCTCGCCGCGGTGCCGAGGAAGTCGGCCGGCGCGACCTGCGCCCAGCTCTGGACGGTCACGGGCGGGACGTCAGGCGAGGACAGCACGCCGGCGAGGCCGACCGTAAGCACCAGGGCGACCAGCCCGGCGATGGTGCCTTCCTTCAGGATGTCGTACCGCCGGGTCGGGCCGCGCCACGGCGCCGCGTCGGCGGCGCGCGCGGCGCGCCGCTCGCTGGCGGTCCCCAGCCACGTGCGCGGCTTGGTGTACTCGAACCGCGGCATCGCGGACTCCAGCGGGTGGCTCACGCCCCGGGCCCGCACCAGCAGGATGTGCACGCCGACCAGCGCGATCAGCATGATCGGGATCAGCACCACATGCCACAGCAGCATCTGGCCGAAGTTCATCAGGTTGAAGAACGCGCCGACCCCCGCCGCGTTGAACGCGTCCTTGCCGTTGGTCGCGATCCACTGCGAGTCGAAGTTCTGCTGGGACAGGTACCCGGTGAAGCACTCCAGGATCGAGGCGAGGAACGCGACCACGCCGGTGATCCAGGTCAGCGCGCGCCGTCCGCGCCAGGCGGCCATCCAGAACTTGCCCCACAGGTGGATGACCAAGAAGGCCATGAAGAGCTCGACGCTCCACAGGTGCATGCTGTTGAAGAAGTGACCGACCGGGTTGGTGTGCCACCAATCGGTCCCGCCGAGCGCGATGACCAGCCCGCTGACGATCGCCATGCCGAGCGCCGCGAGCGTGGCCACGCCGAACACGTAGATCCAGGACGCGACGTACGCCGGCTGCCGGTCGGGCAGCAGCTTGCCCGGCGGCAGCGTACGCAGCGCCCAGCGCCGTGCCCGCGCCGTCCACATCCGCGCATCGGCGTCGTCGCCACTTGCCGCGGCGCGCTCTGGCTCCGGGGTGGCCTCCCCGCTGGGCTCGGCGGTGGTCGCAGTGGTCGCGCCGGCGCGGCGACGACCGGGGAAAGGTGCGAGGAGCGCGATGCCGAAGATCGCCACCATGACGGCGATCAGCACCAGGTTGGCCTCGGAGATCGTGAAGATCGACCAGGTCAGGTACTTACCGGGTGTGTTGAGATCGATGGCCGCAAGGCCCTGGGCTGCGAGGGGGACGTTCATCGTGGCCTCCGGGTAGCCGAACCCTCAATTGGCTGACCCGCCAACCGTGCTTCACCGGCGGAAACCGCGGACAGGGAGAACGGTCACCCGGAAACCAGGACTTCGGTCCCGCGTGCGCCCAGGCCTACACGTGCGCGACGGCGCTGCGGGCTTCTTCTCCGAGCAGGGCGCCCCAGGAGCGCGCCCGCGCGGTCTCGCCGTCGAGCAGCACATTCCGCTTGCTGACCAGGAAGCTCTCCGGCGCGGCGAGCAGCCGGTAGCCGCGGCGCTTCAGCAGCGCGGAGATCCCCCGGCTGGCGCGGCCGGTGAGCGCCGGGATGCCGCTGAGCCGGGTGTCAAAGGCCGCCGCGAACCCTTCTCCCGCGCCCATCCCGCCGAGCCAGCCGCGCACCCCCGGGCCGTCGGCGTCCGGGTCCATGGTCAGCCCGCTGCCTTGCTTGCCGGCCGTCTGGGCCGCCGACCGCCGGGAGGCGGCGCTGGACATCCCGTGCATATGGGTCGGGCCGCCCACGACAAGCAGGTCGGCCGCGGCGACGAGCTCCGGGGTAGCCCGGGTCACCGGGACCAGCGTCACCTCGTGCGTGGCGCTGAGGCCAGCGGCGATGTCAATCGCGATCGCATGCGTGTTCCCGTACATCGACTCGTAGACCACCAGTGCTCGCATGACAACCACACCCTTCCAGTGGCTCATCCGTCGTCTTCGGCACGACTAGGCCGTCGATTCCTCCCGGGGTTCGCCGCGCTGCTCCGGGACCAGCTGGCCGGCCTGCGCCCCCGTGTCCTGCGGCTGCTGCGCGCCGAGGCGGTCGATGACGTCGACCACGCCGTCGACGTCCCACATCAGCTTGATCGCTACCGGGATCAGGTCACCGTGCGGGCCCGCCTTCGGGTCGAGCGTCCCGGTGAGCGTCACGATCCCGTCCCGCACGCTCACGTCGGCCTCCCCGGGCTCGGCGAGCAGGACCTCGTCGATCAGCGTGCGGACGTCCGCGGCGATGTCCTCGTCCGGGCGCAAGAACACGCTCAGCAGGTCGCGGCGGGAGACGATCCCGGCTAGCCTGCCCTTGTCATCGACGACCGGCAGCCTCCGCAGGTGATGGGTGTTCATCAGCCGCGCGGCGGCCGGGATAGTGGCATGCGGGCCGATCGTGATAGCAGGAGCGCTCATCAGCTCCCCGGCGGTCAGCGCCGGATGCCGCGGCCGCCGCGGCCACCAGGTCCGGCTGGCCGCCGCGCGCAGCTGCCGCTGTACCTTCTCCTCCGCGTCCAGCAGATCAGCCTCGGTGACCACGCCGGCAACCTCGCGGCCCATCCTGAGCACGGGAACCCCGCTTATCCGGTGTTCGGTCAGCAGCCGGGCGATCTCCTTGTACGGGGTGATCCGGTCCACGGTGACTACGGACGTGGTCATCACGTCGCTGACCCGGCGCGACCAGCCCCGCGGGCGCGATTGCCTAGCCTCGTCGTGGCTGGCGCGGTGTTCCCCGGCCGGGTGCCGGTCACCGGCCGGCCCAGCCGGGCGCTGCTCGTTCAGATGCTCCTCGACGGTGTCCAGCGCCCGGACCACATCGGCCCGGGTAGCCCTGCCGTGCAGCGACTCGTAGTAGGCCGCACCCAGGTGGCGCAGCATTCCGTCAAGGTGAACGTCGGTACGTGACATTACGCTCGCCCCCTCTTCCTGACACTTCTCAGCCTTCCGCCGCTCGTGACCCGGCCAGCACGTCTGGATGTCCCCGCCTTCGGGGACCTCCGTCCCGACGTCTACCTGAGCAGTTCATAGGCGGGGTTGATCATCGCCGGGTGGCCGTCGGCGCCGATGCCGGCCGTGCCGTGCAGCCTGATCCGGCTGCCGGGCTCCACCCCGGTGATGTGCGCCCGACCGTAGAAGACCGCGGTGAGCTGGCCGGTCGAGTCGGCGACCTGGCAGGCCAGCACGCTGCTGCCGGCCGGATGGCCGGACCGGATCTCCGCGGCGTGCAGGCGGCCCTGGACGGTCGCGGGCCCGGAGCGGCCGGAGCGGCCGGGCTGGCACAGCGACCCGATGGGGTCCGTGCCCGGCGGCGGCGCGGGCCACTCGTAGTCCTCGAGACGGCCGTGCCTGCTCGCCGCGGCCGGCCTGACCGGTTCCGTCCGCGCCGCCTTGACCCGGTGCCTGACGTCGAAGGGAACGATGGTGGCCACCGCGCCAGGGATGCGGCTGACAACCCGCGCGATCCGGTCGGCGGTGTGGTCGTGCAGCAGGCGTCCGGCCAGCGGCGGGTAGCTGCGGCGCGGCAGCACGACGGTCACGTGCGTGTCCGGTGCGCTGGCCAGCCTGGCCACCAGCCGGGCGGCCGCGTGGGCTAGCCGCCGGTCCGGGCAGTCCGCCAGTTCCAGCGGGACCCCGTTGCCCGCATCCGCCCACTGCTGCCCTAGCCGGCCGGCCCGCTCGGCGTCCAGGCTGAAGTGCACCGCGCGGAGTGTCGTGGGCCGCAGGCCCTTCGCGTATTTCAGCGCCGCGACGGTGGCCAGGTCGTAGTTGTCCACCAGGAGCAAGACGACCCGGCGGGCGTGGTTCGGCGGCTTTGGCGGGACGCCGCCATGGCCGGGGTCGGCCAGGATGGCGGCTTCGGTGCGGTATTCGCGGTTGAGCCGGATGAGGGTGAACACCAGGACCGGGAAGATGATCACGATCAGCCAGGCGCCCTCGGTGAACTTCACCACCGCGAACAGCACCACGACGAGGGCCGTGTAGATCCCGCCCGCGGTATTGATCACCAGCCGGCGCCGCCAGCCCGGCTCCCGGGTCCGGCGATGGTACCTGGCCATGCCGAAGCCGGCCATGGCGAATCCGGTGAAGACCCCGATCGCGTAGAAGGGGATAAGCGCGTCGACCGTCGCGCCCGCGACCAGCATCAGGGTCAGCGACAGCGCGGCCAGCAGGATGATCCCGTTGGAGAAGACCAGCCGGTGCCCGCGCCGCGTCAGCCAGCGGGGCAGGAAGGAGTCCTCCGCGACGAAGCTGGCCAGGAACGGGAACCCGGTGAAGCTGGTGTTGCCGCCAGTGAACAAGATGGCCGCGGTCGCGGCCTGAAGCGTGAAGAACATGGCCTGCCCGGCGGCGGTGTTACCGAAGACGAGCCCGGCCTCCTGGGCGAGCACGGTGGGGAACCCGGCGGTGTACGGAATCGCGTGGGTGGCGTGCGCGAGCCAGGAAATGCCCGCGATCAGGAAGGCCACGAGGGTGCCCTGGGTGGTCAGGATCTGCCGCGCGTGCCGTCCTTCTGGCGGCCGCAGCGCGCTGACCGCGTTGGACACGGCCTCGATCCCGGTCAGCGAAGAGCCGCCGTTGGCGAAGGCCTTCGCCATGATGTATAGGGCGCCGATGGCGATCAGCCCGGAGTGCGACCCGATCCCGACCGCGCCCGGTCCTGGTACGGCGTGCCCAAGGGTGCCGGTCAACTCCCGGACCAGGCCGGTGACGATCATGATGATCACCGACC
>Ga0335075_10011691_pt1 | contig 13268 bp, 13 predicted proteins | sample Lox_Sample_24_FD_206723 | JGI IMG/M metagenome (GOLD analysis project Ga0335075, IMG submission 206723) | Soil microbial communities from Loxahatchee National Wildlife Refuge, Florida, United States - Lox_Sample_2.4 | ecosystem: Environmental > Terrestrial > Soil > Wetlands | place: USA...
CCGCCTGAGGCATCCCTCCTATTTCGTGAAGATCCTGACGGACGACGGCGAGCGGACGATCTGGGGGAAGGGGCTCGAGCGGGCGCTCGCAAAGTCACGTACGCAGCCGCAGGTCGGCGATGCGATCGGAATCCGCGAGAATAACCTCGCGCCGGTCTCCTTCATTACGCGCACGCGCAACGCCGAGGGGCTCGTTGTCGCTACGCGTCAAACGGACACGCCGAGACCCCATTCGGTCATCGAAAAGCTCGAGGATTTCGACCTGCGCGTGGCCGCGGCGCGGGCGCTACGCGACCCCACACTCTCCCAACGCGAGGCGGTCACGAATCACCGCGAGCTCGCTTCCGCGTACTGGATCCTGGATGCCGCTCAAAAATATGCCGTGGACCGCTGGCAGAACCCGAAGACCCGCGAGACCTTTGTGGCGGCCGTGCGGGACACTCTTGCCCTCACGATCGAGCGCGGAGTCGATCTGCCGGAGCCCACACGGGAGGGCGCGCGGTCGGCGGTAGCGCCGAATTGCTTGCAACGCCCGGCTGCACGGACCCGGGAGTAGAGCACGGCCACCACAACGTGGCTCGGCCACTCTGGATCATAGATCCGGTGACGGATGCAGCGATTAAGCCAGTGCTACGCCACCAATTTCAATGTCGGCCGCAATCCCACGCGCCCTGCCAACACCAGCAGCATATCCGCACTGAAATCTCGCCACGCACCCTTCATCAGAGCCGAGACCCGCGGCTGCGTGGTGCCGAGCCTCTTGGCGGTCTCGCTTTGTGTCCAGCCCTGCTTTTCGATATGTTCACGTAGTGCCGCCATCAGATCCGCACGCATCTCGAGTACGCGTGCCTCGGCCTCATCGAAGCCGAGATCGTCAAACACGCTGCGGCTGGCCGCAGTGATGTGGCGCGGCCCGTGTTCACTATGAGTACGCTTTTTCATGCCTTATCTTCTCGCAGCTTTCGGTATGGCCTTGAATCGAGTCTTGGCCAGATCGATGTCACGTTGACTGGTCTTCTCCGTCTTCTTCTGAAAGCAATGTAGTACGTAAACCGCTTCAGGTCGTGTGGCCAGATAGATCACCCGATAAGCTCCGGTCGCATCCCGTACCCGGATCTCATTCACGCCAGCGCCGACGGTCTTCATTGGCGCTTGCCGGGCATTTTGCCACTATTCCTGTTGCCGGATACGACCCCTCTCAGGGAGGGCCGGGTGGTCGTTGCTCGGCGAGCAATCGTCGCAGGGTCGTCTCCCCGATCCAGGCCGCGCTCCCCGCTTGGATCACTTCGCGGCGCAAGTTGAGCGGTAACGTGAATCATGGATGCCCCTCGCCGCGAGTTCATGATACGCCTATACCCATGCTCCTGATCGCCAAGGGGCCGTTCAGACGGCGGCCTTGCCCCTTTCCGGCCGCGACCCCGGGAGCCTCTAAGCCTTGACTAGTTTGGGGTTGTACTGAACGCGGATTATTGCTACCCCTGAAACCAGACTCTGTTGGCTTAGTCGCATGCCCGTCTAGGATGAAGCGCTGGATCCGGGCTCCTGCCCGGCCCAGCGCCGTTGCGCCAAAAAGCGTGGTTTTTGGCTCAACGTCCGCCACCTGCGGCGGCGGGGCACCTCCCTGTGCCTGGACGCAAAGTTCTGCCGCTTCATGATATCAGGGTCGACACGAGTCGATGGGGAACTAGCTACGTTTGCCAAGCGGCAGTGATCCTTCGGCGACCCCATTGCCCTGACGCAGACCCACACGTTGACCTCAGCGTCGGCTCGAGACGCCTGAAAGTAGTCGTATTACTCCGTGATAGAGGGTCAGCATGAGAAAGCACCTCACGGAGAGTGCGAGCACGCCGAAGAACGGAAAGCTTGGCCGATCTGAGGCCAGTTTCCAGACGAGTGCTGTTAAGGTACCAAGCAGCGCCGCGGCGACGAGAATCGTGCTGATGATGGGCTCGAGGATCATGAGCAAAGCCAGCACGGGCAAGCGGATCGCCTGCCAGCTAAGCCAAAGTAGGCGCGACGACTCCCAGTGTCATCGAGCCCCAAGGATTATCGTAACCGTCCGGGCTTGGCCGTATTCGCCGACTTGCATCGCGACCAGCCAATACCGCTGCCGGCCGCTCTCTGTCTCGAATCCGAGGATCGGGCCGCCGCTCATTCCGTGAAGCTTCACACGCGGGTCGCCTCGGAGCTTTCCATAGAACATCGGTGCGTCTGTCTTCGAGAATCCTTCGGGGCGTCCCTTTAGCCGATCTACGCGCTGAAACATCGCGGTCAGACCCCTGCCATCCGCGCCCCTCTTTTCCACTAGCTCTGCGGGCACTCCGAGGATCTTGTAAATCGCAAACGCCCGGCTTGTGGCTGCCGTGCCGCTCAAAACTGGTACTTCAGATTGACGTAGAACGTCCGCAGCAGCGGATCCGAGAAGACGGAGCTGTAACCGGCCGCAAAGCTGTTGGTCGAGTTGGTAAAGGGCGGGTTCGTGTTGAGGAGATTCCGAACTCCAAGCAACACGGTGAGGCCGCTGATCGGCCTGTATGCCGTGTAGGCATCCCAGGTCGACTGGCTGCCGACCGTCCGCGGCGTGGTGCCTCCGTACGGAACCCCAAACTGGTCGATGTAGGATGAGAAGAAACGGTTGTCCAGCCCACTGTCCCACTTGCCGTTCGGGCTCGTCCAGTCGACCCTTAGCGTATGCTGCCAGCGCATCGCCGGCAGATTCCCTTCATTATACCAGCCCACGAGGTTCAGAATGGGCCCGCCGGTGTACTCCTGCAGACGATATTGCGTGATCGCGGTCCCCTCCAGATCCTCGTGGAACGACCCGAGCGAGGTCTGCTGCACGTATTGCACGCTCAGATCGAACCCGTCGGTCGTGATGCCACCCGTATTCTGGAAATTTTGCAGGATGTATCCACAGCCGGGAGCCGTGTAAGGAACGCACTCCGCGCCTATGGAGATCGACTCCGAGAGCGTCCCGGCGGAATTCAACACGTATTGGTTTGCGAACTCGGTCGGATTGCCGTAGATCGCCGTATCCGGGATGGCTTGAATGGCCTGCTTGAGGAGGATTCTGTAGTAGTCGAGCGTAATGCCCAGATTGTGGATGGGCTCGACGATCATGCCGAAATCGAAATTCTGCGAGGTTTCCGGCTTCAGATTCCTGTTTCCGCCGTACAGCCCCAGGCCTTGTGCGGCGCAAACTCCAGGAGTGAACTCAGTGTTGTAGCTGCCCGGCACGCAGAACGGATTTCCTCCCTGGCCCATCGTGCCGCCGGTCGCACCAATGACATTCGGCTGATACAGATCATAGAGCGTGGGCGCCCGGAAGCCGGTGGATGCAGACCCTCGAAAGGTCAAGTGACGGGACGGTTGATAGCGCACCGACACCTTGCCGTTATTGGTCGTGCCGAAATCGCTGTACCGATCCTCCCGATCCGATATGTCGACATCGAGCTGCCGGGTCATCGGCACGTCGAGTTCCGCGAACGCCGCCTGTACCTGGCGTTCCCCATGGATTACCACGGGCGTAAATCCGGTGGCGGCGGCCAGCAGAGGGTCCAGGGGGGTCGTGGCGACATCGAACGTGTCGCCTTCCACGCTGACGCCGATCGCCAGCGTCGCCGGATTGCCCGCATTGAATGCATCGCCCAAGGGATGGCTGGCGTGCCCATCGACGCTCCAACGCTTCATCTTGCCGTTCACATAGGGGCCGTTCACATAGGTGCTGTCGATGAAAGCCTGGCCGGCCGCGCTCTGCGGGCCAAACGGGTTCACCAGATCGCTGAGGACACCGCCCGGCGCGAGCTCCGCCTCATCGGGATTGCCGCCATCGGAATCCTGCGTGTTTTCATTCTGGCTGAAGTTGAGATCCGCAGTGTAGTCCCACCCCTCGTTGTTGCCGGAGAACGTCACCAGAACCCGCTGCTCCGTATTGATATTGCCCATGAAGCGGTTGTTGCCGGGGTCGGTCCAGATCGCAGTGATGGGGCCGCTCAACGCCGGCGGGGCAGTGCAGGGCCCGCCGGTCGTCTGCACGTTACAGGTCAATTCGCTCGCCGTCGGGAAATAGGTCGGGTCCGCCGAGGGTGTCATCGTAAAGTCATAGAACGTAGGTCCGGTCCATGCCTCCGTTTCGGACCGTGTATAGAAATACTGGATGCCCAGCGTATTGTTGACCGGCAATGTCTTGGTGAAAGATGCCAGCCCGGACGCTTCGCTCGACTTCGGGAGCAAATCCGTTGCCGCGGAATACTCGTAGGCACAATTACCGAAAATTCGGGTCACGAACGGATTGCCTGCACAGCCGGGATAGCCGGCCTGCCATGCGTTGCCGTTGGCATCCACTATGGTCGCGGGCCAGGTTCCCGGATTGTTGGTATTGCATAGGCCCAGCGCCGGATCGCAGCCGGTGGCGGAAAACGACCGCTGTGTCGCTATCAGTTCCTTCTGCTCACTGTAGCTTCCCGTGACCATGAGGTTATAGCCGTCGTCGACCAGGCTTCCGCGCCCGAAGCTGAAATTGGCATCGCCCGAGGCGCCACCAGGCTCCTGCGGGTGGTTGACATCGGCGTCGATCTCGCCGCCCTGGTAATCCTTCCGGGTGATGAAGTTGATCACGCCGGCGATCGCATCCGAGCCGTAGAGCGATGAAGCGCCATCCCGCAGCACCTGGATGCTCTGGATCGCCGAGAACGGGATGCCGCTTAGATCGACCGCATTGCCGGTGGCTGCGTTGTTGGCCAGCCGCTGGCCATCCAGGAGTATCAGAGTACGGCCGGCTTGCAGGTCACGCAGATTGGCGTAGGACCCACCGCCGGTGTAGGTAGTGACGGATTGGGCGATATTCACTCCCGGGACGTTGGCGCTGATCTGGTCTATCGCCTGCTCCACGTTCACTATGCCCATGTTCTTGAGGGCCGATGCCTGGATGATCGTGACAGGCTCAGCGGTCTCGGCCGCCGGCCTCGCGATCATGGAGCCGGTGATGACGATGATTTGCAGCACCGGGGTGGGTGCCGTGCCGCCACCGGCAGGCGCGGGCGTGGTCTGCGCCAACACGATCGGCGCCTTCGCATCGGCTGCTTTCGCGGACGTCGCCTGCGCAAGCTCACTGTGCCGCCTTGCGTTCGCGGTAATCGATTTCGTGGTCTGCCGCGGCTGCTCGCTCCCGGTCGGCCCCGGCGCCTGTTGCGCTCCGGCCGGCAGGCTCGCGGCGATCAAGATCGCCGTGGCGAGCCAGCCGGGCAGCCCGTGCAGAACGCGCCCGGTATGACGGCACCCGGCACTCTTGTCACTCACATTCATTTTCGAGCCCCCTACGCCACCCACCCTCAGCGTGCCGGCAGCGCACGCTCACTTGTGACGCCTAGCCTATGCACCGCTGCAGGCTCGTGGCGCGTTATGTGATGAATCATGGGAAATGCGTGACGGGCATGTGGGCGCACGATGCCGAGTACTCGGTCGGGGCTTGGTTGCGCCGCGTGGTTCGGCGTCAGTTTTCCGCAACACCGGGGGAGCCCGTGCGAAGCTGCCAGAATCCGCGACCGCTCCGCTACAATAGCGTCCATGCCCACACTCCAAGACCAGGCGCGGATTCTCCTTCGAAGCTACGCTCTCTCGGTCGCGGTTTGGCTGCCGCTTTCGCTCGCGATCGGCTCGCAGGTCTACTTCATGGACCGCAGCCACAGTCTCCCGGTGGTTCTGTGGCAGTTGCTGCTCACTTATGCTGTCCGTTATCTTTGCGTAGCCATTCTCACGCCGCCGCTCTTTGAGCTCGTGATTCGCTGGCCGCTCACTACCGACGTATTGCGCCGCAGCGGGGTGTATTGCCTTGGATTCGTGGCGTTCTCCTGTGCTTTCGCGCTCCTTCGGTGGCTATTTCTGCCGCCGTGGATCGATGAGACGCTTTCCTTTGGGCCGCGTTCTCTGGGTGTCCTTCTCAACTACGGCTACGGCACCTTTGCCGATCTGCTGCTCGCATACGTCGGCATCGTAGTCGTGGCCCATGCCTACACCTACTTCGTGCGTGGAAGGCGCCAGGAGATCGAGCGCATCGAGCTACAGCGGAGTCTCGCTCAAAGCGAGCTGCGAGCCCTGCGGGCACAGCTGCATCCGCACTTTCTTTTCAACGCACTTCAGGGCATCGACGTACTCATCGAGACGGACCCTCCCCGCGCTCACCGGATGTTGACCACTCTAGGATCGTTGCTGCGTACGGTTCTCCGCCACGGCAGCGCTGATCTCGTCCCCCTGCGGGAGGAGCTGCAGTTCCTACAGGCGTACGTCAGCCTCGAGCAAATGCGCTTCGGGAACCGATTGAAGGCCGAATGGCATGTCGAGCCCTCCTCTCTCGGATCGTTGGTTCCCCAGCTGCTGCTGCAACCGCTGGTGGAGAACGCGATCGCGCACGGCGCGGCAAGCGCTCCCGAGGGAGGCTCGCTCGGGTTCCGCTCCTGGCTGCAGGACGACCGCCTGCGAGTTGAAATTACCAATACCGTGAGTGAGTCGGCCCGGTGCGGCCTCGGCATGGGATTGGCGAACACGCGGGCTCGTCTTCGGTATCTATACTCGGAGGACGCGCAACTGGAGTTCGCAGTTGACCCGAATGCGCGGCGCGCGGTGGCGTCCGTTTCCCTTCCCGCCTTCTGCAGTCACACTGCGCGACGCGAGGCGGACGCTTGCGCCCTCGCGTGAGGTCGTATGAAGGTCCTGGTTGTCGACGACGAGCCATTGGCCCGAACGGCGCTGGGAAATCTCCTGGCGCGACGATCCGATGTTGAGGGATTCGAGCTGGCGGAGAATGCCCCGCAGGCGCTCGAAAAGCTGCGGGCGCGGCCCTACGACGTCATGTTGCTCGACATCCAGATGCCGGGCGTTTCAGGAATCGAGCTCATCGAACGTCTGAAAGCGTTGAGCGGACTCACTCCCGCGATCATCTTTGTCACTGCTCATCAGGAGCATGCAGTGGAGGCGTTCGAGAAGCGGGCGCTCGACTACATCCTGAAACCATTCGTGCCGGCGCGCGTCCATGAGGCGCTCGACACGGCAATGCGGCGCTCCTCGCAGGAGCGAGTGGAGAGGTTGGTCGATATTCTGGAGGAATTGAAGACGCAGACACCGAAGTCGACGATCATTGCCATCAAGGACAAGGATCGCATCGTGTTCGTCAACGCCGCGGAGATCGTATCCGCTGAGGCGCACGGCAACTACGTCATTCTTCGCGGCAGTGCCGGCTCGTATCTGCATCGCGGGACCATTGGGGGGATCGAGGAGAAGCTCAAGGATTACGGGTTCATTCGCATTCACCGCTCGGTCCTCATCAACGCTGCATTCGTCGCGACGATCCAACCCGGCGTCGGTAACGATTACATCCTGCAAACCAAGACCGGCGCCGAGTATCACGTGACCAATACCTATCGCCACAAACTGAAGGCACTCGCCAACCTTTGGCTGGGCCCGGAGGGTCTTGGCTCGAGAAGATCCGAGCCTGCGCGCAAGCGCCCCGAATGATCCGGGACTTTTGCCGATTCGTCCCGAATGCGATGCCGTTGACCACCGCCGCCGCTCCAGTCGTCACAAATTTCAATCTCTCGAAGCGCTATCCGACTACCGTGATCGGCATGATTCTCGCCGATCGTGTCGCGCAGTGCCGTGCGCCGCTCGTCATAGCGGACAGCGCCGGCCGCATCCGTATCCTTTGCAATACCGCCAATTTCGCCGAAGTCGTCGCAAGATGCGCCGTGCGCTACGTCCTGGCGGACGAACTGACCCGCCTTTGTGCCGATCTGGCCTATTCAGAAGGTGCTCGCTCGGTTGCGTACGCGGACATTCTCCATATGCCGGCGACTACATTCTGGCTGGAGTGGTGCGACGGGCCTTGGCGGGAGGCATTGCGGCGGTACGGCTTTTCGTCGACCGAAGGAGCTTGCCAGTATGCGGGTCGCCGCGGTGCGCTCGTGACGGCGTCAGCCGATGGCCGGCGCGGGCTGGTGCGCACATTTTGGACGGTCGCCGGCGGCGATCATCAGGTCCTTGCCAGCAGCGTGGAAGCGTACTTTGATTTCGACACGCCTGAAGGCGAGGAGCCGGTGGCTCCGGATCGGCAGGACGGGGCACAAACGATGCAAGTGCGAGATGAGCTGCAGGACGGAAGCGACGATGTGCTCAAGCGATGCTTCCGCTTCCGTTATGAGCCATCGTGGCGCGAGTACTACGGCCAAGCGGGACTGACCGGGCCGCAGAATGCAGCTCTCTGGCGACACACGCTGGGTACGATTGCGGTAGACGTTCCGATGCTGCTGGCCTTTGCGTTGCTGTTATCGACTCGCAACGGTTTGCCGCAGCGCATGAGCAATCACGCGTACCTGAACCAAAAGCGCAAGAGAGTTGGCAAAACCCCGTTGCTGGACCATGTCGAAGTGCGCGCGCCGATGTTGCCGGAATATGTCGCAGAGATGCGAGCCGAGCACCGAGGAGCGCGCCGCTCACCTCGATTGCATCATGTGCGCGGACATCTTGTGCGTCGTGGAAGTCAGTTGTTTTGGCGAATGCCCCATCTGCGTGGGAGCGCGCGTGTGGGAGTCGTCCGCACGCGAACGGTTGTATGGACTCTCGAGCAACGAAATGCCCGGAGGGGTGCGGCGGCGGATGGCGAAGCTCACGAGTGTGCGTCCCGCGGCGATCTCGTTTCTATCCAGCACGACGGAGGCTCTCAACCTGGTGGCCCATTCGATTCTGTGGGAGCAAGGTGAAGAATATAGTGCTGGCGAAAGCCGAATATCCTTCGGTCATCGCCTGCTGGGAAAGCGCAGCGCGTCGCGGGGTGCGGATTGTCAGTATCGACATCGACAGCGAGAGGCGGCGCGAGGAGGGGCTATTAAGCGCGCTGACGTCTCGCTCGTATCAGGCCACCCTGCCTGAACGATAGCATAGGTCCATTGTTGTCAGTGAAGCCAAAGCCGGAGGCGATGCGGCTGCCAGGTTGCGTGTTACGCCCCGAGGGAAAATAGCTCTCCTCTACGTCGTGTGTTAGCGATCAGGGAATGAGCTTGCGCAATGCCGGTGTGGAAATTTCGTCAATGTGCCGAAAGGCTGGCGCGATCTTCTCGATCTGATCCGCAGGCACGTTGTATTGTTCGAAGTGCACTTGCCATTCGCGAACGGTTTGCCAGATTCTTGCAATGCTCTGGGCGGCAAATTCCGTCGATAGCGTAAACATCTCGCGTCCGGCGAAAGCGTTGTCTAAAGTGGCGTTCCTGCCCTCTGGCCCGACTCCTAGATGCAGGCGACGTTCGGACGCCAGGGTCGCGCGTGGCATGACATCGTAGAGCGGGCTCAGCCTCCATCCCGGAAGGCGGGGGTCCCAGACAAAGCCGTGGTTACGGAGGTGATCGTCATCGTTGCCGACGAAGATATTGAAGATCAGGCGCTCGAATAGCTCGCGGTTATTTTCCCGGATCACGCTGGGGTGGCAGTATCGTCGGATGGCTTGCGCCAGGTCTGCGTAGGACTTATCTGGTGACTCCATCTCATCACATGCCACGAGCGTTAGGCCGCTGACAAACCCCAGGCGCTTTTCCACCAATCCCGCCGTGGGAGTTGTGCTCAGCAGATCCTCGGCCAGTTGGGCATCCCGCCCCGGCTTGGCCCAGTATCGGTCGAATCGCCGGATCAGCATCACAGTTCGGGCGTCTAAGTCGATCAACCTGACTGGCGGAACGGTGAGACCTGTCGCCGCAGCCAATCGCAGCGTTGCGGTTTCGAGGACGGGAACGCTCAGCGCATCCTTTTGACTGGGAAACTTCGCCAACCATAACACCTGCTCATCGTCACGAACCGTCGCCTTGGGGCGGGCGCCCCCCAGGAGGCTGCCTTCCACGAAGAGTTCTTCCAGATTTGCAGGGACGGGTAAACCCTCGTCGATGCGCTGAGCGGCGTCCATCAAGTACTGCAAATTGTCCCAGGTGCCATAGCCCAACGTGGTTTTAGCTTCTCGCGAAGGGCGAATGTCGAGTGCACCCACGCGCTGGCTGCCCGCATGGAGTAGATAAACGGACTCTGGAAGGCTGTTTGCGGGTACCTTGAGGCGAGACTCAATTACCCGCCGTCCCCAAGCATCTGGTGCGGTATCGCGAATTCCACCGAAGAATGGAAGGTTGTTCGGCGGGAAGAGAGCCTTGCCTCGCACGACACTCTCGTCGCGGATGCTTAAGCTCACCGGGTCCACTTCCAGAGCGCCCGGGCGGTCCAGGTACCGCAATCCGTAGGCGAATGTAGAGGCCAGTAGCTTCACTCCGTCCTCGGTCAGAGTGAGTTGCCCGCACGGCACCCACTCGGCATTGAGGTTGGTGAAGACGAACAGTTTCTGTTCCTTCGCGGCCATGACTAGAAGTCGATTTCGTCCAGTTCGCGCTTCGACAGGTTCCTGGTGCGCCGACGCTGTTCTCGAGCGCTAAGCGCGGCCAGAGCAGGATCAGTTTCGGACAACAACTCGAGTAATGTCTTGCCCGGCACAATGGCATCGAGATAGCGCAGGATTTGGCCAATCGCAATTCCAGGATCGCCCTTTTCCAGTCGATATGCCGTGTTTCGTGAGAGGCCGGCTCGCAGCGCCGCCTGGTCTTGCTTCATGCCTCGGGCGATGCGCAAGCGCGCGAGGGCCGCCCCTAGCTTTTTTGCCTCGGAAGCCAGGCTTGGGCTCAAGACTGCTGATTGGGTGATCTTCATGCTCGTTTATTCAATCGTTAAAGCGAAATTACTCGACTAATCGAGCATATTCTGAAGCTAGCAATGTGCCAAGTCAAGAAACTTGTATCTTAAATCGCTCCCTATACTTCTAATGATCGCTTAATCGAACACATTTATTGCCGTGATCAGGCCCAGTTTGCGACCGCCGGGCTTGCGACCTGCGCAAGCCTGACGAGACTTCGCGTCATAGACGGCCGAACGCGGCGCGAGCTGAGCGAGCAGAATGGAGACGATACCCAGCAACACCATTGCCGACTCGTCCATCATCGATTGGCGCGTGCGCAGCTGCTCGAGTGGTGTGAGCTCGAGCTCCCCGCGGCAGCTCCAGGCGTAGCGGTACAGCAGCCAGAACACGCAAAAGACGGCACTGAAGCCGCCGTCACCTCGATATGTTGGATCCGCAATTGCCTCGCCACGGTCTGCCCTCGAGCCGCGCGCGCACCCAGTCGAGCTGCAGGGCGATGGTCTTGTCCATCAGTGGATCATGGTCGAGACCCGGCCGATGCACGAACTCGATCGGCAAGTGGTGGTTGCAGGCCTGCGCGACACCGGCCTTGATGTTGGCGAAATTCACGGAGAGATCGTCGTCGCCCGCCAGCACCATGAGCGGTCCACGAATGGGCTTGTCGGCGCTGTGGCTGTCTCGGTTGTAGCGGGCGAGCTCGGGCGCTTCGTTCCAGCCGGGCCGGACCGCCGGCTGACGTCCGATCTCGGCGGCGGCAGCGTAGTCGTAGTACCAGCATCCCTTCGTCGTCATATCCTTGTAGCGCGCGAGCATGGCGGGCGAGAGCATTGTCGCCACGTCGAACGAGGGATAGCTCGCCTTCACGCCAAAGGCCGTCAAAGGCCAGTACATGTTCGTGATAGTGGCGAAGTCGCCCGCGTCGTGGGCCTCGAAGCCTTCGTAGCTCATATCGCCCGCGACGGAAATCGCCCCTCGGTAGGTTGGATCCCTGAGTCCCGCCTCGAGCTCGGCAACGCCCCACACCGCGACACCGCCCTGGGAATGACCGATGGCGACCCAGCGGCGACCGAGTGATGCGACCGCGGCGTGAGCGGCGGGTATCGAGTAGACCACATCGTTGGCCTGCGGAATCTTGTCGTCGTACTGATGAGGGCCTGGTGTCCCGAGGCCGGCGTAGTCGGTCGCGACGACGGCGAAGTGCGCAGCCACCATGGGCATCAGACCTTCGCTGCCGTATTCGACATCCTTCATGAGCGACGGCGCGCACATGCGGGCGACCCCGCTCGTGCCATGCGCCCAGGCGATGACAGGCCAGCCGCCGCGCGGCGGCGAGCCCGCGGGGATCAGCACGACCCCCGACGCGGCATCCGGCGCGCCATCGAGCGCACGCGACACATACAGGATTCGCACCGCACGCGCACCCGGCGGCAGGCTGTATCCGCTGAATGCCTCTGAGCGGATCAGCGTACCCGGAGGGCGCCCGCCAAGCGGCGGTGGATCATAGAAAGGTGTGAGCGGCAGAGCATCCTGTGCTTCCATCGCAAGCGCCTCGGCACGCGACTTGGGCATCACGTCGTCGGCCGTCGCGACGGCGGCCGCGAGCAGGCTCAGCGTAGCGATCAGGACGGGGACCGTCTTCATCAGCGCCGCTCTGTCGTCGCGGTTATGGCATCCAACGTGGCCTGCCCCAGCTCGGTGTCGCCCTGCTTCTTGAGCGCTTCGCCGAGGCTGAGCCGATCGCGCAGTTCACGATTCTGACTCAGCTTGAACTTTCCGACGAGGCGAGTGATGTCGATCTCGAGGCCCACGATCGCCTTCAGCATCGCCGCGATGTAGTCCTTTGGCGCGTCGCTCATCTGCCAGGGAACAGGCTGCGAAGCCTCGTGAGTGCGCGTCAGGCGCCCCACCAGTCCGCGCAGGAAAGTCTCGTCCTCATGGATCGTTATCGTCCCGTGAACGTGAACCACCCGGTAATTCCAGGTCGGCACCTGTTTGTGAGATTCGTGCTTGGTCGGGTACCAATTGGGGGTGACATAGGCGTCCGCCGCCCGGAAAATGACGAGGACCTCCGCGCCGTCCCGGACATCCTTCCAGACCGGGTTGCCGCGCGCCACATGGGCGCGAAGCACGCCACGCTGGCCCTGCTGCGGGTCCACCTCGAATGGGATGTGGTTCGCATCCAGGCCGCTGCGGCCATTCGTGACGAGAATGCCCAGCGGATTCTCGCGGATGAGCCGGTACAGAGCCTCGTTGTCAGGTACCGAGAAATGGGCGGGTACGTACATGGAATGCCACCGCGATCGCTTGAGAATGTGTGCCGATGATCATTGCCGGACGGCGGCTCTAATGCAAACCTGCGTCCGCGAGCTCTGCCTGGTCCCGGTCTGCCTTCAAGTCCATGCTGCGACACATCAGCACGTACACCAGCGCCGCCACCGGGAGGCCCACCAGCATCGCCAGATCGGCGCCCCCCATCGCGCGAGCGACCGGCCCTCGGTAAAGGCCGGTGCTGAAGAACGGGATCATCACTGCAAAGCCGATGAAATACGCGCTCAGC
>Ga0335075_10011692_pt1 | contig 13266 bp, 9 predicted proteins | sample Lox_Sample_24_FD_206723 | JGI IMG/M metagenome (GOLD analysis project Ga0335075, IMG submission 206723) | Soil microbial communities from Loxahatchee National Wildlife Refuge, Florida, United States - Lox_Sample_2.4 | ecosystem: Environmental > Terrestrial > Soil > Wetlands | place: USA: Florida...
GGAGCAAGAGCTAAGCATAAAGGCGCGAGAAAGCGGTGTCAAGGAAAGGGCGCGAACTTGGCCAATCAGAGTTCAATCAACCAGATCGGCGCCGGCTATCTCAACTTCAGACTCCGACGGTTTCCCTGCTCGGTTTCGCCGCCAGAAGTTGGCGCAACACATATTGCAAGATTCCGCCGTTGGCATAGTAGAGCGCTTCCTGAGGAGTATCGATGCGGACTAAAGCCTCAAACTCCATGGGCTTGTCTTTCCCGCCTCCGCCGCTGCTCGCTACCGATGTCGCGCGGACTCTTACTTTCTGCCCGGCAGCGTAGTGATCGACCAAGCCGCTAACACCGGAGATCTCGAACACTTCTTCTCCGGTGAGCTTCAACAATTCGGCATTTTGTCCGGGCTCGAATTGCAGCGGCAGGATTCCCATCCCGACCAGATTGGAGCGATGGATGCGCTCGTAGCTCTCGGCGATGACAGCATGTACTCCGAGCAGGCGTGGACCTTTGGCAGCCCAGTCGCGCGACGAACCGGAGCCATATTCTTTGCCCGCAAGAATAATCAGCGGAGTGCCTTCAGCCTGATATTTATGCGACGCGTCGAAGATCGACATTTCCTGATTGCTTGGTAAATGGCGAGTGAATCCGCCTTCCACGCTGACCAGCTTATTGCGCAGGCGAACGTTGGCGAAGGTTCCGCGCACCATAACTTCGTGATTGCCGCGGCGCGATCCATAGGAGTTGAAGTCGGCGGGCTTCACGCTATGTTCTTGTAAATATTTCCCCGCCGGGCTGTCTTTCTTGATAGATCCCGCTGGAGAGATGTGGTCGGTGGTGACGCTGTCGCCGAGCACAGCAAGCACGCGAGCGTGTTTTATATCCTGGACCGGCGAGGGATGAATATTCATGGCGTCGAAGTAGGGCGCGCGACGGATGTAGGTCGAGTCTTTTTCCCAGGTATAGGTTTGGCCTTTGGGAATCGAGAGACCGCGCCAGCGCTCGTCTCCGGCAAAAACTTCGGCGTAGCTTTTCGAAAACATTTCCGCAGTCACGGAGCGCTCAACCGCTTCTTCCACTTCGCGCTGCGTGGGCCAGATGTCGGCGAGATAAACGGGCTTGCCGTCTTTTCCCTTGCCGATAGCGTCTTTGCGCAGGTCGGTGTCAATGCGCCCCGCAAGCGCGAAAGCTACGACCAGCGGAGGAGACATCAGATAGTTGGCGCGCACTTCGGAATTAATTCGTCCTTCAAAATTGCGATTGCCGGAAAGTACGCTGGCCACGACGAGATCTTTTTCGTCGATGGCTTTGGAAACCTCATCGGGCAGCGGACCGGAGTTGCCAATGCAGGTGGTGCATCCGTAGCCGACGATGTGGAATTTTAGTTTTTCCAGATACGGAGTGAGGCCGGCATTTTCAAGATAATCGCGCACGACCTTCGAGCCGGGAGCGAGAGAAGTTTTGATCCACGGTGGAACCTGCAAACCCTTTTCGACGGCCTTTTTCGCGACCAGCCCGGCGCCGATCATAACGGAAGGATTCGAGGTGTTGGTGCAGGAAGTAATGGCGGCAATGACCACGCTCCCATGCTTCAGCGAGTCTTTCACACTCGCGGAGACGTGCTCGTGAATGTTGGGGTCTTCCACGCCAACGGCAGCGGGGCTGCCGCCTTCCTGCTCCCAGGTTGCGGATGTTCCAACCTTTGCCGTTTGAGCTGCTGTTATGGGCGCGCTGGAGGCTGCCGATTTCGGTTTAATCAAAGACGGCAACGCCTTGTTAAACGAATCCCCGGCTTGCGAGAGAATGACGCGGTCCTGCGGCCGCTTGGGTCCGGCCAGGCTGGGTTCGACGCTTCCAAGATCGAGCGCGAGCAGTTCGGAATATTCCGCTTGAGGAGTCTTTTCGTCGTGGAAAAGCCCTTGCTCGCGGCAGTAGGCTTCGACAAGGGCCACCTGCTCAGCGCTGCGCCCGCTCAACTTCAAATACTTCAAGCTTTCTTGATCGACCGGGAAAATTCCGCAGGTCGCACCGTACTCCGGAGACATATTCGCAATGGTGGCGCGGTCGGCCAGAGGAAGACCCTGCAATCCGGGACCGAAGTACTCCACAAATTTTCCTACCACTCCATGCTTGCGCAGCATCTCGGTGATGGTCAGCACAAGATCGGTGGCAGTTGCGCCTTCGCGCAGCCGCCCCGTCAGTTTCACGCCCACCACCAGCGGAATCAGCATGGAAACAGGTTGTCCCAACATCGCCGCTTCGGCTTCGATGCCGCCGACTCCCCACCCCAGAACGCCGAGGCCGTTGATCATCGTGGTATGCGAATCCGTTCCCACCAACGTATCGGGGTAGGCCACTCGCGCGCCATTCGATTCGTTCACGAAAACCACGCGCGCCAGATATTCCAGATTGACTTGATGAACGATGCCGGTATCGGGAGGCACGATGGCAAGGTTGCGAAATCCAGTTTGTCCCCACCGAAGAAATGAATAGCGCTCTTTATTGCGCTGGAACTCGAGCAGGGCGTTTACGTCGAAGGCTCCGGCGCTGCCGAATTCGTCGACTTGCACGGAGTGATCGATGACCAACTCAACAGGCTGGAGCGGATTGATAAGCGCGGGGTCGCCGCCGAGTTCCTTCATGGCGTCGCGCATGGCAGCGAGATCGACGACACAGGGCACGCCGGTAAAATCCTGAAGCAGCACGCGGCTCGGAGTGAAGGCAATTTCCTTGTCTGGCTTGGAATTCTTATTCCATGAAGCCATGGAATGGATATCTTCTTTTTTTACGTTGCGTCCGTCCTCGGTACGCAGAAGATTTTCCAGCAAGATGCGTAAAGAAAAAGGGAGATGCTTGGTCGAGATGCCTTGCTTATCGAGCGCATCAAGGCGGTAGATTTCGTATTCTTTGTTGCCGACTTTCAGAGGAGAGCGGGAGTTGAAACTATTTTGAGACATGAGGTCCTTCCTGGCCACGATAGGTCCATCCTTGCGTAAGAAGGGGACACCCATTCGGGAGGCTAGGGCAAGATTACGGAACCTATAAGTTTAGTCGTTTTGAAGCCAATTGCGTAAGGGGTGAACCGAACGAAAGGCCGCTGTGGCCTTAGCGCGCGGCAATCCAGGCTTGATATCCCACAACGGCCATCATGAATAAAAGATAAATACGCAGCACCCAGAGGACTGCCAGTTCCGGTCCTTTTAAATGACGACGCGGAATCGGATGCTTCTTCGCATTGGCCAATTGATCGTGTTCCAGCGAAGATAAGACCAGGGATTGATCGGCGGCATCGATTTGAGTTTCGTGTTTCGTCATAATTTTTGTAAATCACCCAGCTGCAAACCATTCCGACCGGGCTTTCCATCTCCGTTCTCCAGCTTGCGCAAGGCGCTGTTTACGTTCCCCCTAGAGCTGCGAAAATGTTTGGCGCGATAATGCTGATGCCGAAGAGAATGCCGGCAGCCGTCAGGATCAGCACAACGCCCGTCGATAGAATGTTTGCCCACAACGGGCTCACCAACTCGCCCATGATTTCCTTATCATTCACCAGCATGAACAGAAAAACGAGCGCCGGAGGCATCGCGAGGACTGCAACCACATTCACCACGAGAACTACATAGACCAGCGGCAGACCGGGAATCAGCACGATCGCCGCCGCGGCCACGGCGCATAAAGTCAGCACGGCATAAAATGATTTCCCTTCTCCCATGGGAAGGTTCAGGCTGTGCGGCTTGTGTGTGACTTCTCCAAACGCGTACGCGGAGGAAGTAGAGATCGTAATGGCGGCCACGATGCCCGCTTCGACCATGCCAAGAGCGAATAGCGACGCGCCAATGTGCCCGATGATGGGTTGAAGCGCCTGCGCGAATTGCGCCGCCTCGAAATTGTCGGCGGTCATCTGGTGGGCGAAGAGCGGGGCCGTCGCTAGGATCGTGGCGATCGCCGCTAGCGTAGCCAGGGTCGCTCCCAGAACCGTATCGATGCGGCCAAAACGAATATCTTTGGTCGTCATGCCTTTGTCCACGGTGGCGCTCTGCTGAAAGAACAGCATCCAAGGCGTCACCGTCGCGCCAATGTCGGCAAGGACAATCAGAAGAACATCTTTATTAAAGCCCGGCAAAGGCTGCCATGTGAATAACGAATGCCCAACCGCATGCCAGTTCGGATGCGTCATCAGCGCCACGGGAATGAAAATCAGATTGAACGCCGCAGCCGCCAGGGTAATGCGCTCCCACGTCCAATAACGGTGGCTCATGAGTGCGGCGTAAAGAACCAGCAGAGCCAGTGAAACTGCTATCCATGGCGGAACTCCAAAAAAACCCAGGCCCGCGCGAATGGCGATGAACTCCGTAATGAGCGTCAGAAAGTTTCCGATGCCGAGGTCGATCATCGAGAACCATCCCCAGAATGGACCGAAGCGCTCAAAAATAAGTTCGGCGTGTCCGCGATGAGTCGCCGCGCCCAGCCGGACCGTCATCTCCTGCACAACGATTGCCATGCAAAAAGTGAGGGCGACGAAGGGAATAAAGAATCCGATTCCAAACTTGGCGCCTGTTGCCGCATAGGACAACATACTGGGGCCATCGTTCTCCCCGAGCATAACCAGCACGCCGGGTCCCACCAGCAGCCAAAGCAAGCGCGCCTTAGAGGAGAATCCGCGCCGGGCCCGAGCGGAGCGTACCCGCACGCGATCGTGTGCGCGATCAACATCCTCGTGAGTAATGACAACGTCGGCTTCGGACGCGAGAGGTTTCATGGAGCAGGAGGTCTGCCGGGCAGATTAGCGTAAGTATACACGAAGAAATAAACTATGGTTAACTACAGCGCAGGCGTGAATGAAGTCTTAGCCGCGCTCAGCTTCTGCAACCCACACGCGCTCTGCGGCGGCACGGCCAAGAGAGATGTTGCCCGCCGCCGTGGAGAGGGCCAGCGTCTGGTCATAATTGCGTTCCAGCACGCGCAGCTTGGCTCCGGGACGAATGCCCCGTTCTTCAAGAAATTCGAGCAGCCGGCGGTCCCGTTCGTAAATTCCGCTTACGGCGTAAGAAGCTCCGGGGGGAGCATCGGCAAGGATCATCAGGCCGCGATGCCGGCGGCTAGCCGGGCTTTCCATTTCACTCAGATTTCCGTGAGGACAGACGCCGCCCTTGCCGAGTTTCGCTAGCAGTTTGGCTTCGAAGTCGGGCGACACCGCATGTTCCAACCGCTCCGCTTCGTCATGCACTTTCCACCACTCCATGCCAAACAGTTCCGCTAACATGCGTTCGATCAAATGATGCCGCAAAGTCAGTTTGCGTGCGATTTTTCGCCCAGCGGCGGTGAGCCGCACATGACCATCGGCCGGCACCCGAACCAAACCATCCTTCTTCAAGCGACGCATTGCCATGGTTACCGCAGGCGGAGAAACTTTCAGCCAGTCCGCGAGCCGTGCCGAAATGACGGATTCACCTTCAGTCTCAGCTTCTAGAATCGCCTTAAGGTAATCTTCCTTGGAGACGGTGATCATCTTCGAGAATTATACGACGTTAAGCGCGGTTAACTCGACTTAGCGCGGGGAAGTGCGGAGGAAGACCGGAGCTTGAGTATTGGCGTTTGGCTTCCAAGGTTTTTAACAAAAAGACATAAGCCGAAGGTTTGCCGACTTAACGTTTCTTCGTGTCTCTCTGCCTACCTGGTGAGAAACGCTCCAACACGTTTGACAGCCATTCCTCCGCTCCCCTAACCTGAATTCTCTCGCATATGAAAGTTCTGGTTCTCGGCAACGGTGGACGCGAGCACGCGCTGGTTTGGAAGCTGCGGCAGTCTCCGCGCGTTTCGCAACTATATTGCGCGCCGGGAAATGGCGGCATTGTGGACGAGGCCGAATCCGTGCCGGTCGATCTCAAGAGCCTCGATTCGATGGTTGCACTGGGCGAACGTTTGCGGCCGGACTTGACAGTAGTTGGCCCGGAGTTGCCGCTGATGCTGGGGGTTGTCGATGAATACACGCGCCGGGGCTGGCCTATCTTCGGTCCCAGCACTGCGGCGGCTCAACTCGAATCGAGCAAGAGCTTCGCCAAAGAATTTCTGCAGAGGCACCATATTCCCACGGCTCCGTACGCAATTTGCGATTCCATCGATGAGGTTCGCGATGCTCTCGGCCACTTTCACGCCCCGGTTGTGGTGAAGGCCGATGGATTGGCGGCCGGCAAAGGCGTGGTGATTGCGGCAAGCAAGGAAGAAGCCGCCGTTGCGGCCGCGGAAATGTTCAGCGGCAAGATGGTTGGCGCGGCCGGCGCCCGCGTAGTGCTGGAAGAATGCTTAAAGGGCGACGAACTTTCGTTTCTCGTGCTGAGCGATGGAGAACGAGTCGCACCGCTCGTCGCCGCGCAGGATCATAAACGCGCCGGCGATGGCGATACCGGACCGAATACCGGCGGCATGGGCGCTTACTCGACGCAGACCATAATCGATGAGACCATGCGCGACTGGCTGGTAGCTCATATAGCTCGACCCGTCGTCGAAGGCATGAAAGCGGAAGGTGCGGAATACAAGGGCGTCCTTTATTGCGGCCTTATGATGACCGCCCGAGGCCCCATGGTTTTAGAATTTAATTGCCGCTTTGGCGACCCGGAAACGCAACCAATTCTTATGCGGCTCGAAAGCGATCTTCTGGAGGCGCTGGAGGCATCGATCGATGGCCGGGTCAGCGATGGCGACTTCAAATGGTCCCAAGACGCGTCCGCCTGTGTCGTGATGAGCTCAGGCGGGTATCCGGGGACATTCGAAGTGGGAAAGAAAATTTCGGGACTTGCCGCGGCCGAAGCTATCGACGGCGTCAAGGTTTTCCATGCCGGAACCTCCAAGCGCGATGGAGAGTTTTATACTGCGGGGGGGCGCGTGTTGGGCGTCTCGGCGCGTGCAGCCGATTTAGAAACAGCCGTCCAGCGTGCGTACCAAGCCTGTGAGAAGATTCATTTCGATGGCGCGCATTACCGGCGGGACATTGCCGCCCGCGCGTTAAAAAAATAATTACGGGGAGAACAATGAGCAAGACTTTGGTTTCGATTGTAATGGGCAGCGATTCCGATCTCGAGATTATGCGCGAGGCGGGCAAGGCTTTGGATGAATTTGGCATCGCTTACGAAATGGATGTGACTTCGGCGCACCGTTCTCCCGACCGCACGGCAGACTTTGCTCGCAAGGCCGCCGGACGCGGCATTCAGGCAATTATCGCGGGAGCCGGCGGGGCCGCGCATCTGGCCGGAGTGATTGCGGCGCACACTACGTTGCCGGTGATCGGCGTCCCAATTCCCTCCACCTCGCTGCAAGGAATGGATTCTCTGCTAGCAACCGTGCAGATGCCCGCCGGAATTCCCGTTGCGACAGTAGCAATCGGAAAACCTGGCGCAACCAATGCCGGAATTCTTGCCGCCCAGATGATTGGCTTAAGCGACGCCGCAATTGCCAAGAAGCTTGAGGCCCACAAAGAAAAGTTGGCGCGCGGAGTGGAAGAGAAATCGAAAAAGTTGAAGAACGGATGAAGAGATCGCCGGTCGCCAATCTGTGGAATTGAACTCGACCTCAGTGCATCAGGTTGGAGCTTTCAATTGGAAATTGGCAATTTAAAATCGGCAATCTACAGTTTCAGCCCCTTTAAGTAATCGCGGAACGGTCCTCCTAAATCTTCGCGTTTGAGGGCGAACTCTACCGTCGCTTTCAGGAAGCCGAGCTTGTCACCGGTGTCGTGGCGGCGGCCTTCATAGACGTAGGCGTACATTTTCTCTTTCTGCAACAGCAGGCGCATCCCGTCGGTCAGTTGCAGCTCTCCGCCGGCTCCGGTCGGCGTGTTGGCAAGGCAATCGAAGATCGCGGGCGTAAGAATGTATCGCCCGATGATCGCCAGATTGGACGGAGCTTCTTCCGGCTTCGGCTTCTCTACCATATTCTTGATTTCAAATAACCGTTCACCGAAACGGGTGCCTTTGACCGGCTCGACGTCGAGCACGCCGTAGGAAGAAATCATTTTTCCTTCGACAATCTGCGTAGCCAGCACCGAGCTTTGCTTCTCGTTGAAAACCTCAACCATCTGCTTGAGGCACGGAACCTTCGCGTCGATTACATCGTCGGCAAGAAGCACGGCGAAAGGCTCGTCGCCCACCATTTCCCGAGCCATCAGAACCGCGTGCCCCAGTCCCAGCGCCTCTTTCTGGCGTACGTACGCGATATACATCATGTCAGAAATCGAGCGCACGATGTTGAGCAGGTCGGTTTTGTTGCGCTCCTCCAGCATCTTTTCCAGTTCATAGCTGACGTCGAAATGATCTTCGATGGCCTGCTTGCCTCGGCCCGTGATGATCAAAATCTGGTTGCAACCCGATGCCATGGCCTCTTCGACGCCGTATTGAATGATGGGTTTATCCACCAGCGGCAGCATTTCTTTGGGCTGCGCTTTGGTTGCGGGCAAAAATCGCGTGCCCAGGCCGGCGGCGGGAAATACGGCTTTGCGCACTTTCATGGTCATAAGACGGTTCGGTCGAATGTCGTTAGTGGTGAGCAACGCCACTTCGGTTGCCGCACAATTGTACCTGCAAGGTTCTTTGTCGGCGCGATCGGCAGCCTCCCGCCTGAAACAACTACGCCGAGCCGCCACCAGAGCGGACTTCCGCCGTCGCCGCTTCCGCGCATGCTATCTGCTCAAGGACCGCCCGCAACGCGTGCAGCACGTCATCCGCCGCAGTTGCTTTCAAAACAAACTTCAACATGCCGTCCGGAGTGAACTGCGCGCCGCGCTGCGTGGAAACGAAACGCGCCAACTGTTCCGGATCTACGGTTGCGTTCTGTTGGAACTTGAGCGTGACGAAATCGCGCTTGCGCTCGATCGCATTCACGCCGACCTTCATGCATAGCAACTTGAGAGACGCATAATCCAACAGGTTGCGAACCGCGGCCGGCGGAGGCCCGTAGCGATCCTGCAACTCGGCCGCTACATCGCTTAACTGCGATTCGGTCTCGACGCGGGCAACGCGCTTATACATTTGCAGCCGTTGATTTTCTTCCGGCACATATTCCGCGGGAATGCGAATATTCAGCCCAAGATTTAGCTGGGTTTCAGCCTCGTCGGGCGCAGCTTCGCCTTTCATCTCGCGGACGGCCCGCTCCAGCATCTGCGTGTAAAGCTCGAATCCAATGGCCTCGATATGCCCGCTCTGCTCGCCGCCCAGCATGTTGCCTGCGCCGCGCAACTCGAGATCGAGCGCAGCGATTTTGAATCCCGCGCCGAGGTCGGAAAATTCTTTGAGCGCCGCCAGCCGCCGCCGTGCGATGGGCGTGAGTTCGACTTCGGCCGGAAGTAAAAGATACGCATAGGCGCGCCGGTTCGACCGCCCAACGCGGCCGCGCAACTGATACAACTCGGAGAGCCCCAAGCGATCAGCGCGATTGATCAGAATTGTGTTGCACAGCGGAATATCGAGACCGTTCTCAATGATCGTGGTCGAAACCAGAATGTCGGCTTCGTGATGCATAAATTTCAGCATCACTTTCTCCAGTTCTCCCTCCGACATTTGCCCGTGGCCCACGATGATGCGTGATTTCGGAACCAGCACTTGAAGCTTGGCCGCAATCTCCCAGATGGTGTCAACGCGATTGTGCACGAAATAGACCTGGCCGCCGCGCTCGAGTTCCTGCTCGATTGCAGTTTGAATGAGCTTTTCATCCCAACTCGCGACTACAGTCTGAATCGCCATGCGGTCTTTCGGCGGAGTTTCAATCACGCTCATGTCGCGCAGGCCCACCAGCGACATGTGCAGCGTGCGCGGAATCGGCGTGGCCGACATCGTCAGCACATCGACCTGTTTCCGCATCTGCTTGATGCGCTCCTTGTGCCGCACACCAAAGCGCTGCTCCTCGTCGACAATGAGCAAGCCGAGATCGGAAAACTTGATGTCCTTTGAAAGAATGCGGTGGGTGCCGATCAATACATCGATTTTGCCGGCTTCGGTCTTCTGCAAAATTTCTTTTTGCTGCTTCGCATTGCGGAAGCGGCTGATCATTTCGATCGTGACCGGAAACGGCGCGAAGCGCTGCTTGAAAGTTTCGAAGTGCTGGAAAGCGAGCACGGTAGTCGGCGCGAGCACGGCGACCTGCTTGTTGTCGTTGATGGCTTTGAACGCTCCGCGCATCGCGACTTCAGTCTTCCCGTAGCCGACATCGCCGCACAGCAGGCGGTCCATCGGCTGCGTGGATTCCATATCGCGAATCACATCTTTAATTGCCTGGGCCTGGTCTTCGGTCTCATTGAATTCAAAAGCGTCTTCAAATTCCCGGAACCATTCGTTGCCCGGCGGAAAAGCGTGTCCAACCGCCGTCTTGCGCTCCGCGTAAAGTTTGAGCAATTCGTCGGCCATGTCTTTCATGGCCTTGCGTACGCGCGATTTCGTCTTCGCCCAGGATTGCGTTCCCAGATGGCTTAGCGCCGGCTTCGCGCCTTCTGACGAACGATATTTCTGCACCAGGTCGAGCCGTGTGAGCGGAACGTAGAGCCGCGCGCCTTCCGCAAATTCCAGCAACATGAATTCCGCGGGCCCGTCACCGTGATTGATTTCCTTCAACCCCTGATACTGTCCAATGCCGTGTTCTACATGCACGATGTAGTCGCCAACTTGCAGATCGCGGAAGTCAGAGAGAAATGCAGAGACTTTTGATTTCGCCCGCTGCGGCCGCGAGGTGACGGCCTCAGACTCGTCGAACAAATCCCGCGATCCGAAGATGGCGAGGTTCGCGTCGGGCAGCAGCACTCCATCCGGAACGTAAGCCGTAGCCAGCGTGGTCGTGAGGACTTCCCCCGCGAAGTAGCTGGTTTCGTCGGCGTAGCTTTCGCCGCCCCGGGTGCGGCTTCCGAGCTTAAAAGAAACGTTGTATTCCGTGAACACATCCGCGAGGCGTTCAACCTCTCCGATATTGGGCACCGCGAATAAAACGCGCTTTCCGTCGCTGTTCAACTTTTGCGCTTCCGCCAGCATCGCGGGGACCGCTCCGTGAAAACGCGGGGAAGGTTGCGTTAAGAACGAAATCTCGGAAGCATCATCAACACTGCGAGTGATGCCGAGATGTTCGATATTCGCTCCGGGAAGCGCCGCAGTTTTCTTCCACCAATCCTCCGGGGGAAGGTAAAGATCTTCCGGCCGGACAAGATTTCCCACGCCGCTGCGCTCGTGAGCTTCATTGACGCGGGTCCAGAAGCGGTCGAACTCCTGTTCGAGTTGATCGGTTTCATCCAGCAGAACCGCAGCACGCGGGATGAAATCGAATATCGTACTATCCGCTCCGGCCACCGGAGAATAAAATTCCCACCCTGGAAAAACGTTGACTCCTCCGGCGCGAACTGCGGCCTCCACAATTTCTTCCGATCCCGGTTTGCCGGAACCAACAATGCGCTTGCCGCTTAGCCGCGTATGAATCGCCGCAAGGAGATGTTCGCTGACAGGAGTTTCCGTGAGCGGCAGCAGCAGCGCCTCATCCACGGGATTCGACGATCGTTGCGAGGCGGGATCAAATTTGCGAATGGAATCGGCTTCGTCGCCAAAAAATTCTATGCGCAAGGGCCGGTCGGCTTCGGGCGAGTACACATCGAGAATTCCGCCGCGTACCGCATATTGTCCCGGCATCTCGACTACATCGGTTCCGCTATAGCCGACGGTGTTGAGATGAGCCAGCAACGATTCCAGATCGAACGATTCCCCGCGCCGGATGGTTCGCGCGAGATCGGCGTAATAATCTGCGGATCGCAGGCGAATTGCCGTTGCCGCGACTGGCGAAACTACAATCGACACCGCTCCGGTGGCAATCTTCCACAGCGCCGTGGCGCGCTCCTCTTGAAGCTCCGGGTGTGGCGAAAGATTTTGGTAAGGAAGAACGTCGCGGGCCGGAAGGGACACAATCGACTCCGGATCGCAAGCAGAAGTAAGCTCGCAGAAGCCGCGCAGAACTGGAAGAAAATCCTCGACCGTGCGGTTGTCGTTCACGACGAAGATAATCGGACGCCCCGCCGCGCGCTGGAACAGCACCAGCAACAAGGCTTTCGCGGTTGGAGTGAGTCCGGACACACGAATGCGCCCCGTGCCCTCCTTCAACCGGGAGGCTACACGCACAAAGGCGGGAAGGCTTTCTACGTCCGCGAAGAGTTCGCGGACGAAGGGAAGAAGCATGCAGGATTATTTTAACAGGAGTGAAGCCTTGGCGATTTTCTCTCGATCGGTTCACAGCAACTCCGTTCCCGTACGCCGAAAAGCGACGATGTTATCCTCGCAGCAACGGTCTCGTCAGGCACGTCGGGCCGCCGCCGCCGTTCACGCAGAGCTGGCTCCCCGGAAACGTGCGCACGTCGAATCCGGCGTGGCGCAGGCGGGCGTTGGTCTTGCGATTTTCTTCAATTGCCAGCAGTCGATTTCCACCCAACGCCAGCACGTTGCAGGCAAGAGTCTCACGCTCGGAGAGATCGATCTCAATAAAGCGGAACGCGCGCGACTTCAGCAACTCAACTGTCTCCACCGAAAGCCACGAAAGATCGACGAGCGCCGTTCGATCATCCAGCAGGCTCATCAATGACATCAAATGCAGGCAGGCGGCTGGCCCTAAGCCATAAGGCAGAGGCGCGGCTAGAACGTTTATTCCCTTCGGCGCGAGCAGACGGCGCATCTGTTCTATGCCGGCTTCATTCGTGCGGTAACCGCGGCCAATCAGCAAAGTTGTAGCGTCGAGCCACACCATGTCGCCAGCTTCGGTCGTCCCGGGCGATTCAATCTCACCAAAAATTGGAATTTCAAGGCCCGTACAGAACGTTGCATGGATTGGTCCTTCGGCCACGCGGTTCGCCTTACCTGCACGCATTACGATCAATCCATAGTCGGTCATGAAAGACGCGTCGTGCGTATAGACCGCGTCGAGCGTGAGGTCCTCCGAAGGAGGAATCTCGATAACTTCCACCCCCGCGGCCTTCAACTCGCGACCAAGAATCTCATGCTGTGATTGTGCCTCATCGAAATTGGGAGCGTTTTGAAATCCAAGTTCCCGCCAGCGCTCGACCTGTTCCGACTGGTCCCAGCCCGCTGTGTGCGGAGAACATACCATCACTCGCTCGAGGGCTGCGACCATGGAATGTCCGTTAAAATGAGTTTTCGTCGCCGTTGGCTGCATTGCGTCCTTTAAACGTTTTGAAACTGTCGAAGCTAACAAGAATCTATAATCGTATTATGGCAAAAGCAACGTGGGAAGGTGCAGTACTGGCTGAAAGCAATGC
>Ga0335075_10011693_pt1 | contig 13266 bp, 11 predicted proteins | sample Lox_Sample_24_FD_206723 | JGI IMG/M metagenome (GOLD analysis project Ga0335075, IMG submission 206723) | Soil microbial communities from Loxahatchee National Wildlife Refuge, Florida, United States - Lox_Sample_2.4 | ecosystem: Environmental > Terrestrial > Soil > Wetlands | place: USA...
ACCCATTTCGCCTTCGGACACTGGCACCTGATGATGGCCAACTGGCATCCGTTCATCCCGAAGAACCTCGGCCACTTCGGCGAATTCGGCTGGTCCGGCATCATGCGCGGCGCGACTGTGGTCTTCTTTGCCTACATCGGCTTCGACGCCGTCTCCACCGCCGCCCAGGAAGCCCGCAATCCCCAGAAGGATCTTCCTTTCGGCATCCTCGGTTCCCTGGTTATCTGCACCATTCTCTACATCATCGTCAGCGGCCTGCTCACCGGAGTGATGTCTTACACCAGGCTGAATACGCCGGCCCCGGTTGCCGACGGCGCGGTCGCCATTGGCGCGGGCTGGGGCGTATGCCTCATCGACTTCGGCGTCATCGCCGGCCTGTCCTCCGTCATGCTCGTCATGATGCTCGGCCAGACCCGCGTCCTCTACACCATGGCCCACGATGGCCTGCTTCCAAAGTGGGTGAGCGACATCCATCCCCGCTTCCGCACGCCGTGGCTGGTCACCATCGCCGTCGGCGTTCTGGTCGCCTTCCTGGGCGCGTTCTTCAATATCAACTTCCTCGGCGAACTCGTCAGCCTCGGCACGCTGCTCGCCTTCACCATCGTGTGCCTGGGCGTGATGGTCATGCGCCGCAGGCATCCGGAAGCGCCGCGTCCCTTCCGCACGCCCTGGGTACCCTTCGTGCCCATCGCCGGCATGATTATCGCTCTGGCTCTGATGTTCTCCGCGGATACCCCGGCCAAGATCGGATTCTTCAGCTGGCTGATCATCGGCCTGTTCATCTACTTCGGCTACTCGCTTCGCCACAGCAAGGTGCAGGCGGCGGCGCGGGGAGCCATCTCCGAAGTTCCGCGCCAACCGAGCACGATGCGATAGATTCCTGGGGCGATATACTCGCCCCGTGGACTATCTCTGGACACCCTGGCGCTACAACTACGTCACGCAGATCGGCAAGCAGACGCGCCAGGGCGTTCCCGAGGAGCTGAGCGCCTGGCCCGGCGACACGGGCTGCGTCTTCTGCAACATGATCGCCGCCACGGACTACGCGATCGAGCACGGCATGGAGCGCGCTGCCGCCGAGCGCCTCAGCGGCATCATCCTGCGCGCGCGCCACAACTATGTCTGCGTCAACCGCTATCCCTACACGTCCGGTCATCTGATGATCGTCCCCTACGATCACCAGAAGGCACTGAGCGCTCTCGCCTCCGACGCCGCCCGGGAAATGATGGATCTGGCCCAGCGCGTCGAGCGCGCTCTGGCAGGTCTCTATCAACCCGACGGCTTCAACATCGGGCTGAACCAGGGCAAAGCTGCCGGCGCTGGTGTCGCCGGACACCTGCACCTCCACCTGCTGCCGCGCTGGGTCGGCGACACCAATTTCCTGACCACCGTGGGCGAAAGCCGCCTCCTGCCCGAAGACCTGAGCACCACCTGGGAGCGGGTCCGCGGCGCTCTGGCAGCGGACCGCCCAACCAGCAAACCGCAACACCCTGAGGGCCATGACGTATGACATCTTCCGCGCCGCACGTTCTCGACCGACTGCAGGGGGAATGGAAGTTCGTGCGCGAAGTTCCCGGCAAAGCCACCATGACCGGCCGCGCGCACATTGCCGCCACCAGCGCCGACCGGGCCCGCTACGACGAGACCGCCCATGTTCGCCTAACCGACGGAACCAGGCTGACCGGCAGCCAAAGCTATCGCTACAAGCGCCTGCCGGCCCCCGCCAACGGCTTTGAAGTCCTCTTTGCCGACACCGGCGAGCTCTTCGAGCGGCTCGATTTTCAATCCGAGCCCGATGGCAGCCTGCGCGCCGATGCCGAGCACCTTTGTGGCTCCGACCGCTACGTCTCGCGCTTCGTCCTCGACGCCCACGACCGGCTGCATGTCGAGCACACCGTCACCGGCCCCGGCAAAAACTACGTTGTCCGCACGGTCTACCGCCGCGCCAGCCACAAGTCCTGACCGATCACTTCCGCCCGGTTACTTTCGACACGTCCTCCAGTCCGAATTCTTCGCCCCTCCAGCCGCCCCGGCGCAGAATGGAGCCGGGAGCGTTGCTATGGAAGAAGCTCTCGCTACATTCGGTATACTTCTGCTCTTTCCGGCGATCTTTGGCGCCTGCATTGTCTGGGCGACGCACGGCCATCCCTCCGATGCCGATAACGAAGACCTCGGAGTGGTCGCCAAGGACCATTAGCTGTGCTGGAAACCCGCTGGGAACAGGGCTGGGAGGGCCCTTTTGCGCGTACCTTCCGACCGGCTGCCCCTGCTATACTTGGATCGTCTCCCGTGCGGAAGTGGTGAAATTGGCAGACACACCATCTTGACCCCGGGAGCTCCGCCAGCCTCGGATAACCTCCTCAAAAAGTGAGATTTATCCTTTTGGTTCAGATATTTACGAGAATAATGCTCCGCAAGCGGCAGCAACCCCCAGTAAGCGCCAGTGGCGAAAAGTAGTGACAAAAATGAATACACTGGATGCACAGGAAATGGTGCGTATATCTACGCAAAGTGCGTTTATAATTACGCATTATGCGTAGATCGGCAGCACTCGATGCGTTGTTTCCCACCATTCGGGGGGAAGTCCTCTCGACGGCGCTGCTCGATCCGGACCGCTGGTGGTTCCTAACCGAACTGGCCGAGCATCTGGGAGTGACCCCCTCCAGCCTCCAGCGGGAGCTCGAATCGCTGGCGCACGCGGGCTTGCTCCAGCGCCGCAAGGACGGCCGACGGACCTACTTCAGGGCAAACGCCGCTTCCCCTATCTACCCGGAGTTGCGCGATTTGGTCGAAAAGACGGCGGGCATCATTCCTGTGCTGCGCGACACCCTGAAGGACTTCGGGGATCGCATCGAACTGGCGCTCGTCTACGGCTCCATGGCTCGGGGGCGGGAGCACGCCGCGAGCGATGTGGATCTCATGGTTGTGGGAAAGCTCCGCCAGATCGATCTGGTATCGACGCTGCGGAAGCTCGAAGGGCGCTTCAGGCGCGAAATCAATGTCACGCTCTTTTCCCCCGAAGAATTCCGCCGCAAGCGATCGGAGAAGGACCACTTCATCTCGACTGTTCTGAAGGGGAAAACCATCATCCTGAAAGGCGCGCTCAATGAGCTGGAAGAAACTCCTGCAGGAACATAAAGCCCATCACCACAGGACGAGTCCTCAGGAAATAACCGAGCTGCGGCGGTTGATCGCGCGCGATCTCGCCGATGCCGCGATTCCCGAACTGTCCGAAGACCGCCGCTTTGCGACCGCCTACAACGCGGCTTTGCAGGCGGCAAAAATGGCCATCGCCTGTGCCGGCTACCGCATCGCCAGCGTACCGGGACACCACCGCCTCACGTTCGAGGGGGCAAAGCTGGCGCTCGGCAAATCAGCGGCCATCTTGACCGACTACTTCGATGCCTGCCGCCGCAAGCGGAATGAGATTGACTACACCGGCGCCACGATTGCAACCCGCACCGAAGCCGGCGAACTGCTGGTCCATGTGCAGGCGTTCCTCGAACTTGTCGAGCAGTGGATCGAAGCAAACCACGCCGGATTACGGCGCTGATTCGACGCAGAAAGAATGAGACGGAATAGCCGAGGATTTTTCAAAGGGCTTCCTCGGCACCCATACTGCTGCGATCATGTCGGAAAATGTGTTCCCCTCATTTTTCAAGTCTGACGGCGGATGCTTCAATTCTGGCCGACTCTAACGTTCCCGATCCAATAATCCGCGAGCGGTGGGAAGTATGGCGCCATAGCTCGCGTCGAGGGCGGGGCCGAGGAGGAGAACGGCCGTGATTCTGCGAACAACCTGGGAAAAATAGCGGGCTTCGTCTTCATGAAGCGGGCGGCCGAGAAGCGGTTCCTCGCGGTAACTCAGCCACTTCTTGAGCACCTGGTAGCCGCCGAGGGTATATTCCCACACGTTGGCGGGAACGGCAGCCCAGAATGCCGCGTTGTTGAGGTAGACATCGACACAGCGCGCGCCGAGGAGAGTAAGAGCGTCGTCGAGGGTTAGATCGTGCGCGGCGGCGAGGGCTGAAAGGCGGTCGAGTTCCGTGGGGTTCCAATCGCGCTCGGGAGCCTTACCGCGACGGGGCATGACCGTATCGCCTTGTCCACGCCCTCCCCAGCCAGCTGTAATGGCGAAGCGGGCGGCATTGCGACGGTCGCGGTCGGGGATGTCCTCGGGAAACTCTGCGGCGATGGACAGGCGGGCGAAGAAACTCCACGCGGCGGTGAATTGCAAGTCGGATTCGGGATCGAGGAGGTCAGCGAGGCGGCGGCCGAGAGCGGCGGAATTGGCGAGGAGTTCGGCGTTGGCGGGGAGAGGGATCCGCGGCCAGTTCGCAATAAGTTGATCCGCATGACTTGAGCGGTACTCTGGCGTATGGAGTGTCGCAACGATGTGGTGAAAGACGTGGTCCACATCTCCTCGAATTGAGTCGAGGTAGAAGCTTAAGGACGGGCTGCAATTGTGTATTAGTTGGGCGCTGGATAATAAGCTAGGTTTGCTAAGAGTGATTCTCGGGAAAAAGGTTGAGAAGCCATTGCCGAAATTATCCGGAAGAGATGAGACGATTGCTCCTCTGGAAAAAGACTCTCCTGACTCCACCTGTCTCGCCTCTAACCATTGACAAAGGTTGAATGTTTGTTCGACGTAGTCCTCGCTCTTCTCGCCGAGCAGTTTTGTTTTCGGCTCCCAGTAAATCCAACGGAGGTCGAAGGGGCGGTATATGTAGCGGAGAATCTGCCACGGCTTGAAGCCAAGCGGAAGCAGTTCGCTTCTGGTTTCTTCCGGGTCAAAGCGCCCGGTCCTTCTCATCGCAGAGGGATATAATGTTGCAATCGTTTGTGATCCCACATCGGCATCGAGGTACTTCCTCATGCGTTTTTCAAGTCTCTCTCGGTCAATGTCGATAACCAGGGGATCACGGCTGGTCTTTACGCCGGGAAAATAGACGGGAAGTAACGCGATCAGTTCTGGCCACGTAGTGGACCTGTCAGCGAGTTCCCTCCCCGCGAATGGCAAGCCCAGAACTGGCTCAGGATGGACTGGTTCATAATTTGGTTCCAGGCCTTGCCGCGCTTCCTCGTCAAGAACGCGAAGTTTATCGGTGCCCCATAGATCACGCAGCTTAATGCCCACTGCCGGTCTCGGCCCTAGCGTACGAACGAGCGTTGCCACTGCTGTTCCTACTTGAATGCCTTCACGATTCTGTGGGGTTGAGAAAGCGCTGGGATCGGGCCTGCCATCCGGCGTTGTTTTGCCGGTTCTGTATTTGTCGCCGTTGAGATTGTCAATGTAAATCGAATTGAACTCTTGGAGGAACTGATGCCGCATGGATGGGTGGGAGAGCCCTCCAAGCCAGCGATAGCCGGTGATGAAACTGAGAATGCCAGTTTGGGTGCGATTCCCTGGGACGACGGAATCTCCTGCAATTCTCCTCTCGGCAACTCTGAAGAATCGTATATATAACTCATTGAGTCCTTGACCTTGTGGAGCTGGCAGACCCGAGATCTGCTGTCGGTAGGCTTCGGTCAGATTTCTCTCTTCGTCGATTGTGGCAATCCCGGGGTAGCCGTTGTAGGGAGGGTTGCCGAGAATGACGAGGATAGTGTCGGACTGTTTGATAGCTTCTGCGGCGTCGCGTTCCTCCGTGAACGCCGGGAAACCGAACGTGGATTGCGGGTGGCGCGCGGGTACCCATCCGGTAAGGGCGTTGGTGAGGAAGATTTGGGCGCGCTGCGTCGCAGAGAGGGAAGCGCGGGCGTCTTCGAGCAATTGCGCGATCTGGAGGTGCGCGATCACGAAGGGCGCGGGCATGATCTCGAACCCGAAGATGCGGGTAGTGGCGGCGGTACGCAGGTCAGCACCCACGAGGGCGTCATCGTCTCCGGCCTGCTCACGCAGGTTGCGCTCGATGCGGCGGAGGACTTCGGCGAGATAGGCTCCGGTGCCGCAGCATGGGTCGAGCACCTGCACGTTCGGGCTAGCGAGTCCCAGCGGTTCGTGGAGTTCGGTCCGGAGGAGATGATCGACGCGCTCCACCATGTAGCGGACGATTTCGCGCGGGGTGTACCAGACGCCTAGTTCCTTGCGCAGCACGGGATCGAAGGCCTCGAGGAAGGGCTCATAAAAATATTGCACGGCGTCTTCTTCGCGAAAGGTCGTGAAGAAGTCGCGCTGGACGCGGTTGAGGGCGTCGGCGGCGTGGTCGAGGACTTCGGTGATCTGGACGGAGTTCAGCGCGCCGGGCTCTGCGACAGCATGGAAGAGGGTGCGCAGGACGGGGACGCGGAGGTATTCGGCGGAGAGCCGCCAATTGAAGATACCGTTGTGCGCGGAATAGTCGGGCGAGCGGCGCCAGAGAATCCATGCGGAGAAGATGCCATAGAAAAGCGTCTGGATGAGGGTAGAGCGGAAGAAGTGCTCGCCTTTGTCGCCTTCGAACGTGATGCCGAGCGATTCCTGGAGCGCGGATTTGACGCCGTCGAACGCACCAATGGGATGTTCTGCGGCGCGTTCGCGTGCTTCGCGCGCGTAGGAGGCCAAGAGTTCGGCAACGTCTTTTGGCTTTTCGAGAGGGACTTTACGCGTGAGGACGCGGGCGAGGAAGTCCGGCAGGGTTTGCGCGTGGCGTTTGGCGAGCTCGGTGGCAGGGAGGTTCCAGAGGGCGTCGGCGGTGCGCGTGAAATCGTAAGTTTCCATCACGGAAGGAGCGCCGTGGCGGAGTTCGACGAGTTGAAACTGGTGATAGTTGGTGATGAGGCAGAGGCCGTATTCCCGCAGATAGCGGTGGACCTGCTCGGATTGGGCGAGCGCGCCGAGGTTCTCGCCAGGCGGTTTGATTTCAACCGCGCCACGTTCGGGACGCTGGTTGGGCAGCGGGACGGTCTGGCGACGATTGGCAACGGGGAAAAGGCCACCATCCGGAAGGCCTGCGCCCCGGCTGCCGGGATGCGCGACAAAGACGACCCGCGGCTTGAGTGCTTCGCCAACGGTGTTGAGTAGGTTCGATAGCGGAGTGTAGAAGGTGGTTTCGGCGGTGTAAGCGCCGAAGGAGCGTGCGGTGCGCATAGCCGCGATGTACTGCTCAACAATCGGTGATATGCGGGGTGCCACGTTTCGATGATTACATGAAATGATCGGTGGATTGTTTCCTAAGGAAGTACAAGTGGTTGCTTATGTTCGGGTTGTCGGAAGCCCGGCTTAAGAAATCTGACTCAGCTTCCCCGATTATTCGCGAAAATGGACATTGCGCCACCGATCCGCAAAATGGGTTTGCGCCGATATGCGCTAACTTAAAGCGCATCACCGGCAACTTCCGGTAGCGATCCGGACACTTGACGCAGCCCTCGTCCCAAGAGGCCTGCTTTTTCGTTGCGCCTCCGTTGGCCGAAGTCTCACAACGAAGTCCTCTGGATTTTCCGCTCGCTCGCACGGGCGCTGCGCTCTACCTGCCATCGCAGGCCTGCAATGCCACAAAGTTATAGCGACAAGACAGAAAGTTATTGGACATGAGGCTGAGTTCGGGCCTACTTTCGCGGCATATCGCGGCCGCAAACAGGCCGCCGGAGGTGCAGATGATCCCCAGCAGTGCCATATTTCCCGCTAAAACCACCCGCCTCGCTAAGCGATTAGCGCAAGTCGTCTGCAGACGAAACCTTCTTGAAGCCGCGCATGTGATGGGTCCGACGCTGACCGCGCTCCTGTTCATGGGCGCCAGCAGTGCCGTCGCCCACGCCCAGGGAACCATCAGTTTCAGCGGTGCTCAAACCCTGATGCAGACCATCCAGACGTTTGCCGAATACGCGGGCGCGGTGATCTGTCTGGTCGGCCTTATTTTCGCCGGCATCAACTTCATGAGCGGCAACATTCAACGCGGCGTCATCGGGCTCTTCGGAGCCATCTTCGGCGCCGCCGTGCTGGGATGGGGAGCCGGCTGGATCAGAGCTCCATACATCGCATCTCGGCTTCTTTCACGGCACTGCCCGCAGGGCTTCCAGCCGGGCCGCACTCAGCGCCAACTACCTGACCGACGAGACGCCTTATGGAAAGCACTGGATCTTCCAGGACGTTCACGCCGGCGGCGTCGCGGCAATCGCAGGTATCGAACCGGGAAACATCCTGCTTCGTGTTGACGGCCGGGAGATCGTACCACCCGAACATCCTGTTTTCCCGATGGGAAAGCAGACCACCGTCGAGTTTGTTGCGAACGACGACCAGACGAGGACAGTTTCCGTAGATGTGGCGCGGCCCAAAGGGAAGAAGCTGCATTTCATCGAGCCAACCCTGGTCGAGGCAAGGCGACTAGACGATGGTCTCGGGTACTTGAAAATCGCCATGTTCCCAGGTCTGGTCGGGGTTGTAGCCGCGAATCAGATATCCAGTGGGGTTGCGAGTCTCGGCAGCATAGACCACCTGATCATCGACCTCCGAGGAAATACCGGAGGCGGGATCGCCGCATTGCGAGTGATGAGCTTCCTTACTCCAGGCAAAGTCCCGGTCGGCTTCGCACTTGACGGGGGACGTTCCTCGGCCAATCTGGCGACCGAGAAGTTGAGCTTCCCCCGGTTTGCTCGAATTCCGTCATCCACTGGGAATCTGTGGCTGCTGGGGCTGCGTTACGCCCCTGCGATGTTGTCAAAGAAGCCAGTCGTTCTCGAAACCGAAGGCCTCGGACCGATGCCCTTCCACGGAAGGATAGTCCTTCTGGTGGATCGCCACACCGCGAGCGCCGCGGAGATGATTGTCGCCTTCGCACGGGAGAACAACCTCGCTACCATCATCGGAGAGAAAACCGCTGGGCGGCTTCTCTCCTCCACATCAGTCAAGGTTGCCCATGGTTTCCGACTGGCGCTCCCTACGGGAGCCTATTACACGTGGAAGGGATCGATTCTCGAAGGAACTCCCATTGAGCCGGACCAGCTGGTTGATTTCGATTGGCGGGATAGGCGTCTCTCGGGCAGGGACCGGCAACTTGATCAAGTAATCGAGTCCTTCCAGCACAGGGTTACCGCGCGCGCGAGTTAACGCTCGAACCGTTCCGGATTCAGTGGCAATGGAGCCCGCTGTCTCCATCGAGCGTTCGCTGAGCGCATTGGCGATCACGTATCAACTCAGAATGACTCCGGTCGAAGTGTCGAACTATTCCAAGCACATCGCCTGCATCCGGCTTTCTGACTTGCAACCATCGCATCTCAGTTCTCCACGCCAACGACGCCTCATCTCCCTTTTCGTCATTCGCTCCGCAGAGCCTGCATCGGGTCCATGGATGCCGCCCGCTGCGCCGGGACGAAAGCTGCCACCAGCGACACCATGATAACGCCCGCCGAGGCCATCAAATAGCTGATAGGATCGTGCGGGGAGAGGCGATACAGCATGGAGGACATCCAGTGGGACAGAGCCCAGACAAGCGGAACTCCGATGAGAAGACCAAGAGCAGCCAGGAATAGGCTCTCCCGCAGAATGCCCCAGAGCAGGCGGCCACGCTGAGCCCCGAGAGCAAGACGCACGCCAAATTCGACCGAGCGACGGTTGACGCGGTAGGCGAGGGTTCCATAGAGACCAATGCCGACCAGCAGTGCTGCAAGGCCGCCGAAAAAAGCGGCAAGGCGAGCAAACAGCGCAGGCATCTCGTAAGTTTCAGCAAAGCCCGTGCTCAATAACTGAGGATTGTTCAGTGGGATCGTTGGGTCGATTTCGTGCACCAGATGGCTGATCTCCGGAAGAAGTGCCATGGGATTACCGGTTGCGCGCACCTCGACATCCATGTCGCCAATCGTGTTTCCCTGCTGATAGCTGTACCAGGCCATCGGCATCTTCGCTTCGCTGGCGCTCTCATATTTACTGTCCCGGGCAACTCCGACAATCCTGATACGCCATTTCGCGCTGCCAAGGTAGTGCCCGAGGGGATCGGTACCTTTCAGATATCGTTCCACTAGCGTCTGGTTCACGACGGCGACGCGTTCGGAGTCGCGAGTGTCCGAATCAAGGATGTCGCGCCCGACGATGATTGGGATACCCAGGGTTCTGAAGAAATCGGGTCCGACGTCGTTGCTGCGCAGATTATTGGTTCTCTTATTCCATTCCCAGGGGTACTGGTGACCGTCGATCATGACGGCACCATTATCGGAATCCCCTGTACCAGGACGGGTATCAGCGAGGGTGACCGACTCCACGCCAGGGAGCGAACGGAGCTGCTCCATAAGCCGGCGATAAAGGCCCAGCCTCTGCGCATAGTCTGCTGAACCTTCTGGATGGACGCCGAAGGCCAGAACGTGGTTGGCCTCCATTCCCAGATTCACATCCTGATAATTCCTCAAGGTTCGCAACAACAGGCTCGCGGCCACAAGCAGGGCTGCGCAAAATGCAGTCTGCGAAATCAAAAGAATCCTGCCGCTGAGTGCCGCGCTGTATGACTGGGTGCTTTGCCGCCCAGGAGAATGCAGCCCCAGTGACGCCGGAGCGTGGAATGCAATGCGCAGAGGGGCCAACCCGAAGAGCGCGGCGGCCAGGGCTGAAATGGACAGAGTAAAGACGAGAACCCTCGTGTCGGGCCCCAGGCTGATCTGGAGTCCCGACCACTCGGCGAGGACCTTTGTTGCCTCCAGAGCGAACAGCCAGCCAAGCGACGCTCCTCCGCCGATGAGGATGAAGCTTTCAGCCAGCATCTGGCGCAAGAGGGCCCAGCGGCCGGCTCCGAGAGAGAGGCGAAGAGAAAACTCATGTTGCCGGGCTGCGTTGCGGGCGGTCAGCAACATCACGATATTGACACAGGCAATGACGAGCACCAGAGCGACCATCGCCATCAGAATGCGCAGGGGCATCCGGTAGTCACTGCTGGCCGTGCCGAGTCCCCGGGCGGGAATCAGGCGGATCGTCAGCGCAGGATCACCTGGGGCTGGCTTGCCTGCAGTTTCGTCAGCAGCACGGGCATAGACAGGGCTCATCAGTGCTGCGGCCTCCTGCGGCGCGACGCCGGGCTTCAAACGCACGATGAGCATTAAAGTCCACCAATTGGGACTGCCATATAGGGTGCGCCCCGTGGTCACCGGTATGCCGCGGGCGGGTAGCTCGGGCCGGTTCTGCAGAGGGATCCAAAGATCGGTTGCAATTCCTCCGGACTCCACACCGTAGAAATGCTGAGCGGTTACGCCCAAAATGGTGCAGGGGACTCCATTCACATATATCGTCTGCCCGATCACGTCTGGATTGCGATTGAAACGGCGGGTCCAGTAGCCGTAACTGATAACCGCGACCGCCGAGTGCCTGTCTTCATCGGCCTGCGCAAACGGCTGTCCTGCAGCCATTGGCACGCCCAGGGCGGAGAAGAAATTGCCGCTCACTTCGTCTGCCGTTACCTCCTCGGGCACATCTCCGAAGCGAACGACAGTCTTCTCGAAGGAAAGGGGCACATAGGCAATAACGTCGGAGAAAGCAGCGTGATCTTCGCGGAAACGGTTGTAGACGTTGATGCCGTTCGTATAAAGATGATCTCCAGAAACCCCGACCTGTTCCGGCAAATGCTCATGAGTGACGTAGAAGAGCTGTCCAGGGTTCCGAACGGGCAACATACGAATCAGCACCGCGTTCATGACGCTGAATATGGCGGAGTTGGCTCCAATCCCGAGCGCCAGCGTGACAATTGCTGTAGCGGTAAAGACTGGGCTCTTTAGCAGGACCCGCCATCCAAAGCGCAGGTCCCGCAGCAACCGTTCAAGCGACACAGCGGCCCAGGTTTCGCGCGTCTGTTCTCTGATCAGCGTCTGGTTGCCAAAGGCGCGCTGAGCGGCATACCGGGCGTTTTCGTCTGAGAGGCCCCGATCCAGTTGCTCTTCCTCTTCCAGTTCAAGATCGGACTGTAGCTCTCGCTCCAGATCCGCATCCCGTTTCTTGATCTGCCACCAGTGCATTTCAACCCTCCTCGGCTGTGGGCCACATTACACGGGCGACTGCCTCCATCATCTGCTTCCACCGCGACTCTTCGGCGATGAGCTGTCTTCGGCCTTTCTCGGTGAGCCGGTAATACTTGAACTCGCGGTTGCGGTCGGGAGCGGTCTCCCATTTGGAGGTTACCCAGCCTTGATGTTCTAAGCGATGTAACGCCGGATAGAGCGACCCATGCTGCATCTGCAGGAAATTGTTTGTCGTGCGCTGAATGTGCTTGCCGATCTGGTGCCCGTGGGCGGGTCCGTAGAGAAGCGTCCGGAGAACGAGCATATCCAACGTGCCCTGCAGAACGGATATGCGCTGCTCAGTTTCTTTTTTCATAGAAGACAGTCTACCCTCAGTTTTGGAAGCGATAGTAGACACTCGACCATCAGTTGTCAAGGAGGGGGAAGAGCGGTTCTCGAATCGCAACTTCGGGGCATCGCCTCATCGATAAAATCGGACGTTCACCGGAGCCAGATTAATTATCTGATCTGGAGTGGATAGTAGTAAGCCGCCTGATCCTGCTCATGCGTGGTGGAGAGGAAGTATGCGCCCGCTTTGGCGCTGCGCAGGTTGAGGTCCAGGGAGACCCGCTCCTGTCCATTGCTGGCGGTGGCAGATGCAATTCCCTCAGCAATGACACCATTACCGCTTTGGTCACGAGTGACGGCGACGAGGTACTGCCCGGGGGAACTGAATCGGGGAAGAATAATCGTCAGCCGAACGGGCGCTGATGGCAACGATACAGATTGCAACTGACCCGGTTGCTCCCCCCGGTATGTGCCTGTGTTCCACAGATCCACAGTTGCAGACACCGGCGCGACACTTGCCCTGGTTTGCTGATGATGGTGCATTTCAAATCGAAAGAACCCAGCCACACCAACAATGACAATGAGGCACGCAGCTGCCAAGCCAAACGCCAGTTTCGTTCTCTCCGAGCGGATGCTCTGGCGCATGGCCAGGATGCGGTTCATGCAATTGGCGCAGTTCGCGGCGTGATCGATGCGCGGATCGCTCAGTCGAATCTTTTTCGACCGCCGAGCCACACCGCGCAGGAACGCCTCGTCCGGACATGGACCTGCCGGCTCCGTTTGGCCCGACAGTACTCGCTCCTGATGCATCCGTTTGAGCCACGCCTCAAAGCGGTCCTCAGCGCGCGAGGATTCACGCCTAAATAAGCTCATCGAGGAGATTCTCCAGACGGGGAGACACTGCGCAGCAAAGATTTTAACTCCCGAAAATAGGCACGGCGGACAACGGTGTGATCTAGCTCCAGTTCTGCTGCAATCTCCCGCCATGTATACCCGAGCTGGCGCTGGTTGTGAACCGACCGCACGACG
>Ga0335075_10011695_pt1 | contig 13266 bp, 12 predicted proteins | sample Lox_Sample_24_FD_206723 | JGI IMG/M metagenome (GOLD analysis project Ga0335075, IMG submission 206723) | Soil microbial communities from Loxahatchee National Wildlife Refuge, Florida, United States - Lox_Sample_2.4 | ecosystem: Environmental > Terrestrial > Soil > Wetlands | place: USA...
AGGCCAGCACCACGTTGTTGTACTCGCGCGCCCGCATCATCTGGTCGTTGTCGTAGACCGTATAGGCCTTGGTCTCGCCGTCGATGCTGCCCTTGGGTGAATCCGTGGTGGCGGTCACCAGTTGGTTGCGCACGTCCTCGATGGTCATGCCCATCGAGGCGAGCTTCTCGGGATCGACCTGCACGCGCACCGAGGGCTTCTGCTGCCCGCCGATCAGCACCTGCGCCACGCCGGCGATCTGCGAAATCTGCTGCGACAGGACGTTTTCCGAATAATCGTCGACTTCGGTCAGCGGCAGGGCGTCGGATTGCGCCGCCAGGATCATGATCGGCGCGTCCGACGGATTCACCTTCCGGTAGGTCGGCGGCCCCGGCATGATCTTCGGCAACTGCGCGCCGGCGGCATTGATGGCTGCCTGGATGTCGCCCGCCGCGCCGTCGATGTTGCGGTCCAGGTCGAACTGCACCGTCACGCTGGTGACGCCCAGCACGCTGACCGAAGTGAGCTGCGATACGCCCGGAATCTGCGCGATCTGCGTTTCCAGCGGCTGCGCCACCGTGGCCGCCATGGTTTCCGGACTCGCGCCGGGAAGCTGGCCGGTGACGACGATGGTCGGGAAATCGACACGCGGCAGCGGTGCGACCGGCAGCAGCGGATAGGCGGCAATGCCCACCAGCACCAGCGCCACCATGACCAGCGAGGTCGCGATCGGGCGCTTGATGAAGGGCGTCGAAATGCTCACGGCCTCAGCCCCCCGTCAGCGCGGTCTGGACCCTGGCAGGCGTTGCCGCGACGTGCATGCCGTTTTCCAGCCGCGACTGGCCATCCAGGACGATCGTCAGGCCGGGATCGAGGCCCTTCATCACGGTCATGACGGGCCCGCGATCCTCGGCCTGGATCGGGTGGCGCTGCACGGTGGAATCAGGATTGACCACATAGACATAGAGGCCGTTTGGCCCGTGCTGCACCGCCGGGGTCGGGACCGTGACCGCGTTTTGCTCGGTCCGCAGCAGCAGTTGCGCATCGACGAACTGCCCTGGCCACAGCCTGTCGTCGAGGTTCGGAAAAGTCGCCTTCAGCCTGATGGTACCGGTGCTGGTGTCTATCGTGTTGTCCGGCGTCAGCAGGGTGCCGGTGGCAAGCCGGGCCTTGTCGTCGCTGGTCCAGGCGGCGACCTCCAGCTTGTGCTCCGCCATCGCGTCCAGGATCGGCGGCAGGTCGGCCTGCGGCAGGGTGAAGACCACGGTGATCGGATGCACCTGGGTCACCAGCACGATGCCGCCGGCATCGGTGGCGTGCACCAGGTTGCCGGGATCGACCTGCCGCAGCCCCACGCGGCCGTCGAACGGCGCGGTGATGTAGCAGAAGCTCAGGTTGAGCTGGGCGGCCTCGATCGCGGCATCATCCGCCTTCAACGCCGCGGTGAACTGGCTCACCATCGCCACCTGCGTGTCCACCTGCTGGCGCGAGGCGAAATCTTTTTTCGCCAGCGCGGCATACCGTTGCAGATCAAGCCGTGCGTTGACGAGCTGGGCGTCGTCCTGGGCTTTCTTGGCGATCGCCTGATCCAGCATGGCCTTGTACGGGCGTGGATCGATCACCGCGAGCAAGTCGCCCTGCTTGACGAGTTGGCCTTCGGCGACAGGGAACTTGTCCAGCGTGCCGTCCACGCGCGCGCGCACCAGCACGGTATTGAGCGCCTGCACGGTGCCGAGGCCGCGCAGCCAGACCGGCACGTCCTGGCGGGTGGCCTTGGTGACGGTTACCGGCACGGCGGGCGCGGCGGCGGCCGGCGGGTGCTGCTGGGCGCCGGGATGGCGCGCGGTCAACAGGACGGCGGCGGCGGCCAGGATCAGTGCCGCGACGGGGGCCAGGGAACGCCGCCACGGCCCGCGGCGACCCGGCCTGGCTATGTCGTCGATCTCATCCGTCGCGGATTTCCGGCCGGCCTCGTCCTCGTTTTGCTGCACAGCGAACCCTCACGCCCCAGACAACATGACGCGCCCATGTCCGGGCCGTTATGTCCCCAAGCTTCGTATTGTCGGCGAAATCGGCCGTCGCCGCCAGGGTGAAATGGCAGATTCCTGCGGCCTGCAAGGCCACGATACACATTGAAACAGAGGCCGAAATATGGCGGTGAGGTTACCGGTCGGTAACCCCCAGCGCGCGACGGAAACGATCGGCCAGGTGGGCGCCATCGCGCGGCGGCAGAAGGCGCGCTTGCTCCTCTGGCGCAATGCGGAGCACGGCGAACAAGGGCTCGCGGCGCAGGCGGTCGCGCAGGGTCTCGACCTCGGCCATGCTGCGGGCCGTGGTGGTGAGCTTCCAGCCGCAGCCGGCGGCGATGGCCTCCAGGTCGGCAGTCAGCGCAGTGTGGCTGCGCTGGGCGCCGGTCTCGCCGTAGCGGCCATTGTCGAGGACCGCGATCGCCAGGTTAGGTGCGCCTGACGCGGCGATGGTGGCGAGCGACCCCATGCCCATCAGCATGTCGCCATCGCCGGTCAGCACCAGCACGCGGCGGTGTTTCTGCGCCAGCGCGAGCCCCAGCCCGACCATGGCAGTGCCGCCCATGGCGCCCCACAGGTAGAAGTTCAGCGCCCGGTCGCCTGCAGCGGCCACGTCGTAGGTGGGGGCGCCGAGTCCGCTGACCACCAGCAGTTCGCCCGGGTCCGCCAGCAGCATGGCAACGGCCGCGCGGCGGTCGATGGTCCCATCGTTGCGCTGGTTCATTTCACGAACACCTTGGCGCCGATCAGCCGTTGCGAGAGCAATACCGCGACGGGCACCTGGCTGTCGAAGGCCAGGGCGGCGGAGGCGGCGACCATCTCTGCCACGTCGTCCGGGCTGTCAGCGCGGCGGACATGAACCCCGGCAGCGGCGAGTACGGTGGGCGTGGCGGCACCCATCGGCACCTGCCAGGGATTGAACTCGGCCCACTCGCCCCGCATCGTCACCAGCGTGAAGAACGGCATGCGGCAGTTCAGCGGCAGGGACAGCATGTTGATGCAGTTGCCGACGCCGGAGGACTGCATCAGCAGCACGGCGCGCTGCCCGCCAAGCCACGCGCCGGCGGCCAGCGCGATGCCTTCCTCCTCGGTGGTCAGGACAACGGCGTGCATGTCGGGGTCGGCGTGGGCGGCTTCGATCAGGTGGGCGTGGCCGGCGTCGGGCACGTAGCCGATCTGACGGATATGGGCGGCTTTGAGGGCGGCGTAGACCTCGGCCTGCCAGTGGCGGGACGGCATCGGCGTATCTCTGACATCAAGGGAACCTGGAGGAGACATCGCATCGATCGGCACGACGCGCCAGCCCTCGGGCCCCATGGTATGCGACGCTGCACCACCACGCAGATACCCGTTGCCGGGCGATTGCATCTGGCCCGTCGCACGCCGGCGACCGCGGCTGGGGCTTTCGTCGAGAAACTCGCGATGGCAGCGCGTTGAAAGAAGAAATCATTTTAACACAGAGCCCACAGAAAAAGATAAAGCCACAGAGAGCACAGAGGAGAATTCAACTCTAGAAAGTCAAGAGTTATAGTATTCTTTCTGTGTTCTCTGTAGCTTTATCTTTTTCTGTGGGCTCTGTGTTATAATACTTTCTTCCTGCCCACGGCAACGGCCCCACCACGATCCGCCCCGCAGCCACGTTCGATTGCGGCGAAAGCCTCCCCTCCCCTCGCTGGCGCGGGCCGCAACGGGGAGGGGGAGAACTCGTGCCGTCAGTCGGCCGGCTGGGCGACAACGCGCAAATAGGGCTTCACCGTCTTCCAGCCGTTCGGAAACTTCTGCTGTGCCGCCTCATTGGAGACGGCGGGCGGGATGATCACGTCCTCGCCCGGCTTCCAGTTCACCGGCGTGGCGACGTTGTGCTTCGCGGTGAGTTGGCAGGAATCCAGCAGCCGCAGCACCTCGTCGAAATTGCGGCCGGTGCTCATCGGGTAGGTGAGCATCGCCTTCACCTTCTTGTCCGGCCCGATCACGAACACCGACCGCACTGTGGCATTGTCCGCCGCGGTGCGGCCGGAGGCCTCGCCGGCGGCTTCCTCAGGCAGCATGTCGTAAAGCTTCGCCACCTTCAGCTCGGGATCGCCGATCATCGGATAGGTCACGGCATGGCCCTGCGTCTCCTCGATATCCTTCGCCCAGTTGGCGTGGTTGGTCACCGGATCGACGCTCAGCCCGATGATCTTCGTGTTGCGCTTGGAGAACTGCGGCACCAGGCCGGCCATGTAGCCGAGTTCGGTGGTGCAGACGGGGGTAAAATCCTTCGGATGGCTGAACAGAATGGCCCAGCCGTCGCCGATCCAGTCATGGAAGTGGACGGGGCCCTGGGTGGTCTCGGCGGTGAAGTCGGGCGCCTCGGCGTTGATTCTCAGCGACATGGATGCTCCCCAGAATGTGTCCAGACGGATACTGCGCGGCGCCCCTCGGGTCGCTGCGCATGGATCGGTACTTGACCGCCCGCAACGCGCCGTCAAGCAAAAAACTGCTAAGGCGCCAGATGTCAAACCACGGTCATTTGCGGTGTCTCGCCTACCGCAATCGGTTTGACCGTAGTAGAATATTCTCCAAACAGCCGCAATCCTCTCCGCGACTAACGCAATCCTGACCGCTTCCGTGCTTGGCTGGCCGCGGACTCCGCCCAATGCTTTCGCCACAACCAGCGGAGGATGCGTGATGGCGGGCGAGACGCTGCACGAAGAGCGTGGCGTACTGAGCAAGGAGATCCTCGACCGGCACCGCGCCTTGTCCACCATCATGGAGGAGCTGGAAGCGATCGACTGGTACGACCAGCGCATTGCCGCCAGCGACAATGCCGACCTGCGGGCGGTGCTGACGCATAATCGCGACGAGGAGAAAGAGCATGCCTCCATGTTGCTCGAATGGCTGCGGCGGCATGATCCGGCATTCGACCGTCACCTGAAGGCGCAACTCTTCAACCCGGGCGCGATCCAGGAGACCGAAAAGCTCGAGGCGAGCGCCGCCGCCGAAGCCCCTGCCGCAAACGGCAGCCTGGCCATCGGCAGTCTGGCCATCGGCAGCCTGGGCATCGGCAGCCTGCGCGGGGGCGCCGAGCCATGAGCCATCTGCATCGCGACTTGGCGCCGATCTCCGCGGCCGCCTGGACGGTGATCGAGGACGAGGCACGCCGCACGCTCAAGACCATGCTGGCGGCGCGCAAGCTGGCGGATTTCCGGGGACCGCTGGGCTGGGAGACGGCCTCGGTCAGTACCGGGCGGGCGGACAGCGCGCCGCCGCTACGGGGCTGCGACGCCGAGACGAAGCTCCGCCTGGTGCTTCCCCTGGTCGAGTTGCGCGTGCCGTTCGTGCTGCAGCGCAGCGAGATCGATGCGGTCGATCGCGGCGCGCAGGACCCCGACACTGAGCCGGTGAAAGCCGCCGCCCGCAGGATTGCCATCGCCGAGGACCGCGCAGTGTTCCACGGCTACCCCGCAGCCCACATCCGCGGCATGTGCGAGACGGATGCCGCGGGCAGATTGAACCTGGGGGACGCCGTGGCCGGCTATCCGGCAGCGATCGCCGCTGCGTTGAACCGGCTGCGCGATCGCGGCGTGGGCGGGCCATACGCCGTCGCATTGAGCGAGCATGCCTATACCGACCTGATCGAGGCGACGCATGACGGCTATCCGGTGCTGGAGCATGTGCGCCGCCTGGTGGACGGTCCGCTGATCTGGGCACCGGGCCTGGACGGGGCGCTGGTGGTGTCGCAACGCGGCGGCGATTTCGCGCTGACGGTGGGGCAGGATTTCTCGATCGGCTACCTGTCGCACGATGCGGAGCATGTGCGGCTGTATCTGGAGGAAAGCTTCACGTTCCAGTCGATCACCCCGGAGGCGGCAGTACCGTTGGCATGACTCTCTCCCGCGCTGCGTTAGTCGCGCAGCGCGGGAGAGATCGAGGTGCGAAGCACCGGGAGTGAGCCATCGAGCCGGCCCACAGCTCTTCTTCCGGCCGCCGCTTTCCCGTTATCGCGGGCGGTCATTGCGAGCCGCACAGCCCGGCAGCAATCTCGCGCACAATGAGCACCGCCCCTCCACGCCGATGAAACGCGGCAAGCACCGGCCGGGATCGCCTCGCCGCTCCATTGCTCGCAACGACGCGGTGCGCCCCGGCCGCGACAAACCCTCACGCGGCGCCACGCACCGGTTCTCCCACGACCGCCTGCCGGAGGTGACGGTGGTGCAGGTCACCGGGACCGATCCGTCCGGCGACGGGGTCGCCCGTCCGGCGGGTTGGGACGCGGCGAACGGCACGCCGCCGCAGATCTTCATGCATCCCGAACCGAAGGGCCATCCCGCGCTCGCGCCGGGCGAACGCGTGCTGGCGCGGCTGAAACCGATCGGGCCCGGGCGCTATGAAGGCCGTACCATGCGCCGCCTCGCCGATGCGCCCAGCCGCATCCTCGGCGTGTTCCGCCGCGGCGAGCGTGAGAACCGGCTCGTCCCCACCGATCGCCGCGCCAAGGCGGAATGGATCGTTCCGCCCGGAGAGGACGCGGGCGCCGCCCCCGGCGAGATCGTGCTGGCAGAACCCCTGCCCCACCATCATCGCCTCGGCCTGAAGCCCGCACGGGTGATCCAGCGGCTGGGCAATATGGGCGATGCCCGCTCGGTCAGCCTCATCGTCATCCACACCCACGATATCCCGGAGGCGTTCCCGGACGACGCATTGGCCGAAGCCGATCGCGCCCGCGCCACGCCACTCGGCAACCGAACGGATCTACGCGACCTGCCGCTGGTGACGATCGACGGCGAGGACGCGCGCGACTTCGACGACGCCGTGTTCGCCGAGGCCGACGATTCGCTCTCCCCCGGCGGTTTCCGCCTGATCGTGGCCATCGCCGATGTGGCGCATTACGTGCGTCCCGGCTCGGCGCTGGACCGCGTGGCGCGGCAGCGCGGCAACAGCGTGTATTTCCCCGACCGCGTGGTGCCGATGCTGCCCGAGGCTCTGTCCAACGGCTGGTGCAGCCTCCGCCCCGGCGAGGATCGCGGCTGTTTGTTCGTCGAACTGCGCATCGACGCCGGCGGCCGCAAGCTGGCGCACCGTTTCGGCCGCGGGCTGATGCGAAGCGCCGCGCGGCTGACGTACGAGCAAGCGCAGGCGACGCATGACGGAACAAGCACGACAGGCAGCCGAGAGATACGCTCCCCCCTCGTGGGAGAGAGCGAGGGAGGCGGAAGCCATCATGCCGCCCACGCCTCACACACCCTCGCCATCCTCCCTCTCTACGCCGCCTATCGTGCACTCCTCGAAGCCCGCACCGCCCGCGGCACGCTCGATCTCGATCTGCCGGAACGGCAGGTGGTGCTGGACGAGAGCGGCAAGGTCGTCAGCATCACGCCACGGCCGCGGCTCGACAGCCACCGGCTGATCGAGGAGTTCATGATCCTCGCCAACGTCGCCGCGGCTGAGGAACTGGAAAAGCTACGCCAGCCCTGCATGTATCGCGTGCACGCGCCGCCATCCGACGAGAAGCTGCAAGCGCTGCGCGACTTTCTCCACACGCTCGGCATCACCCTGCCGCCAGGCAACGCCATCCACCCGCGCGATCTGGACCGCGTGCTGCGCCGCGTCGCCGGCACGCCGGAGGAGCGGCTGGTGAACGAGGTGATGCTGCGCTCGCAATCCCAGGCCGCGTACAGCCCTGACAATATCGGCCATTTCGGCCTCGCCCTGCCGCGCTACGTGCATTTCACCAGTCCGATCCGCCGCTATGCCGACCTGCTGGTTCACCGCGCCCTGATAAGCGGCCTGGGCCTGGGCGATGGCGGCCTGGTACCGGACGAACTGGCTGCGTTTGAACAAACGGCCGAGCATATCACCGCCACCGAACGCCGGGCGCAGTTGGCGGAACGGGACGCGCTGGACCGTTACCTCGCTGCATACATGGCAGATAAAACCGGCGCGCATTTCGCAGGGCGAATTTCGGGCGTGACGCGTTTCGCCTTGTTCGTCACAGTTACAGAAAGTGGCGCAAGCGGCATCGTGCCGATCGCCACCTTGCCGGACGACTATTGGCAGCATGATGCCCGGGAGCAGACGTTGAGTGGCCGCCGAACCCGGCTTGTGTATCGCCTCGCACAGGAGGTGGAGGTGCGCCTGGCCGAAGCCAGCGCCGTCACCGGTGGCCTCGTGTTCCACATAGTGCCGGAAACTCAACAGCCAGGGAAACGGTCCCGCCGCAGGTGACCCGCCGCGCCGTCCTGTTGCTTCTGCTGCTGATCGTGCCGGTGCACGCGCAGCCCGTTGCCGATCCCGGATTCGATCCCGCTTTGGTCGCGAATGTCTATTCCGTCGCGCTTGCCTTCATGGCACCCCGCATCCTTGAACCAGTGCCGGTGTCATTGCTCACCGTGTGGGGACTGCGCGGGCTGACGGCGCTCGATCCCAACCTGCTGGCGACGCAGGAGGGCAGCAAACTCATTCTGACGGCGGGTCAGCGCGTGGCGGCGGCGGAGGCAATACCGCGCGGTGATGCGCCCGCCGCCTGGGCGGCGGCGGCGGTGCACCTTACCGAAACCGCGGCGGTTGTCTCGGCAGCGGTGCGCGAGGCCGGCACCCAGGCCATCATCCAAAGTTTCTTTGACGAATTGTTCAACCACCTCGATCCTTATTCCCGCTACGTGCCGCCGCGCGAAGCTGCCATCGAGCGCGCCGCCCGCATCGGCACGGCGGGCCTGGGCATCACCCTGATACAGCGTGGCCCGAACGTGCTGGTGCGATCGGTCATCCAGGACGGCCCGGCATCGATGGCGGGATTCCATCCGGGCGACGCGGTCCTGGCGGTCGATGGCATGCCGGTGCGCGGCCACGGCGCGGCCGCGGTCGCGGCCTTGCTCGCCGGGCCGGAGGGCACAACGCTGCACGTGACCTGGCGGGATGAAGGCAGGACACGTTCCGCCGAACTGGAACGCGCCGTGGTACCGCCGGAGACGGTGTTCTCCGAGCGCGTCGGCGATGTGCTGCTGATCCGCGTGACCGGTTTCGACCACAGCACGTCCAGCCATCTCGCAGTGGCACTGCGGGCAGGCATGGCGGTGCCGGACCCGCCGGCCGGCATCATCATCGATCTGCGGGGCAACCGTGGCGGCCTCCTGCGCGAGGCGGTGGAAGCGGCCAACGAATTACTGCCCGCGGGCGTGGTCGCTTACACGGCAGGCCGCGATCCGGAAGCCAGCCATGTGTGGCTCTCCGCGCCCGACGAAGAACTGGCGCGCAATGAACCGGTGGTGCTGGTCATCGACGGCCGCACCGCGAGTGCCGCGGAAATCCTGACCGCCGCCCTGACCGATCGCGGACGCGCTGTCGCGGTGGGCAGCACGACACTGGGAAAGGGCCTGGTGCAGACGATCGTGCCGCTGCCGGACGGCGGCGAGTTGTTCGTGACCTGGAGCCGCGTGCTGGCGCCGCGCGGTTGGCCGATCCAGGGGCTGGGCGTGCTGCCGCAGGTCTGCACCAGCCTGGGCGAGGCAGACCTGCGGCGCCAGCTCACCGCGCTTGCCGAAGGGCAGCAGCTCATGCAGGGCGCGATCAGCGCCGAACGCAACGCGCGAGCGCCACTGACCCCGAGCCGAATGCTGGCCATCCGCAGCGCCTGCCCCGCCGCGGTAGGGACTGACGCCGACCTGGAGACCGCACGCGCGCTGATCGAGAACCCGGCGGCCTATGCGGCGGCGCTGCTGCCGCCGATCCGGTCGGCGGCAGGCGAGTGAGCGGCCGAAACAAAGTCCGTTACGTTATCGTCCCAGACACGTTCTAGGGCGCCCCGATCGCAGGACGCCGCAAAACCACGACGCCGCGAAACCACATGGAAACCTGGTCTGTGCAAGTACGGTCAAGGTACCCTGTGCCCACCGGAGGTCGCGCCGGAATTCAAGCAGTGCCGCACGGGTGCCGAAGGACTGGAGATTGACGACCAACCCCAAGACCGCACTCGCCCGCCTCACGCCACATCCGACACCTGTTCGCTATGTGCCAGCGAGGCACGAGATCTCGACGGATCAATCCGGGTTTCGGAGCGATCTCGGCGACCTGGCGCGTTCACAGCGACGTTTCGGGTTCGCAGCCAATGGCGAGGCCGGCGCATCCGCGCCTGGGATCGGCAGCAGAACGGCTTTCCCAAGGACGGGCTTCCGGTCGTCCTATACGATCCTCGAACAATCGTCGCCCTGGTCGGCGCCGGTTTTCCTCTGCCTGCTCGTCACCGCCTGGGCAGCGGCGCTTCGTGGCTATCATCTTGGCATGCCATCGGCATGGCAAGACGAACCGTTCGTGCGCGCACTGGGACACGAAAACCTATGGCACCTGGTCAGCCGCGGCTCGCCGCTGACCGGCGCATACCCGCCACTGTTCTCGATCATCTACGGCGTCTGGATCCATGCGCTGCTTGTGTTCGGTATCGCGCCGGGCGCAATCGCCGCCCGCATGCCGAGCGTCATGATCGGGGCACTGACCGTTCCCTTCTTCTTTGCCATGTTCCGCCGCGGATTCGGCGAGCGTGTCGCGCTGATCGGTGCGACTTTCCTCGCGGCCTCACCCGCCCATCTCACATTTTCCCATATCGCCGGTCCAGAGGCCCTCAGCGTGTTTCTGCTGGTTGCCGCCCTGGGTTTCACCACGCGATTGCTCGACCGCATGGAGGCCTATTGCGAGAACGAAGGACATCCATCCGGCCTTTGGCGGGATGGCACCTTTCGCGCTCTCGCCGCCGGTTATGCCGCCAGCGCGATCCTGCTGGGCTACATTGATAATTTGGGCTTTGCCGTACTGCTGTTTTCGTCGACCCTGGTGTTTGTGAATTTGGCCAGCGGCAGGCTGCCGATTGCGACGACGACACGGATCTGGGTGGCGCTCAACCTGGCGATCGCCATCGCTTTACTCCCCATGCTCTGGCTGGTGCTGCACGATCCCAATGCCGGACATGACTGGGCATCCCACATCGGCGCCCGCGAGGCGATCGCGCGTGTCCTGCTGACGCTGATCGATTTCGCGGGACCGCCGGCCGCTCAGGCTCCGTCCTTCGTGGTGCTGGCGGCGATCATGATCGCTGAAACGTTGCTGGTGGTCGGTTGCTATCAAGTGCCCAGTGGGGGGTCGCGGCGCGCGGGCATCCTGATCGGCTTCCTGCTCGCGTTGGTGCTGGTGTTCGCATGCGGTTCGTGGCCGTCGGTTCTCATCGCCGCGGCGCCATCGATATTCGCCTTGCCGTTTTTCGCGCTGTTGGCCGGATTTGCGCTGGAGATGCCGTTCCTGAATCGCAATGCCCATGCCGGTGTGACATTCGCGTTGCTGCTGCTGGGCGCCGTGATTCGAATTTCGTGATGGCGTGCCGAGCCCTTGCCCGCGAAAATCCTGGCACCGACCGCGTCATGGCCAAGCTTGACCCAGCGACACCCGTGCCGCGCCAGGCGCCAGTTGACTCACCCATAACTCAGCGGTTATCGATCGACCCATAACCGACGGGTTATCGATGCCAGTACCGATCGCTCACGACGTCCTGTTCCGAACCCTGGCCGATCCGACCCGCCGGGCGATCTTCGAGCGCTTGTGCCGCGACGGAGAGCAGACGGTGGGGGCGCTGACGGCAGGGGCCGGGGTCTCGCAGCCGGCTGTTTCCAAGCATCTCGCGGTCCTGAAGCAGGCCGGGCTGGTGCGCGATCACCATGCAGGCCGCCAGACACATTACAGCGCGCAGCGCAGCGCCTTGGCCCCGTTGATCGACTGGACGAGCCAAATGGCCGGCTTCTGGGAGAGCCGGTTGGACCAACTCGAAGACTTGTTGCAGAGGATCGACCAATGAACGAAACGCCGGCCGAAACGCGCTCCGTCGTTGTCGAGCGTGAAATACCTCATCCGCCGGAAAAGATCTGGCGGGCGCTCACGCAACCGCACCTGATCGAGGAGTGGCTGATGAAGAACGACTTCCAGCCTCTGGCAGGGCACCGTTTCGAACTTCGCGGGGACTGGGGCAGTGTTGATTGTCAGGTCCGGGAACTCGAGCCGGACCGGACGCTGTCGTACACCTGGTGTGCCCTTGGTGTTGCGACTGTCGTCACCTGGACTCTTACCCCCACCGCCACGGGGACACACCTGCGCATGGAGCAATCGGGCTTCCGGACCGATCAGCAGCAGGCCTACCAGGGAGCCAGGTACGGATGGCAGCGGTTCTTTGGGAATTTGGAGCAGGTCCTGGCCCGGATAGACTGAAGCAGTTGGGAACAAGCCGAAGCCGCTATCGCCGGATACGGCGACTGGAGGACGTGGCCCGAACCAACCTGGGTTCGGACCCGTTACTCCTGTCGCCATAACAAAGCCTCGGAACCAGGGAGGAGAACCCGGCATGAAGCAGAGCGGCGCACAGGAGAGCCAGTCTCCTTCCGAGTTGATCGACGGGAGGATCAAAGAGTTGGGCGACTGGCGGGGCGAGGTGCTCGCTCGGCTGCGGGCCTTGATCAAGGAAGCCGATCCCGAAATCGTCGAGGCATGGAAGTGGCGAGGGGTTCCGGTGTGGTATCACGACGGTATCGTCTGCACGGGCGAGACTTACAAGAACGTCGTGAAGATGACCTTCGCAAAAGGGGCGGCCCTGAAGGATCCTTCGCACCTGTTCAACGCCAGCCTGGAGGGAAACACACGGCGTGCCATCGACTTCCGCGAGGGCGACAAGATCGACGAGGCTGCGTTGAAAACTCTCATCCGCGCCGCCGTGAGTTTGAACATGTCCAAGGCGAAACGCTGAAGTACGTGCCGCGACGGCTATCCGGATTGCGCGGCGAAGCTCCCGGGCATTGGCCTGTTCGGAGTCTATAATAACTACGACCCGCTTCGATGGCGGCAATGTCGGCTTCACTTAGGCGACGCCGAACAATTACCGCGTCAGGGCGGCCTGGGGGAAATGGTGTAATTCCACTCCGAGTGGAAGGCGTCGCCTTTGATATTCAAGCTCGCCATTTCCGCCTCGCTGACCTTGATCCCCTTTGGGTAAGTCCGCGTGTCGAGTTCGCATCGTACTTTCAGGCCGGTCTTGGTCGTGGTGGCGGCGATGAGTTCAACCACTGCCAAGCGGCTGGTCAGTGGCGTTCCCCGCCAGTTCTCGGTGATGTGGCAGAACAACCGGTGTTCAATCTTGTTCCCTTCGATGTCCCCGGCGGATAATGGCAGACTTGCAGGCTCAGTCCGGTTTCGTCGGCCAGCTTTTGCAGCTCGACCTTGAACAGCCGCAGGCGCGATCCGTTGGAACCGC
>Ga0335075_10011696_pt1 | contig 13266 bp, 11 predicted proteins | sample Lox_Sample_24_FD_206723 | JGI IMG/M metagenome (GOLD analysis project Ga0335075, IMG submission 206723) | Soil microbial communities from Loxahatchee National Wildlife Refuge, Florida, United States - Lox_Sample_2.4 | ecosystem: Environmental > Terrestrial > Soil > Wetlands | place: USA...
GCCAGAGCCTGTGGTTGGACAACATCACGCGCGAGCTGCTGACGAGCGGCACCCTGAAGCGCTACATCGAGGAGCTGACGGTCACCGGGCTCACCTCGAACCCGACGATCTTCGATCACGCCATGAAGCACGGCTCGGCTTATGACGAGGACATCCGCAAGCTCGCGCAGACGGGCCTCGCGGACGAGAAGCTCTTTTTCGAGCTGGCGGTCGAAGATCTGACCCGCGCGGCCGATCTCTTCCGGCCGGTGCACGACCGAACCGCGGGCGTCGACGGCTGGGTATCGCTCGAGGTCTCGCCCCGTCTGGCCTATGACACCAACTCCACGCTGGCCGAGGCCCGGGAGCTCCATGCCCGGGCGGCGCGGCCGAACCTCTTCATCAAGATACCGGGCACCAAGGAGGGGCTGCCGGCGATCGAGTCGGCCATCTTCGCGGGCGTGCCGATCAACGTGACGCTGCTCTTCTCGGCGGAGCAGTACGTCGCGGCGGCGGAGGCCTGGCTGCGCGGCATCGAGCGCCGTATCGCCGCGGGCCTCAATCCCAACGTCACCTCAGTGGCTTCGCTCTTCCTCAGCCGCTGGGATGTCGCGACCGTTGGCAAGGTGCCGGCGACGCTGACCAACAAATTGGGACTTGCCGTCGGACGCCACGCCTACCGGTCGTACTGCGAGCTTCTGGCTTCGCCTCGCTGGTTGCGGGCGTTCAACGCCGGGGCGCGGCCGCAGCGGCTGCTCTTCGCGAGCACCGGCACCAAGGACCCGAAGGCGTCGGACGTACTCTACGTCGAGGGGCTGGTCGCTCCGTATACAGTCAACACCATGCCGGAAAACACGCTGAAGGCGTTTGCCGATCACGGCAAGGTGGGCGATGCGATCCGGGCCGACGGCGGCGACAGCGAGGCCGTGCTCGCCGAATACACCAAGGCGGGGGTCGATCTCTCGGCCCTGGCGGCGAAGCTGCAGAAGGACGGCGCGGACTCTTTCGTCGCTTCCTGGGACAGTCTGATGGGCGTCATCGGGTCCAAGGCGACGGCGCTGAAGAAGGCCGCGGGCGCACGCTAGCCCACCCGCTGCCAGGTCAGCGAGCGTCCTAGGAAGGGAAAGAGGAGGTAGCCGCGCATGATGAGCTGATGGCCGCCGTTGATCAGCCACAGCTCGCAGCTCCAGATGTGTCCGGTGTCAGGATCGAGGATGGCGCCGCCGACATATTTGCCATTCTCGGGCCGCAGGTGACGCAGCAGCTCGAGGCCGATGATCGGCTTGTCGTGGCGGTCGTCGGTGCAGCGTGTGCACCTGGCGCTGTGGTCCTCGGTCGGAGACATGGGCTCGATGCGGCCGTTGTAGAGGCCCTTGACTTCGTAGATGCGGATCAGGCCGAGCGGCTTGCCCGAGCTGTCCAGCGGCTCCCAGAGCCCCACCGGAGAGGCGAGCCGCGCGTCCGCGGCGGCTGACAGGACGGACGTTGTCGAGACGAGCAGGAGCACCGCGAGCGTGGCGAGGAAACGCATCGGGGCGGTTTCCGCGGTCAGCTGGTCGTGAGCAGGCGGTGGAGGTCGGAGGCTACCTGCTGCGACGTGTTGCCCGAGAGGGCGAGCAGGCGCGCGCGGCCGCCACCATCGAAGATGAAGACCGCGCTGCTGTGATCAACCTCGTAATTGCCGTATTTGTCCGGCTTCTCATAATGGTATGAGATGCGGTAGCGCTTGCTCAGAGCGGTGAGCTCGTCCTGGTCGGGGCGCAGCCCGACGAATTGCGGGCCGAAGTTGCTGACGTAGCGCTTGAGTACCCCGGTGGTATCGCGGTTCGGATCGACCGTGACGAAGAGCACCCGAACCTGGGATGCCTGCGGCCCAAGGGTGTGCAGGGCGTTGGCCAGCATGGTGAGCGTCGTCGGACACTCATCCGGACACCGCGTGTAGCCGAAGTAAAGCAGCACGAGATCGTGGCGATAATCGGCGGCCGTGACCGGCTGGCCGTCCTGATTGGTCATCTTGAACTCGAGCGGCGATACGAGGCCGCTGATGCTCGTCAGGGTGTAATGCGGATCGTTGCCGACGCAGCCCGCCAGCGCGGCCAGGACGAGGGCGGCTGGTGCCCACTTTTGGAGCGTCCGGATCATGCGCTAGCCAGCCGGCTGCGCCGGAGATGCGAACCGCCCGCGTCGCCGCACTTCCGTGGCGTCGGGGTCGTGGAGGATGTGATGCAGTACCGCCAGTATGCCGACCAGGGACATCATCGCCGCGGGAATCCAGGTGAGGAGGCCGCCGATCTGCTGGTCATAGAGCGGACTGACGGACCAGGCGCGGCCGCAGACGGCGTAGATTGGGTAAAGGCTCGTGGTGTGCAGCGTGATATAGGCGCCGAGCAGGAGCTGCGGAATGGCAACGAGCGCGAGGATGACGAGGCGGGTGCCGTAGCCGATCGCTGCGCGTCCCTGTACCTGGCGCGGCGCGAGCATCAGCCACCAGAAGAGAAGACCGTCGGCGAGCATGCTCCAGTTCATCAGGATGAAGCGTCGCGTGTCGATCATCGCGGTGAAGTGAATCGACGGCGTCAGCCAGAAGAAGATTATCCCGACGAAGAGAACGGGCGCGATGAGCGGATGCTGCACGATTCGGAAGAGAACCTGAATCGGGCGGCGAATCCACGCGGCGATCCGAACCCGCCGCAGGCCGGCCGGAATGCCGGCGCGCAGGACGCGGTCCGGACCGGAAAGAACCATGAGCACCGGACCGATGTGGTGCAGGACGAGGTGCTGGAATCTGTGGATCCAGAACATGTGCGCCGACAGATAGTCGACGTAGGTCTGCAGCATCGCGTAGTTGAGCGCGAGGCCGAGAAAGAAAGTGAAGACGCGCCAGAAGCCAACCCGACCGCCGCCGCGCCGCAGTGTGACGAGGCCGCGCACGTAGAGGGCTACCGTGACTGCGGTCAGGATGAAGAGGGTCGGGGAGAACTGCCAGGGCAGCAGGTAGCGCAGGTCCGTCACGAGCGGCGACATAGCCAGATCATAGCACGCGCCTGCGATGAGCCCGAGCCATGGTCTGAGGTCGCGCCGCGACGCCGATGGCGGGCGGCCGCGGCGGCGGTCTCAGATCCCGATTGGGCCCCCGGAAGCGAAGCGGCCGGCGCGCCGGGCATTCCGGTTGCTGCAACCGGGCATGGCACCGCGAGCACACGACTCCGCTCGAGCCGGGAGCGCCGCGAGGGGCGGCGCGTACTCGCGTTTCGAGCACAAGCTGAGAGAGAGATGGCGGGATCTGGGCGACGAGACGCGCGAGGCGCTGTCGCGGTCCGACAACGAGACCTATGCCGATATCGCCGGCCGCGTCACCGATCTCGAGGATCAATCCCTTGCGGATCTTCCGGTCGATGTCAATCCGGCGGAAGTCACGCGCGACGTGCAGGAGATCTGTCAGCGCGCGTACGAGCGCGACCACGCCACGACACCGACTCCAAGGCTTTGACGGGGGCCTGGAGTTGACGCTGCGCCACAGTTGCGCGTAGTCTCATGTCAAGTTTGAGATCGAGAATCGTCAGGCAATCCGAGTGACCTGACGGGACGCAGGGGGGCGCGTGAGCCGCGGAGGAAGTCTGTTTTGCGGTGTCGGCATGACGCTGTGCCTGCTGGCCTCATCTGCTGGTGCCCGGTTCGCCGCTGCCGCAACCGCGGCCGCCGCCACGGATCCCGCCGCGTTACTCAGCCTGGCGGACGGGCTCAAGCTCGCCGACCATGCGCGATTCGAGTCGATCGTCGACTCTCTGGACCAACGGGTGGGAGAGCTCTCGCCCGAGCAGCGCGCATACCTCCAATTCCTCCACGGCTGGGATGAGATCTATCGGGCGGATTATGCGGCGGCCATTGCGACCTTGAGTCCGATCGCGGACCAGGAGGGGAGCGACACGGTCGGATTCCGTGCCGGCGCTACCCTGGTGAATCTGTTTGCGGTGGTCGGACGGTACAAGGAAGCGTACACGAGAGTCGAGCACCTGATCGCCATGCTCCCGGACGTCACCGATCAGGCCGCCAGGCAGCAGGCTCTGCTGGTCGCGGGCCTCCTCTATGAAGAAGTCGGCCAGTATGACCTCAGCCTGACATACGCCCGCAGGGTCATGCGGGAGAACTGGGGCGGCATGGGCGTTTGCAAGGGCGGCATGATCGAGATTCGGGCGCTGTACCACAGCGGCAGGCTCGCGACGGAGGATCCGGAGCTTCGCAGGGTGGTCGATGCGTGCGCCAGGGAGGGGCAACCGATGTTTGCGGAGTCGATCGAGACCTACGCCGCGCGAGTCGATTTCGACCATGGCGAGGTGAGGAATGGGCTCGCAGTCCTGCTCGCCCGCAATGATCAGGTGCAGCGGACTCGATACTCGCGCCTGATCGCCGATTACGACGCGCTGCTGGCACGCGGCTATCTGCAAGCGCACGAGCCTGTTGCGGCAACTCACTTTGCACGTGGCGCGATCGCCGTCTCCGCCGCGGGCGTTGAATTCTCGCAATCGCTGGCAGAAGCCTACGACGTGCTCTACCAGCTGGCCAAGTCGCGCGGTGACTACCGCGCCGCGTTGGAATTTCACGAGCGCTACGCGGCAGCGGAGATCTCCTACCTGAATGATCGTGCGGCCCGGGGCTCGGCCTACGCCGAGGTGCGGCGGCAGACCGCGACCCGGAGGCTTCAGATCCAGTCGCTGAGCCGGAAGAACCGCCTGCTCGAGCTCGAGCACAGACTCGCGGCCAAGCGGGTCGAGGCGACCCGGCTGTACGGCGTCATCCTGACACTGATCCTGATCTTCATCGTACTGTGGGCCCTGTTGACCAAGCGCTCGCAGCTGCACTTCAGGAGTCTCTCGCGGATCGACGGACTCACCGGCATCTCCAACCGCGTGCACTTCCTGGAGCAGGCGGAGGCGGCGCTCGCGTATGCGCGCAAGTCGCAGCAGGATGTCTGCGTCGTGCTCTTCGATCTCGACCACTTCAAGTCGATCAACGACCGCTTCGGGCACGCCAGCGGGGATTTCGTGCTGAAACGGACCGCGACGCTCTTCCTGCAATACCTGCGCCGCAGCGATGTCTTCGGGCGGTTCGGTGGCGAGGAGTTCAGCCTGCTCTTGCCCGGCTGCCGGATGGATGAGGCGCGCGAGCAGGCGGAGGAGCTGCGGCAGACCATCAAGGGGATTCGGGCGGAGCATCGCGGCGCGACGCTCACGGCGTCGGCAAGCTTTGGGATCGCATCGACCGCTACGTCCGGATACGACCTGGCGCGCCTGCTGGCGCATGCCGACGCCGCACTATATCGGGCCAAGCGCGCCGGGCGCGACTGCGTGATGGCCTACGACCCCGCCGAGAGCGGCGAGCTGAAGGCCATCAAGTCGCCGCCTCAAGCCTGATGGATCGCCTTGGTGATCAGGCAGTCCTCCAGACCTTCCAGCCCATCCTCGGAGCCGTGGCCGCTTTCTTTCACGCCGCCGAACGGCGCATCCGCAGCAGCCATGGCGACGGAGTTGATGCCGACCATGCCCGCCTCCAGCGCATCGCCGATCAGCATTGCACGCTTGCCTGACTCTGTGAAAGCGTAGGCGGCAAGGCCGTAGGGCAGGCGGTTGGCTTGCTCGACAGCCTGGTCGAAGATGGCGAACGGTGCGATCACCGCCATGGGACCGAACGGCTCTTCGCTCATGATCCGCGATCCGCCGGGCACATCCGACAGCACGGTCGGCTGGTAGAAGAATCCCTCCTTGCCATGGCGCTCGCCGCCGGCGCGCAGTCTTGCACCGCGGCTCACCGCATCACCGATCAACGCTTCCATGGCTTGCGGACGGCGTGGGTTGGCCATCGGGCCCATGTGATGGCGCTCGATGAGCCCATCACCCACCTCGACCTTGCGGGTGCGCTCGGTGAAGGCGGCAACGAATCGATCGTAAATGCCCTGCTGTACGTAGAAGCGTGTCGGCGAGACGCATACCTGGCCGGCGTTGCGGAACTTCGCGGTGGCCAGGAGCTCGATCGTGCGCTCGAGGTCTGCGTCGTCGAAGACGATGACCGGCGCGTGACCGCCGAGCTCCATCGTGGTCCGCTTGACGGTAGCTGCCGCGAGCGCGAGCAGATGCTTGCCAACAGCCGTCGAGCCGGTGAAGGAGAGCTTGCGTACGATGGGAGAGGCAAGCAGGTGTCGCGACACCTCATCGGGTACGCCGAAGACGAGTTGCACGACACCGGCGGGCAGACCCGCATCGACGAGCGCGCGGACCACCTCGATTGCCGAGGCCGGAGATTCCTCGGCGGGCTTCAGGATCACCGAGCAGCCGGCCGCGATCGGCGCCGCGAGCTTGCGGCCCGGATTGATGAGGGGAAAGTTCCAGGGAGCGAAAGCAGCCACCGGCCCGACAGGCTCCTTGACGACCAGAGAGCGCATGCCGGTCGGGCGTACCAACACACGACCGTAGGCCCTGCGGCATTCCTCACCGAAGAACTCGAAGAGATTGGCGACGGCGATGGCCTCGGCACGAGTCTCGCGCACCGGCTTGCCTTCCTCCAGGGTGGCCACGCGTGCAATGTGCTCCACGCGCTCACGCAGGAGCTGCGCAGCGCCCTTCAGGACCCGCGAGCGCTCCTCCGGCGTCGAGCGCCTCCACTGCCGGAAGGCACGCTCTGTCGTCTCGAGCGCGCGGTCGAGGTCCGTGGCGTCGACCAGAGGCAGTTCACCCAGCGAGCCACCGGTCGCGGGATTGACGACACGATGGGTCCGGCGCTTTTCCGTGCCGATCCATTCCCCATCGATGTACAGCTTCAGGTCTGTGTATCCGGTCATGTGCCTCAGGCCGCTCGTACGACAGGTCGAGCCTCGAAAGCGTACATGAGGCTGCACGCGAGCAATGCAAGCCGCTTGCCGACGTCCTATTCTACGCGGATGAGATCGACCGCTATCAAGAGGCGCGCCTGGGTGTCTGCCGGGGTCGCCGTTGCGCTCGCCTTCCAATGGCAATGGACGCCGATCGCGACGGCGCAGAAGGCGACGACAAAGGCATCCGCGCCCGCGACAGGCAAGTCAGGTGGAGCGACGGCGCAGCCCGCGGTGCCAAAGCCAAGCTCACTGCTGCCGCTGGCGTCAACCGACATACTGACGCACGTGCTGCGCAGCGTCGATTGGTATCACGACCTTGCTACGGTGGAGCAGATCAACCTGCCCGGCGTAGATCCGGGAGCACGCAGCGCGCTGCAGCAGCAGGCGCTGGAGTCGGTCCACCTGGCCCTGGACTTCGGCAAGGCCACCGCCGATATCCTGGGCCGGGAGGCCCAGGCGCAGGCTGCGAGCGCGGCGACTGGGAGCGGCAGCGCTGCAGCGCAATCCGGTCCACCGACGATGAGCGCGCAGCTGCAGCAGGCGGCCGCGAATTTTTCCGCCCAGGAGACGACGCTCAAGTCCAGGATTTCGGACATCGATGGCGAGCTGCGCCGGGCTAGAGGCGCGCGCGCGCGCGCCACACTTGCCGCGCAGCGCGCAGGCCTGGTCGCGGCACTGCAGCTGGTGCAGCAGATCGAGTCCAACGTCGACCAGCTCCGCCATTTCCAGGAGAGCGCGGTCGCCGGAGAGGGCAGACCGCCCAAAGGCCTGCGAGCGCAGCTCGCGGCGCTCGAGCACTCGGTTCCCGAGCTTGCGGCGGGCGAGGCACCGGGGAAAGGCGCCGCGGCGGCGCCATCCGGCAATGGGCCCGTCGCACCTGCGGCAGCCGCAACCTCGACGCCTGCCGCAGCCAACTTCCAACCGCAGTCGGCCGGCATCCTGAGCCTCATCGGGCGGTGGTTCACGCTGCATGGCTACAAGGCGCAGCTCGGGACCGCGATGAAGGACACGACGGCGCTGCAGACCGAGTTGACCGGTATGCGCTCGAGGCTTCTGGCCACCGTGCGTCAGCTCGTGGGCAGCGGACTCGCATCGATCGCGGCCGGCAGCACGGCGCAGCTTGCCGCACAGCGGCAGTCGATCCAGGCCGCGACCGGACAGCTGACGGAGCTCTCGAGCGCCATCATCCCGCTCAGCGAGCAGGCCCTGATCCTGAGCGACGCGCAGGCCACGCTGGAGGCTTGGAGCCACGCAGTGGCCGCGCAGGAGTCCAGCGTCGCCAGCTATCTCGGTCTGCGTTTCGGCATCCTGCTGGCCTGGGTCGTCGCCGTGCTCGTATTCGCCGAGATCTGGCGGCGGGTGACTTTCCGATTCCTCCCGGACGCGAGGCGCCGGCGCCCGTTCCTCATCCTGCGGCGGATGGTGATCACCATCGCCCTGATCCTGGTCGTCACCTTCAATCTCATCTCGCAGTTCGGCTCGGTCGCCACCTACGCAGGGTTCGTGACGGCGGGCCTGGCGGTAGCGCTGCAGAACGTGATCCTGGCGGTGGTGGCCTACTTCTTCCTCATCGGACGCTACGGCGTAAGGGTGGGAGATCGCGTCACGATCGCCGGCGTTACGGGACGTGTGGTCGATGTCTCGCTCTTCCGGATCTACCTCCTGGAGCTCGTCGGTCCCGACCTGCATTCGACCGGCCGGATGGTGGTGCTCTCGAACGCGGTGCTGTTTCAGCCTACCGCGTTCTTCAAACAGATTCCGGGCGCGGAGTATCTCTGGCACAGCGTGACGCTGACGATCGTCGCCACGGCCGACGTCGAGAAGGCCTATAGCAGGCTGGACGCGGCCGCCAACAAGGTGTACGACACTTACCGCGCCGCCATCCAACGCCAACACGATCTTGCGCAGCGCTTCATCGAATTCGAGACGGCGGCGCCGGTGCCGGAGGTTCGGGTGCGCCTGACGGACAACGGCCTCGAGTGCGTCGTGCGCTATCCGGTAGTGCCCGAGAGATCCGCCCGCATCGATCAGCAGATGCTCGAGGCGCTGCGCAAGGCGCTGGAGGGCGACGAGCAGCTACAGCTCGTGGCCTCGGGCGGCCTGGCGCTGAAGTCGGAGAGTTGAGGCTTTGCTAACGCAACACCGCGAGCCGCGCCAGGTTCGCCTGCACGACGGAGTCGTGACAAGCGCTCTGTGCGTACCAGCGGCGTGCCGCATGGACGAGCGTCGTGCAGATCTGCACTGTGTCGGCGGCTTCCGGGGCCAACAGCGCGAGCGGGCCCGCCTTGAAGCCGCGATGCCGCGTACGTTGTAGACGATGCAGCCGCAGCCGCCTCAATGCCAGTGCAGGCACCGACTCATTGGCAAGACTGGCGCGGTCTGCCCGCTCGCAGACGAGCTGAACGATACGGCCGACGTCAGCGTCAGCGTCTACCGAGCCGTCCTCGCCATGTTCCACCCATTGCTCGCACCACGCCTGCACGCGCTCCACTGAGATTTGCATACGGGGATCGCTCAATGCCGCGGCGATCTGCGGCAGATCGAAGGCCTCGCGCAGCGCCTGCTCCCAGCGCTGGTCCTCGAGCAGCAGCTCGACATCCGACAGATAGCTCGCGAGCATGCGCGAGCTCGAGGGTGAGATGGAGCGCCGCGGCTGTCCTGCCGGGGGAGGCGTGATCTGATATGCGTACTGCTCTTGCATGCGTCAGGCCTCGGATGAAGGGGTTATTGCGGTACTGCCGTCCACCTGGCCTTCGGGCGCCGGGGGTGCGGTGGGCGTGGGGGATGTGAGCGGTCGCCGCCGCGTGCTCTTGCGGCGCTTGGTCCGGCGGGGCGCAGGGCCTTTGGCCTTTTGTGCTCGAGGGGCGCCCCGGTGCTGGCGAGCCGCGCCGGTCGGAGTCTCGGGACTGCCTTTTGCGCGGTGCGCCTTGCGCGCCTTCTTCCATGCCTTGCGGGCGGCGCCGGCCTGCTTGCGGGCCCGCTTGGCCTCGCGTTTGGCCTCTTTCACCCGCTTGCGGGCGCGCTTGAGCTCCTCCCTGGCGATCCGCACGCGCTGCCGGGCGACCTCCGCCTGCAGCCGAGCGCGCTCGAGCGGCTCCGCCGGCTCAGCCGCCGAGGGTGTCCTTGGTGCGGAAGCGCTCGGGCTACCGTTCGCGCCGGACGGCCCCGCGCCGGCCGATCGCTTTTTTCTTGCTGTCTTCCCCATGCAAAAGGCGGGTGGTGGCAAAGGGCGGCCAGTGTCACACAATGGCTGCGTGCTTGCCACCGTGATTTTATCCACAGATTTTGTGAATAACCCTGTGCAAAGGGCCGCCTGGCGGGGCCAAAGCCGTTGCGCCAGCAAGGGCTTGCGTCAGCGTGAACAACGATTGACCAGCCGCAGGATGGGGCAGAGGGGGCCGTGTCGCGCGGCGCGCCCCCTGGTCGAGGCTCAGCGCGATCGCGCCGGCAGCATCGTGGCAGTGACTCGATTGCGTCCGGAGTTCTTGCTGCGGTAGAGCGCCGCGTCGGCGACCTTCAGGAGCTGCTCGGCGAGCTTGCGCTCGCCGACCGGCACGCGATCGAGCCCGCACAGGCCGAAGCTTGCCGTGACCTCGACGTCGCGGCCATTCACTTTGAAGGACTTGTTGGCAACGACTGCGCGCAGCTTGCGCGCGACATCGAGCGCGCGATCGTACGCGGTCTCAGGCAGGACCACTGCGAACTCCTCGCCACCGATGCGCGCCACCCAATCGACGCCGCGGCGCAGGCCTTCCTGCAGCCGTGCGCCGAATTGCTTCAGAATCTCGTCGCCGCCGGCGTGGCCCAGGGTGTCGTTGGCATTCTTGAAGTAATCGATGTCGCAGAGAATGAGCGAGAGCGGTCTGCCGTAGCGCGCCGCACGCTCCACCTCACGAGGGAAATGCTTGCTGAAGAACCGTCGGCTGGCGACGCGCGTCAAATCATCGGTTGTTGAGAGCTTGCGATTTTCAACGAGCGCGATGCGTAGCACGGCTTCGAGCTCGGCGATGCGGCGCGCCGCACCGAGTCGAGCGGCCACCTCACGATCCGAAACGCGTCGGCCGACGCAGTCATCTGCACCCGCCGCGAGGCCCGCTTCCCGCTCGCGCCAATCATCGAGTGGCGGAACGTAAACGACGTAGGGTGCGCGAGCGGTCTGCTGCACGCGTATCTTGCGAACGAGCTCGAGACTGTCCGTTACGATCACGGGGCGGAACTCCGTGACCAGGCTGACGAGCGCTTCGCTCTCGTCGGTGGCGGTCTCGACATCGAGCATGTCAGCCGGAATGCGCCTTGCGAAATCAGAAAGAATTCCCGCGTCGGAGATCGCCACGAGGGCGCGCGGCGGCGGCAGCACGCGCAGCATGACTGCGATCGTGGCTGTAGTGTCTTCCTGAATCGCCGAAGGTTGCTGTGCGCGACGCTCCAGGACTCGCTTGATGACGGTGGTCTGGCCACCCGTGCGCATTTGGCCCCCCAAGGGCTCTCTAGCTCTGGCGACTGGCCGGCATGTTACGGATTTTGGCGCGCGAAAACTGTGGAGCCCGGCGCAACGGCATCGTCCGCAGGGGGTCCGGCGCGCGACGAGCGGCTCCTGCATTGCCGCTGAGGAGGGCAAATGTGACGGCGTGCACGTTTCCCCTGGGGGGCGCCGCGTCGCTACCATATGCGAGGCGTAGCATCCGCCAAGCCACATCCGAATCCTTTCCTGCCATGGGCCCTCCCGCCATTACCCGCCGCCGCCGTCCGTTTCTCACCCCGGTCTGGCTGATCCTGCTGGCGGCGCTGGCGGTGCTGGGCGTCGGGCTGTTCCTGCACCAGTCGGCCTCGAACACCATCGTGGTCATCGTGCCGCCCGCGAGCGAGGAGCTGGGCACGATCGACGACCCGCCGCTCTCGGCCACCGGCGAGCAGCAGGCACAGCAGCTTGCGCAACAATTTGCCGCGGCCAACGGACCGGACGGTCTCAAGGCGATCTACGTGGGCGCCAGCCGCAGCGCGAGGCAGACGGCCGCGCCGCTGGCGCAGTCCCTGGGCAAACAGCCAGTGCGGCTCACGAGCGTCGATGCGGACGGAATCGCCGGACAGATCATGGGCGAGCATGCGGGAGACAACGTGCTGGTCGTCTGCCCGGAGGCGGTCATCGCGGACCTCATCCAGGAGCTCAGCGGCCAGCAGATCAAGCCCCCTGACGGTGAGCGGGCCGCGTGGGTAGTGACCGTCCCGAGCTACGGGCCTGCGAGCGTGCTGCGAATAGCCTATTGAGCCCTAGCGCGAATGCGCGCTGAGCGCGATGGCCTTGCGTACGAATGCCTCGTGCTCGCCGACGCGAAAGTCGGCGACGACGGCGTCCTGGATGTGCCGCGTCTGGTCGATGAGAAACGTCGTCCGACGTACGCCGAAACCCAGCGGTCCCTGTACGCCGTACATCTTGATCACGAACCGGTCGACATCCGCCAAGAGGGTGAAGGGCAGCTTGTACTTGTCGCGGAAAGCGCGGTGGCTCTCCGGGCTTTGCGGGCTGATGCCCGCGAGCCTGAGGCGGGCGGCATCGACCTCGCCGTACAAGTCCCGCATCTGGCAGGCCTCGCGCGTGCAGCCCGGAGTGAAATCGGCGGGATAGAAGTAGAGGATGGCCGGGCCGTCGCGCAGCAGATTGCTGAGCGAGGTCGCCTGGCCGTCCGCGTCCGGCAAGGTGAACTCCGGTGCCCGCGCACCGATTGTCAGCATGGGCCTCTCCAGGGTGGTTTCGCTCCGGCAGCATCATAGCCGTGGGGTGGGGTGGCTGGGCAAGGCGCGGCTGGAATGGGCCCGGAAATCCTCCGGTGTGCTGTTCCGGGACAGGCGTTTCGGGGCGCCGGCGGCTTTCCCGCCGGTGCCGGGTGGTGCAGGGCATCTCGATTGGACGGGCTGCCCTCGGGTGCTAGAATCGCGCGCCTTGCGTGGGGCGGTAGCTCAGCTGGGAGAGCGTCGCGTTCGCAATGCGAAGGTCGAGGGTTCGATCCCCTTCCGCTCCACCATCCATCCCGGGTACGTTCCGGTCACATGGGTCTCGCCTCGAAGTCAGCCCTCCGAGCCCGCGCCCGCGAGGCCCAAGAACACCATCACGGCCCGGTTCAAACGCAATACGTCCTTGTCCTCGAGTCGCCCGATGCGCCTTCCGAATTTGGCTTTGGCGACGGTGGTGATCTTATCGACCATCAGACTGCTCTCCTCCTTGAGCCCGTTGTGTTCGCTCGGCTTGACCGTGAGCCTAAACAACGGCGCAGGCGTCGGATTGGTTGTAAAGGGGCAAAACGTGATCGATTGCAGTCCCTCGAATCTATCGTCCTGCAGGATCGCTATTGGACGCGGCTTGCTGGAGTAGTCGGGGCCGCCAGACACGCTCCAAATCTCGCCGCGCTTCACTTCGCGGTCCAGTC
>Ga0335075_10011697_pt1 | contig 13266 bp, 12 predicted proteins | sample Lox_Sample_24_FD_206723 | JGI IMG/M metagenome (GOLD analysis project Ga0335075, IMG submission 206723) | Soil microbial communities from Loxahatchee National Wildlife Refuge, Florida, United States - Lox_Sample_2.4 | ecosystem: Environmental > Terrestrial > Soil > Wetlands | place: USA...
GCCCGCCGCCGTCGCCGCCGAGCGCGACGGCCGCCACCGCGCAGCCGCTGCCACCCGTGCTCTCGGCCACGACCGGGCGGATCAGGGCCAGGAACGCGTCCACCACCTCGATCGGCGTCGCCCCGGACAGCCCCGCCAGCCGGGCTCGCACCTCGGCCCCGTTGCGGACGGCCGCCTCGGTCACCAGCTCGGCCTTGCCGCCGGGAAAGTGATGGTAGATGGCGCCGCGAGCGCCGCCGCTGTCGGCCAGGACGTCGGTGAAGGACATCCCGGCGACGCCGTGGTGGCGCAGGGCGTGCACGGCCGCGTCGATCATGCGGGAGCGGGTGTCGAGGGACATGCGGACCTTCCCAACCTTGACTAGTACGAGCATCCTACTGTACGTTCAAATCGCGCTAGTACGTACGTACTAGTGGCCCATTCAGAGAGGATCCGCCCCATGCCCATCACCGTCACCGCGCCCCGCGGCACGCTCACGTCAGCCGGCCAGCGAGAGATCCTGCCCCGCCTCACTGAGGCTCTCATCGAGGTCAGCGGGGCGACCGGCAACCCGTTCTTCACCCAGATCGTCGGCGGCACCGTGCACGTGCTCGACCCGGCCGACGTGTACGCGGGCGGCGTCAACCGGCCGGTGGTCATGGTCGAGCTCAAGCTGCCGAACATCGGCCTGCCCACGGTCGAGGCCAGGGAGCGGTTCATCGGCGCCGCGACCGACATCGTGGCCGACCTCGCCGTCGCCGGTCACGACCGCGACGACATCTGGGTGAACATACTCAACGCGCCCGAGGGGGCCTGGGGCATCGGCGGCCGCGCCTACACCGCGGACGCCCTGATCGCGGCGCTCGGGTAACCCGTCCGACCGGGCGAGCGTCCACGCGACCATCAGCGGGAACTCCTGGCGCCAGAACGCGCCGCCATGCGATCCGGCCCGCTCGGTCAGCACAACGTCGCCGCCCGCCGCCCGCAGCGCCTCCGCCCACCGGGCCGCGTTCTCGAGGAAGAACGGCTCCTGCGTGCCCGCGGTCAGGTACGCGCGCGGGAGCGGGCCCGGCAGGGCGGCGGGCGGCCGGTAGCCCGCGCCGGGCGAGGCGCACAGGATCGCGCCGTAGACGTCCGGGTGCCGCAGGCCGACGGCGAGCGCGAGCTCGCCGCCGGCCGAGACGCCGAACACCGCTGTGCGCGAGGCGGGCAGCGCGACGCCGAAGCGCGACCCCGCCCACCGGCGCACCTGGCCGGCGAAGAACTCCTCGTGGGCCGCGAACCGGTCCGGGTCGAAACCGGGCGAGTACTCGTGCAGCCGCTCCATCTCATCGTCGAGGCGGTGCGCGCCGACGATCAGCGTCGGCGGCCCGGCCGCCGCTTCGAGCGCCGCGCCCCACCGCCCGGTCAGCTGGCCGTCGCCCGTGAACACGACCGCCTCCGGCACGGCCGGCGGTACGTACGCGGTGACCTGGCGCCCGCCGTCGTAGCCGAAGGTCTCGGTGACGAGCTCTCCCGCGATCGAGGTCATGATCGTCGACTCCCTTGTCATCGGCGGCGGCTGCGCCCAAGCTCGAAAGTAGTCCTAGTGAGGTCGACCGACGGCAAGGGGGCCGAGAGTGACCGAATCCGTTGATGTGCGGACCACGACGAGCGAGTGGCTGGCGGCGTTCCAGGCGGCGCTGACCGCCCGCAACGCCGGCGCGGCGGCGGCGCTGTTCGCCGACGACAGCTACTGGCGCGACATCGTGGCGTTCACCTGGAACATCACCACCGTCGAGGGGGCCGTGGGGGTGGCCGGCCTGCTCCGGGCGACGCTCGACGAGGTCGACCCGGTCGGCTTCCGCCTCACCGAGGAGCCGGCCGAGGAGGACGGGGTGATCACCGCCTGGATCGCGTTCGAGACCAGGACCGGGCGCGGCAGCGGGCTGCTGCGGCTCGTCGGCGGCAAGGCGTTCACGCTGCTGACCACCCTCGACGAGCTCAAGGGGCACGAGGAGCCGAGCAACGGCCGACGACCCGCCGGCGTGCGCCACGGCGCGTTCCGCGATCGGGTCACGTGGGCCGAGAGCCGGGCGCGGGAGGAAGCCGAGCTCGGCTACACCACCCAGCCCGAGGTGCTGATCGTCGGCGGCGGCCAGGGCGGGATCGCGCTCGGCGCGCGGCTGCGCCAGCTCGGCGTCCCGGCGCTCATCGTCGAGCGCAACCAGCGCCCGGGCGACTCGTGGCGGCGGCGGTACAAGTCGCTCGCGCTGCACGACCCGGTCTGGTACGACCACCTGCCGTACCTGCCGTTCCCCGCCAACTGGCCGGTGTTCTCGCCCAAGGACAAGATCGGCGACTGGCTCGAGATGTACGCGACCGTGATGGAGCTCAACTACTGGACGTCCGCGACCTGCACGTCGGCGGTGCGGGAGGGCGACCGGTGGGCGGTCGTGGTCGACCGGGACGGCGAACACGGGGGTTCATCGGGGGTGCGGGGGTCGTCCCCCGCAAGTGAGAGAGTGACGGTCCGGCCTCGCCAGCTTGTGCTCGCGCTCGGGGCGTCCGGCCTGCCCAGCGTCCCCGACTTCCCGGGCCGGGAGAAGTTCCGCGGCGACCAGCACCACTCCTCCGCGCACCCGGGCCCGGACCAGTACAAGGGCAAGCGGGCGGTGGTGATCGGGTCGAACAACTCCGCCCACGACATCTGCGCCGCGCTGTGGGAGGTCGGCGCCGACGTCACGATGGTGCAGCGCAGCTCGACCCACGTCGTCCGGTCCGACACGCTGATGGACCTGGGCCTGGGCGACCTGTACTCCGAGCGCGCGGTCGCGGCCGGGGTGACGACGTTCAAGGCCGACACGATCTTCGCCTCGCTGCCGTTCCGCGTCCTGCCCGCGCTGCAGACGCCGGTCTACGACGCGATCAGGGAACGCGACGCCGACTACTACGGCCGCCTCGAGCGGGCGGGGTTCGACCTCGACTTCGGCGAGGACGGCTCCGGCCTGTTCGTGAAGTACCTGCGGCGCGGGTCGGGCTACTACATCGACGTCGGCGCGTCCGAGCTGGTCGCCAGCGGCGACGTCAAGCTCGCGAGCGGGCAGGTGACCGAGCTGACCGAGGACGAGGTGGTGCTCGACGACGGCACCAGGCTCCCGGCCGACCTCGTCGTCTACGCGACCGGCTACGGGTCTATGAACCAGCTCGCGGCCGGCATCATCGGCCAGGAGATGGCCGACCGGGTCGGGAAGGTGTGGGGGCTCGGCTCGGGCACGACCAAGGACCCAGGCCCGTGGGAGGGCGAGCTGCGCAACATGTGGAAGCCGACCGCCCAGGACGGCCTGTGGTTCCACGGCGGCAACCTCGCGTTGTCCCGGTACTACTCGCTCTACCTGGCCCTCCAGCTCAAGGCGCGAATGGAGGGGATCCCGACGCCGGTCTACGGGCAGGCCGAGGTGCACCACGCGCAATAGGGTGGGCGGGTGACGAAGATCGCTATCCTCGACGACTACATCGGCGTCGCCCTCGAGTACGGCGACTGGTCGGCGCTCCCGGCCGACGCCGAGATCACCGTCTACCGCGAGGCGATACCGCCCGAGCGGCTGGCGGGCGAGCTCGCCGGCTACGAGATCGTCGTCATCACCCAGCAGCGGGCGCGGTTCCCGCGCGCGGTGCTTGAGGCGCTGCCCGACCTCAAGCTGATCGTCTGCAACGGCCGGACCAGCAACGTCATCGACCACGAGGCCAGGATCGAGCGCGGGATCCTGCTCTGCGGCACTGGCAGCCCAGAAGGGTATGGGGGTCGGGCGGGGCTGCCCGCGCCGTCGGAGATGGCGTGGGCGCTGATCTTCGCGGTGGCCAAGCGGACCGGCATCGAGGACCGGGTGATCCGGGCCGGCGGCTGGCAGACCGGGTTCCCGATCCCGCTCGCGGGCAAGACGCTCGGCCTGCTCGGGGCCGGCCGCCTCGGCGGCGCGATGGCCCCGGTCGCCCGGGCACTGGGCATGGACGTCGTCGCCTGGAGCCAGAACCTGACCGACGAACGCTGCGCGGAACTGGGCGTGACCCGGGTGACCAAGGACGAGCTGCTGGCCCGGTCGGATGTGCTGGGGGTCTTCCTGGTGTTCTCCGAGCGCTCCCGCAACACCGTGGGCGCCGACGAGCTGGCCCGGATGAAGCCGGGCGCGATCTTGGTCAACGTCTCCCGCGGCCCGATCGTCGACGAGGCGGCGCTGATCGCGGCGCTCCGCTCCGGTCGCCTGGCCGGGGCCGGCCTCGACGTCTTCGACCGCGAGCCGCTCCCGGCCGGCCACCCGTTCCGCTCGCTCGACAACGTGGTCGTCACCCCGCACATCGGCTACGTGACCGAGGACGGGTTCCGGGCCGGCTGGCAGCGCATGGCCGAGGACGTCGCCGCCTACCTGGCGGGCGAGCCAATCCGGGTCGTGACCGATCCGGCCGACTGCCCGCCGATGGCGCCGCAGTAGGGCGCCGCCCGCAAGCGGGCCGGCTACGAATCGGCCGACGGCACCCGGGTCATCATCAGCGCGCCGTAGGCCTCGATGGCGAGGTCGATGTCCTTGGCCGCCATGTGCCCGACCAGGAACGCCAGCGCCTCGCGATCAAGATCGCCCATCATGCCGAGCAGCGCCACCAGGCTCTCGGCGTACTCCGGGGAGATCTCGTTGGGGTGATTCATGCACTTTAGATTACCTTTGTCCCGCTTCTGATGCCTCGGTTCGCACCATCCGGACCAGGCGCGGCGCCTGCAGCAGCCCGGTGATGACCGTCGATCGGTGGTTGAACGCCGTCATCGGGTGCACGCTCACCTCGGCCCCGGCCGCGAGCATCGGCCCGAGATAGCCCGCGATGTCCGCCAGCGGCGCGGTGCTGTCACCGCGCGAGCTGGCGAACATGTACCGGCAGCCGTCGAGCCGGCCGAAGTCCGGCCACTGCAGTGCGGCCCACGCCTGCTCCAGTCGCGGCAGCGTCCAGTCGCGCGCCTCGTGGGCCAGGCGCAGCGGCGGCATCCGCCACAGCCCGGCCGCGATATTGCCGCCGGTGTTGAACACGCCCCAGCGCAATTCGGGGATCTTGTCGTCGGCGGAGCCGATGCAGTTATAGAGGATAAACGAGCCGAGGCTGCTGCCGAAAAATCCGAATTCACGTTGTCCGGAAGCTGACAGCTCCGCTACGCGCTGCTTGATGTGAGCTCTGACCTGGTCGATCAGTTCGGGCAGAATGGTCGGGTCGCCGCTGGTGAAGACCGTGTTCGTGGTCTGGTAGGCAACTACGTGGTACCCCGCCCGGACGAGCCAACGAATGGAGAAATACACCCGCCTGATAGGCGCGCTGTACGGGCAGATAAAGACGATCGTCGCCGTCGACCTAGATAGATCGCCGAATTCATCGCACTGGAACAGAGGTGGCCCGATCAGCGCGGGGCCAGCCGTTCGAAGGTGTCGAGCAGCAGCGCCAGGCAGGACTCGAACGTGCTCATGTCGGCGTGCTCGACCACCAGCGGCCCGAGTACGGCCAGGTTCGGGTACACCGCCGCGTCGACGCTGCCGTAGGCCTCGTGCCAGCGTCGGGTGTCCTCCTCCTGCTGCTGCTGGGGCCGGGCGACGGCGTCGGCGTCGACCGCGCTGAAGGCGAGGATGAAGTCGCCGAAGCTGCGGTACAGCGTGACCGCCTGCTCGCCCTCGAACCCGGCCGCCCGGAGCTGGCCGAGGACGAGGTCGATGATGCGGGTCTCGTTGACCCCGCCGACCACCCGCGAGGCCACCGCGATCGCCACCTTCGGGTGCGCGAGGTAGGCGTCGTGGGTGCACCGGCCGAGCGCGCGCAGGTTCTCCTTCCAGTCCGGTCCGGGCTGGTAGGCGGCGAGCGCCTGGCCGATCAACCGGTCCGCGACGGCTAGCATCAGAGCGTCCATGCTGGCGAAATACCGGTAGACGGCGGTCGGGTCGCAGCCGAGGGCGCCGCCGAGGCGGCGGACCGACAACTCGGCCGCACCGTGCTGGCTGACCAGGCTCAGCGCCGTGTCGACGATGTGGTCGGCTGAGAGCACGGCGCCCGACCTGGTCCGGGTGTTGCGGGTCCGCTTGGCGATCACCCGCTCCCGCCCCGTCGTCGTGCCGTCCGTCACTACCGCCCTCGCTCTCGTCAATCGCTCATTCAACCACGTACCGGTCTAGCCGACGCGTGGGAGGAACTAGGCAGAAAGTTACGTCAACACTGTTGACGGATCGGTCGGAAGGTCGCACGATGTACGAAACCGCCGCGCGGCCCTCCTCGCCGAAGGACATGCGATGAACGAACGCCCAGACCTCGCCCCAGATAACCCCGCGCCCGACGGCGCCCCGGAGCGGCTCCGCGCCAGCGTCGGCGTCGGCGGGACCGCGGTGATCGCGATGGCGAACACCGCCCCCACCCTCAGCATCGGCATCGGCCTCGGCCTGATCAGCCTCGACACCGGGGCCGCGGTCCCGGCGATGGTCCTGCTGGCGGTGCTGCCGATCCTCGGGATCGCGTCCGCGTTCAGCCGGCTGAACCGGTCCGAGCGCAACCTCGGCGCCAGCTACACCTGGGTCGGCCGCACGCTGAGCCCGTGGCTCGGCTTCCAGTGCGGCTGGGTGAACCTGGCCGGCAGCACGATCTACCTGGCCTACGGGAGCCAGGTGGCCGGGTCGCTCGTGCTGACCTTCGCCAACGAATGCCACTGGCACAGCGTCGGCGGCTTCGCCCTCAATCCGACCTCGATCGCCCTGACCACCGTCGTCGGCCTGGTCGTGCTGGTCGGCCTGACTTACCTGGCGATCCGCGGGGCCGACGTGGTCGCCCGGATCCAGACGCCGCTGATCGCGTTCGAGTACCTGGTGCTGATCGGCTTCTGCGGCTACGCCGCCGCCCGCGGCACCCACCCGGTCGAGCTGTCCTGGTTCAACCCGCTCACCGCGCCCTCGGCCAAGCTCGCCGCGACCGGCATCATCTTGTGCGTGTACTGCTTCTGGGGCTGGGACAGCGCGTTCACGCTGACCGAGGAGACCCGCAACCCGCGCGACGCGGCCCGGGCCGGGTTCGGCTCGATCTTCCTCATGCTCGGCATGTTCCTGCTCGCGGCGATCGCCTTCGAGCGGTACTTCTCGCTCCAGACGATGGGCGCCAACGGCGCCGAGCTGCTGCCGTACCTCGGCACCGCGATCGCCCGGCAGCCGCTGGCGGCCCTGCCGCTGGTCGCGATGCTCTTCTCGTCGATCGCGTCGCTGCAGACCGGGGTGGTCCCGAACGCGCGCGGGGCGCTGGCGATGGGCCGCGACGGCAACCTCGGCCGGATCTGGACCCGGGTCAGCCCCAAGTACGGCACCCCCGCGATCGGCAGCCTGCTGATCGCCGCCATCGCTGCCTTGATCGCGGTCCTCGGCATCGGGATCGGCACCCTCAACCAGTTCGTGCTGGCGATGGCGACCTCGGTCGGGGTCCTCGTCTCCGGCTACTACGGCCTGGCCGGCCTCGCCTGCGCGTGGCGGTTCCGGGCCGACCTGCGGTCCGGGGCGCGATCGGCCCTGGCCGCGGTGGTGATCCCGGCCGTCAGCGCCGTGACATTGCTCGCGCTCGGCGGCTTCCTGGTCGTCAGCAGCTGGCAGGAGAGCCCGAACTTCGCCTGGAGCGCGCTCAACGGCCGGTTCCTCGCGCTCGTGCCCGCCTCGATCGTGGTGGCCGGGATCGCGGTGTCGGCCGTGGCCAAGTGGGGGCGCCACGCCCGCTACTTCGCCCCCGGCGGCTCGACCGTGGGCGACATCACCGACGACGCAGGCTCCGAGCGGCTTAGCCCGCTCGACACCGCCCTGGCCATCGACTGAAAGGCAGCACGATGACCAACGCTCCCCAGGCTGACCTGCTGTTCGACCACGGCCCGGTGTTCACCGCCGACGGCGCGCAAGGCCCGGTCGACCAGCCGGTGGCGGTCGGGAACGGGCGGATCCTCGCGGTCGGCCCCGAGGCCAGGGAGCTGGCAGGCCCGCGGACGGAGCGGGTCGACCTGGCCGGGCGGCTGCTCGCGCCCGGCTTCCAGGACTCGCACATTCACGCGGTCTTCGGCGGCCTCGAGCTCGGCCGGTGCGACCTTAGCTCGCTCAAGACCGCGCAGGAGTGCCTGACCGCGGTCGCAGAGTACGCCCGGGCCCACCCGGAGCTCGCCTGGATCACCGGCGGCGGCTGGTCGCTTGAGTGGTTCCCGGGCGGGCTGCCGACCGCCGCCGCCCTCGACGCCGTGGTGCCCGACCGGCCGGTGTTCCTGCCGAACCGGGACCACCACGGCGCCTGGGTTAACAGCCGGGCGCTCGAGCTGGCCGGAATCACCAGGGACACGCAGGACCCGGCCAGCGGACGGATCGAGCGCGATCACCGGGGTGAGCCGACCGGGATGCTCCAAGAGGGTGCGATCAGCCTGATCGAGTCGCTGCTGCCCGCGGTGTCGGCGGCCGAACTCGACGCCGCCTTCGACCGGGCCCAGGCGCTGCTGCACTCGCTCGGCATCACCGGCTGGCAGGACGCGATCGTCGGGGCCGGCATCGGCGGCCCCGACAACTTCTGCGCCTACCTGCGCGCGGCCGAGTCCGGTCGGCTCACCGCGCGGGTGCGCGGCGCGCTGTGGTGGGAGCGCGACCGCGGCGCCGAGCAGATCGACGGGTTCGAAGCGCGCCGGGCGGCCGGCCGGGCGGCGGGCAACGGCCGGTTCGACCCCGGTTCGGTCAAGATCATGCAAGACGGCATCATCGAGAACCGCACCGCCGCGCTGAACTCGCCTTACTTCCGGCCCCCGTGCGCCGAGCACGGGCACGGGCATCGCGACGAGCATGATGAGGCCGGGACCAGCGGCCTGAGCTTCATCGACCCGGGCAAGCTGGGCGAGTACGTGACCGAGCTCGACCGCCTCCGGTTCCAGGTCCACTTCCACGCGCTTGGCGACCGGGCCGTGCGCGAGGCGCTCGACGCGGTCGAGGCGGCGCTGGCCGCCAACGGCCAGCTCGGCAACCGGCACCACCTGGCCCACCTGCAGGTCGTGCACCCGCAGGACGTGGCCAGGTTCGCCGCCCTCGGCGCGACCGCGAACATCCAGCCGCTGTGGGCCTGCCACGAGCCGCAGATGGACGAGCTCGCGATCCCGCTGCTCGGACCGGAGCGGACCGGCTGGCAGTACCCGTTCCGTTCGCTGGCGGCGACCGGGGCCGACCTCGCGGCCGGCAGCGACTGGCCAGTCAGCAGCCCCGACCCGATCCTGGGGATGCACGTGGCGGTCAACCGGGTCGCGCCCGGCCGCGCGGGCGAGCCGCTGATCGCAGGCGAGCGGATCGCGCTGGCGGCCGCCCTCGGCGCGTACACGGCCGGCACCGCGCGAGTCAACCACGCCGACCAGACCGGCCGGATCGCCCCCGGCCTGCTGGCCGACCTGGTGGTGCTCGACCGCGACCCGTTCGCGGGCCCCCCGGAGGCGATTCACCAGACCCGGGTCGCCGCCACCTACGTCGACGGGCAGCCGGTCTTCCGGGCGTAGTCAAGCCCAGGCTCGGCCTAGATTCTTTCTGAGTTCCCGACAACCTTTTCTGTGCGATCCGCCTCTGGATGGGTGTGACCACAGAAAGCTGGCGCCTATGAGCCGGCCCGAAGAGGAATACCGCGAGTTCGTCGGCCACCACGCCACGTCGCTGCACCGCACCGCCTTTCTACTCTGCGGTGACTGGCAGCTGGCCGACGACCTCGTCCAGGAGACGTTCGTGCACGTCTTCCGCCACTGGCGGCGGGTGCAGCGGGCCGACAACCAGAACGCCTACGTCAGACGCATCCTGATCAACGAGTTCAACCGGCACTGGCAGCGCTACGGCCGACTGCCCGTGCACGCCGACACCGACCGCCCCGAGACCGCCGTCCCCGACGTCTCCACCGAGGTCGTCAACCGCGCCGAACTGCTGCGCGCGCTGTTGACCCTCCCGGCCCGGCAGCGGGCCACCATCGTCCTTCGATACCTGGAGGGGATGAGCGAGCGGGAAACCGCTGCGGTCATGCGGTGCAGCGAGGGCACCGTCAAGAGCCAGACGGCCCGGGCGCTGCAGGCGCTGGCAGGCCGCCTGAACTACAAGGAGTCGCCACTATGAGTTCCCCGACAGAAAGAGACCTGGCCGCGGCGTTCCGCGACCTGGTCGCCGACCAGCCCTTCAGCCCGGACGCGGCCGCGATCGAGAACCGAGCCCGGCTGGACCGCCGACGCCGCCGGATCACCCGCGGCGGCATCGGGGCCGGCGTCGTCGCGGTGGCGGCGGTCGCCGCCGTCGGCGTGGCCGCCGCCGTCCCGTCCGGCCCGGCCCGGACGGCCCAGGCCGGACCCGCCGCGCATCCCGTCACCAAGACCAATGCGACCAAGTCCAGCGCCGCCCACCCGGCCAAGACCGCCCCGGCGCCGGCCGACGCCCAGCACACGCTGGTCCAGCTGGCCGACGTACTCGCGGCCGCCCCGGCCCCGAAGGGCGACGCCACGCTGATCGAGCGCGAGACGTCCTATCCCGGCCAGGCCAGCATCAACGTCTGGGACCTGTACGCCGACAACGGCGAGTACTTCTTCTCCCGGACCGAGTCGGGCCTGCCCGCCCAGGTCAGCGAGAACAACAGCCAGGGCGGGAGCCTGTTCGCGAACGAGGTCGCGGCCGCGACCTACGCCGAGACCGGCAACCTGGACACCGCCGCGCTCAAGATGGCGTGGGCCGCGGACACCACCCCGCCCCCGGCCTGGATCAGGGACCAGCTCAAGGACATCTCGCAGGGCGGCCTCCAGATCGACAACTACGTCTGGGAGAACAGCGAGGACGCGCTGGTCACCGGGGCAGGCAACCCCAAGGTCGAGGCGGGCGTGCTGCGCCTGGTCTCGATCCTGCCCGGCATCACCGTCACCCACGGCACCGACAACGGCCAGCCCACGCTCACCATCACCGCGGGCCAGGACGAGGTGGGGACGGTCGGCGGCAGCGGCCCCAAGGGGGCCGGCGGCGCGCCGTACCAGGAGGCGATGACGATCAACACAAGCACCGGCATGCCGATCACGATGGTCGGCGGCACGGCCGGCCACGCCGATGTCACCGTCAGCTACCTCCCGACCCGGGTCACCCTGGCCGACATTGAAGCGGGCAAGTTCTGACCTAACCCGCCCACCCGGACGATCCCCGGCCCGCATCACCGCGGCCGGGGATCCTTCATGTCCGCCCACGACTGTGCATGCACGCGATTGAGGGGGTCGGCGGCTGGGAAAACGCAGGATCACGAGCCGGGATCGGGCGCAGCGGGGGGTGCGGAAGATGACTGGCAAGCGGATTCTTGGCATTGTCTTGGCCGGACGGCAGGGGAAGCGGCTGATGCCGCTGACTGAGGACCGGGCCAAGGCGGCGGTTCCGTTCGGCGGGCTGTACCGGACCGTCGACTTCGCCCTGTCCAACCTGACCAACGGCGGCATCCGGCGGATCGCGGTGCTGACCCAGTACAAGAGCCACAGCCTCAACCGGCACCTGGCGACCGCGTGGGGGCTGAGCGGCCAGCTCGGCGACTACGCGATCGCGGTGCCCGCCCAGCAACGGCGCGGACCGCACTGGCAGGCGGGCTCGGCCGACGCGATCTACCAGTCGCTCGGCGTGATCGAGAACGACCGGCCCGACCTGGTCGCGGTCTGCGGCGCCGATCACGTCTACCGGATGGACCCGCGGCAGATGATCGACCAGCACGTCGCGTGGGGGGCCGGGGTCACGATCGCGGCGATCCCGGTGCCGCGGGCGGAAGCGGTGAACTTCGGCGTGCTGCGGACCGAGGCCAACGGCCACTACATCGAGTCGTTCAAGGAGAAGCCGTCCGACCCGGCCGGCCGCCCTGGCTGCCCGGACGAAGCGCTCGCGTCGATGGGCGTGTACATCTTCGAGCCCGACGTGCTGGTCGAGGCGCTGTACAAGGACGCGGCCGACGACGACAGCGGGCACAGCCTCGGCGGCGACATCATCCCCCGGCTGGTCGGCGAGCGGGCCGCCCACATGTACGACTTCCGGCTGAACGAAGTCCCGGGCGCGCTCGCCCGCGACCGGTCCTACTGGCGCGAGGTGGGGACGATCGACGCCTACTTCAACGCTCACATGGACCTGTGCGCGGTGCACCCGGTCTTCAACCTGTACAACCAGCGCTGGCCGATACTGACCCGGGTGCCGTGCGAGCCGCCGGCCAAGTTCCTGGTCGAGGACGGCGACCGGGTCGGGCGCGCGGTCAACAGCGTGATCAGCAACGGCGTGACGATATCGGGCGGCTGGGTGCGCGACTCGGTCCTGTCGCCCGGCGTCCGGCTCGACAGCGGGGCCCGGGTCACCCGGTCGGTGATTCTGCACGGCTCGCACATCGCCCGGCACGCCCGGGTGCAGAACGCGGTTCTGGACAAGAACGTGACCGTGCTCGAGGGCGCCGCCGTCGGGGTGGACAAGGACCGGGACCGGGCCCGCGGATTCGTGGTCTCCGAGGGCGGCGTCACCGTCGTCGGCAAGGGCCAGGTCGTCGGGGTCTGATCTAGACGACGCCGTCGACCGGACGGCCGTTCTCCAGGTACACGCAGCGGCGGCGCCGGGTGCCTGCCCGCACCCGCCGCCTGATCGGCGGCCGCAGCAGCTCGAGCGCGGCCGCCAGGTGCGCCAGCCGGTATTCGGCGACCTCCTCCGGCTGCACGGTGATCCGCGCGATCGCCGCCTCGTCGGCGACCCCGCAGTCGAACAGGAAGCGGAGCCCGCCGGGCCGCCCGTGGCGGCCGGGGCGGAAGTCGACGCAGGCCAGCCGGCCGGCCGCCACGTCGATGCCGCACTCCTCGCGCACCTCCCGCCGGCACGCGTCCCACGGCGTCTCCCCGTCGGCCTCCATCACCCCGCCCGGGATCGTCCAGCCCGACTTGTACGTCGGTTTCAGGATCAGCAGCCGCCCGGACCGATCGAAGATCAGCGCGCCGGCCGACGCGGGAACCGCGGGCAACTCCTCGTCGAGCACACCGCGGTAATGCCCCGAATCAGGTGGACTCACCCGGGACGGCCTCACCATGCCAGGCGCGTGTCGTCCTCGAAGACGGCGCCGGTCGGGCCGTCCGGCCCCAGCGTCGCCAGCCGGATCGCGACCTCGGCCCCCTCCTCCGGGGTGCGAGTGCCGCGGAACCCGTTGAAGTCGGTCGCGACGAACCCGGGAGCGGCCCCGTTGACCTTGATCGGCGTGCCCGCCAGCTCACGTGCGTAGTGCACGGTCACC
>Ga0335075_10011698_pt1 | contig 13264 bp, 15 predicted proteins | sample Lox_Sample_24_FD_206723 | JGI IMG/M metagenome (GOLD analysis project Ga0335075, IMG submission 206723) | Soil microbial communities from Loxahatchee National Wildlife Refuge, Florida, United States - Lox_Sample_2.4 | ecosystem: Environmental > Terrestrial > Soil > Wetlands | place: USA...
AGCCAGAACAGCCAGCCGCCCCACCGCAGTGGGGCCAGATCAAAGTAGAACCCCCGCCGCCCGCCCGCCCCCAGGTGGAGCCGAATCAAAGGAGAAGGTGGGGCCAAATGAGATTGACATAACCACGCTTGCGCCACTGGCACGCGACTAAGGTCCCCCGGCGGGGACCTCGGGCTTCCAGGATGGACGCCGCGTACCCGGACCTTCTAAACAGCGGATCGACGGCCGCCGCCCGGTCCCCCGTCGGATCAGGTCAGGGTGATACTTCGCTTTTGCGGTGACCCGCTGCCGCTTGCCAGTATGTCAGCCAAATGCTCACCCCGGACCAGGGAGTGCACTTCGCCGGGCGACAGCAGAGTCGGCTTGTCGCGGGAGCAAACGTTTGCGGCGATCCGGGCTCTTCGCCGGCCAGGCGGCCTCCGGGCTCCCCGCGTTGCCGAAAAGCGGCTCCACGGCCCGGCTGATGACCAGATTTCGGTCACCGAGGGCGGCCATGGCGCCCTCAAACCTTCGGATCGTGTCTTACTGGGAGCTGAACGTGACAGTTACGACACCTTTGGCCCAAGTCTGCAATCCTTTGCAGTCTTTCGCGGTAGCCTCGTCCGGGTCAAAGAAACGTGACCAACCCGGGTAACCGGAAGTCCAGCCCAGGAGTCACCCGGCAAGGGAGCTTATCCATGGCATTGCTTCCTGCGAAGGTAATCGCCCAGGTCAGCGTCCGTTCCGCCGGCGACCTGGCGGTGACGTCCTGGGAGTGGATCATGCGCGCTGACGGCCAAGTGTTCTACCGGCTCAGCAAGGTCAACGGCCGACCGGAACGGAATCCGTGGACCCTGGCAACCCGGCTGCCAGCGGCCCAGATGGAAGCCATTCGCGGGGACAAGACCAGGGCCACCGAAGTGCTGGACGCCATCGTCCGCCAGCACGGGCACCGGCGCTGAGCCAGGTCCCCGAGCGCACGCGTTCCACAGAAACGTAGCCAGCCCGCACTTCGGAGAGATCTGCTTACAGCGATGCGCGGATCGGCAGTCCTAGGTGGACGGTTACGCATACCGGCAGCCTCAACAGGCGCCTGACCACCGTCCACGCCGCCGGTTACGCCCCTTGATGGAACGCCAGCGTGATGCAACGCCGTCGGGGGTAGCAACGATGGCGCCTGCGACCGCGACAAGCACTCCGACCCAGCTGACAATGTCGGACGCGGTGATGCCGGGATCGACGGGACGGATGACCTCGGTCATGATCACATCGGGTAGACGCACTGTTTTATCCGATCGAGCACTCGCATCAGGAGGCTCGCCGTCATCACTGCCTCGGATGCCTCGTCGCCTTCGACCCTTGCGGGGAGTACGCCGTCGGCTGGGCTCGTGAAGCCGCCCGCGTGGAAAGTACGATTACGCTCGACGCACGGCAAGGGAGCGTAATGTCTGAGCATGACGACGCGGACGTCATCGAGCAGACACCCCGGCAGGCTGACTTCCCGGCCGTCTGCGGGCTGCCCGGCGTTCGCGGCATCATCGGCGCCGGGCGGCGCCGGATCGTCATCGTTGCGGTCGGGTGCGCGCTGCTGGTCACCGCCGCCGCGCTGGTCACGTTCCGGCTTACCGAGGGCCCGCGCACCGACCCGGCGCTGGCCCGGCTGGTCGCCGAGGTCACCACGGTGCCCGTCGGCACGGCGGTGCCCGGCCTTCCCGTGCTGCCCGCGTCCGCCTCGCCGGACGGCGCGTACTCCTCGACGCTGCTGATCGGCCCCGGGACGCTCGGCACGGTCAGCGGCCCGCCGCTCACCGTCGGCGGCAAGCCCGAGGTCTTTTACGTCGCCACCGAGTACTGCCCGTACTGCCAGGTGGAGAGCTGGCCGCTGACCGTCGCGCTCAGCCGGTTCGGCACGTTCACCGGCCTGGCCACCAGCCGATCACCGCAGTTCGAGCACATCGCGCCGGTCGATGGCTGGACCTTCTACGGCTCGCACTACACCAGCCGCTACCTGGCCTTCGTCCCCGTGGAGCGGTACTCCAACGTGCTGGTGAACGCCAGGGCCAACCCGGACGCCGGCACGAGCTATCGCGTGCTGCAACAGCTCACGCCACCTCAGCGGGCCATCTTCGCCAGATACGACAAGCCTCATGCGACCCCGTTCCTGGACTTCGCCAACCGCGCCGTCCAGATCGGCTCCGGTTCCATCGCTCCGCAGCTGATGGCGGGTAAGTCATGGCCGCAGCTCGCCATCGCCCTCCGGCAGCCCAAGACCGCCCTCGGCGCGGCCCTGCTCGATGAGGCGGACTCGCTCACCGCCGCACTCTGCCGCCTCAGCGGCAACCGCCCTGCCTCCGCGTGCCCGGCATTCCTGCAGAACGCAGAGCTACCCTCCTGAAGGGTCCGAGTACCCCGGGGTACCACTCAGGTCCGAGCCACTCCGCATCTCGGTGGCTACGCCGATCCGCTGCCGACTTCTCGTCATCGGACAGGTAGATCCTCGTCCACCGGGCGCATGCCGCACGCCTGGCCCAGTCCTCGGCCATCACCGCGCGCTGCGGCAGGCACCTGTCCAGGAAGCTCTGCGGATGCCGTGCCTGCCCTGACCGATTGAGGAAATGGCCGGCCCGAGAGCGCGGAGCAGCGGCCCGTTCCGGACGATCCCTGAATTGACTATCTTCCCCAGTGGCACGGGTCAAGGCACATCGAAACCGACCGTGGCTGTTGAAGGCTGCCTGGGTCGACCGGGTGTCCCGTCGCTGGTGACCTTGCCGTAGGACCGACAGGTCAAGGTGAGGAACAGCGAGGAGCGCAAGGTCTTGCCGTCGCTTGCGGTGTAGGTCTTGCCGACCGTGCGCGGGTCGACCGTGCGCCTGGGCAGGCCCTCGTAGGTCAGGAATACTGCGCGGGCGTGCGTCGTCGTCATGAATTGGCATGTCAGGCCGCATTACGCGCACCTGTTCAGGGCTATCCCCGGCATTCGTCGCAGCGTTACACTGCGGCAGAAGGAGACGGGAGGCATGATGGTCTATCTCAATGGGCCGTCCAGAGGCGTCTCCCGGGCGCGTCTGCACGATCCTCCCCCTGGTTATCGTCCGCCCAGGCGCAGGCTTCCGGTGAAGGAGCGGCGGCGAAAGGTACGCCGGGACTGGATTCTCATGCGGGTCACCAGCGTCACCTTGGTCCTTGTGGTTGTCGCGTTCGTAGGGGTTATGCTCCTGATCATCGCGACGAATATTTAGCCGCGGTCTCCGGGACTGCCGGGCACTCTGGCACTGCCCGGGAGAAGAGTTGGCCTGGACTACTGCCATATCACGTCCCAGGTAAGACCAGGCATCAAGCCACCGGATGGGCCGATCAGCGGCCCGGCCCGCGATCTTCCGTCCCGAGATCGAGATGGACGGCACCCGAACCCTCGTCGTGGACGACCAGATGCGAGCCGTTGAGCGAGCTGCCGTGGGCTTCGGGTTTAGACGCCCCCGGACAAAGAACCCCAGCCCTGGCTGCCTGCCACGCTCGGCGCGCAGGAGATGGCCGTGTGAAGGCGTGGCAGCTGGGTAAGGAGCGCTTCGAGTGTCAGCAGGTGCGTTCGTGGGGCCCGCACGGGGAGCGGCCGGGCCTGACTGAAGGGGGAAGCACCATGTCATTTCCCGGAACTCTGCGCGGCCGGCGCGCGGCCATCATCAGGCGGGGCGGCATCCTCGCGGCCGGGGCCGCAGGCTCGCTGGCGCTCGGCACCATCGCGCTCGCGGTGCCGGCGGGCCCGGCGCAGGCGGCCCAGGCGCGCCGGTTTCCTGTTGCCCCGTTTTCCGAGACGTTCTATTACATAGGTCACACGACCCAGACGGTCACGCCGCCGGGAGACGCTGTCTCCGCGACGGTGGTGATCCACGGCGCGAGCGGCGGCAACGCGTGCGACATCGCCCCCTGCGGCAAGGGCGGGTATGGCGCGGAGGTGACCGGGATCCTCCCGTTGCCGTTGGGCGCGCGCCTAGTCCTGTCGGTGGCCGGCCGCGGCGGCAACGCCAACGGACGAACGAACCCGGGCGACGGCGGCTGGGGCTTTGCAAGCGGCGGCCGCGGCGGGTCCGGCTCCGGCGGCTCCCAGGACGGCGCCGGCGGCGGCGGGGCCAGCGCCATTAGCCTCTCCTCATGCCTGCCGACCTGCTTTCCGATATCGTACGTGATCGCCGGCGGCGGCGGCGCGGGGGGCGCGGCCGGCTACCTGCCGGGCGCCGATCCCGGCGGCAACGGAGGCAGCAGCGGGTACAGCGCTGGTAACGGCGCCGGCGGCCGGGGCATCAACTCCGGCGGCGGCGGCACCGGGGGGAACCTCGGCGGGCACGGGGGCGCCGGCGGGGGCGGCAGCTCTTACGGCGGCTCCGGCGGCGGTGGCGGCGGAGGCTACGCCAGCGGCAGTGGCGGCGGGGGCGGCGGCTTCGGCGGCGGGGGCGGCGGCGGTGGCGGCGCCGGGTCCTCATACAGCGCCTCGCTGACCTCGCCGCGGGTGACCGGCGGCCAGACCGCGGACGGAAACGGCTACATCACGATCACCTGGAACTTCGCCTCCCCAGGTTAGGGCCAGATCCGGCAGCACGCTGGCCCGTCGGGTCCTGCCAGCTGTCCCGCTCGGGCAGTACCGGTTGGCCTCCTTCGGGCTCCAGCTGACCCGTGCGTAGGGGTGGACCAGGACCACGTCGGCGTGGCCGATCGCTTGGGATCGGACGGGGAAGAGCAGGAATTCCGCGGCTGGCGTACGTGTGCGAAACTGAACGTAGCCGTGGTGCCGGGCTGCGGCGCCCGTCGGCTGGCATGGGCGGTAGCCGGGGTGGTGGAGGATGGCAACATTCAGAGCGTTCGCCGAGGTCCTTGCGCCTGACGAACCATTTCTGAAGAGGGGTCAGGAAAAGGGCTTTTCCGCGGGCTTTGTTCTTGCGGACCTCCTCAGAAGGTCCGGGGGCGCTTACCAGACCACGGCTCCCATGTCGGAAAAGTTCCGCTTCTGGATCCGGGCAGTGGCGAGGCTCACCTCAGACGACGAGCTCCTCCGCATCGCGGACCTTCCCGAAGTGCCGGTGTCGCTGGAAAACTGCCGCCAGCTTGACCCGCAAACCCGCATTGTCATGATCTGTCGCTTGGACGTCAGTCCCGCGGAGACCCCTCGATGGCGGCGGATCGAGTCCACCGGCATCTCTCCCTGGCCGCGAGGCGAACCCAGGATTCTTGACAAGTGCCAAGGTGCTCTCATTGAGGAGCGCGTAATACTTCCGGAGGGCTTTAGCTCGCTCCGTATAGGGCCAGCCGCGAAACTCCCGGCGTGACACCGCCTGTTGCCCCACCATCTGCGTCCGCTGGGCCATATCCAGCAGAACATCGCAATTAAGACAAGGCTTCACACTGCGTGTCAGTGCTCAACGCGCGAATGCGGGAAGCGGTGCACCTCCTGCGGCCAGCCGACCGCGACCGCGATCCGGCCGGCCCAGTACCGCGCCGCGGCATCGTCGGGCACATCGACGACCGCGAAACCGCCGAGATGCTCCTTGGTCTCGGCGAACGGCCCGTCGGTGAAGACGGGCGAGCCGCTGCCCGGGTCGACGCTGCACACCACGGTCGACGCGTCCAGACCGCCGTCGCTGAAGACGAAGACGCCGGCGGCCGTCATCTCCTCGATCAAGGCCCTGGCGGACGTGCCCCGCTCGCGCAGCTCCTCCAGCGTCAGGTCGGGCACCCACTCGTCGTTGAAGGCGATCAGGTACAGCGCCATCTCATGCTCCTCTGCTCACCGGCAGCCCGGACGACTGCCGCTCACCTTCTCTACGAACACCCTGCTGCCGATCGACACCCGGCCAAGACTTTTTCCAAGCTTCCGCATCGCAGCCGGTCTACCGCATGCGACCGAGCCTGCCGCTCTGGTCGCGTCCCTTCGGGATGGGAGCGAACCCTCGCCGAATACGAGGAACTTCTAGTGCGGGAGGGGCTTCGCCTGGAGTCCGTGGGCGAGACGGGTAACTTCTATAAGCTCATCACGGCGAGCGCCACGCCGAAGAAATTACGCCAGAACGCCGATAGACTGCGCGGTCATGGACGTGAGCGCCCGGGCGACATCGTTTGGCCAGGTCGCCGAGGACTACCACCGGTGGCGTCCGTCGTACCCGGTCAAGGCTGTTGACTGGCTTGCGCCGTCGGCGCCGGCACACGTCGTCGACGTGGGGGCGGGAACCGGCAAGCTGACGGAGCTTCTGGTCGCGCGCGGGCTCGATGTTGAGGTCGTCGAGCCGGATGAGCGGATGCTTGCCGTTCTCGGGCGCCACAATCCAACCGTTCGCCGCCACCAGTCCGATTCCTCGCACATACCGGTTGAGGATGCGTCGATGGACGCAGTCCTGGTCGCTGACGCCTGGCATTGGTTCGACCCGGGCGCCACGGTGCCAGAGGTCCGCCGCGTACTCAAGCCGGCCGGGTGGCTCGGGCTGGTCTGGAACGTGGTCGCAGAGCCGATCGAGCCTTGGGAATTCGCGATCGCTGACGACTCGGACCGGTACGACCGCCAGAGCAAGGGCACCATTGAAGGACTCAGCCAGCGGCTTTCGTACTTCCCGGAAGATGAGGTCGAATTCAGCCAGTTCGCTTGGGACTGGGAAGTTACTCCCCGGCACCTAGCCGCCCTCCTCGCGACGACCTCCATGGCGATCACAATGCCGCCAGACGAAAAGGCGATCGCGTTCGAGCGCTCACGCGGAGCGCTTCAGGAAGTCTGCGAAGCACGACTAAGGCAAACGATGCCGATTCGCCACATCGCTAGCTGCATCCGGTGGACGCCAGGTAAATAGGCTGTGGTCATGGCGGAATCCGCGTTCCTTCCTGAGCCGTTCACCGCCCAGGCCTCCGCCGCGGCACTCGCGGACCTGCGCGCCCGGCTGCGGGCCACGCGCTGGCCAGACGCACCCGAGGACGCCGGCTGGTCGCTCGGCACGGACGTCGCCTACCTCCGCGACCTGGTCGCCTACTGGGCCGACGGCTTCGACTGGGCAGCCCAGGAGAAGGCGCTGTCCGAGTTCCCGCGCTTCCGCGCCCGGCTCGACGGGCTCGGCATTCACTACGTGCACGCCCGGGCCGTCAACCCGGCCGGCCCGGTGCTGCCGCTGGTGCTCTGCCACGGCTGGCCGGACTCGTTCTGGCGCTACACGAAGGTCATTCCGCTGCTGACCGACCCCGGGGCGCACGGCGGCGACCCGGCCGACGCGTTCGACGTGGTCGTTCCCGACATGCCGGGCTACGGGTACACCGACCGCCCGGCTGGCCCGCCGCTCGACTCGATCGTCGTCGCGAGCCTGTGGGCCCGGCTGCTGGACGGCCTCGGCTACCAGCGGTTCGGCGCCGTCGGCGGAGACATCGGCAGCGGCGTGAGCAACTACCTCGCGCTGAACTACCCCGAACGGGTCACGGCCGTCCACCGCATGGACGCGGGGGTGCCGGCCTACGCGGGGGACCCCGCCGACCTGACGCCCGAGGAGCGCGCCTGGATGGCGGACATGGCGGCCTGGGGCGCGGCCGAAGGCGCCTACATGGCGATGCACCGCACCAAGCCGCAGACCGCGGCGGTCGGGCTCACCGACTCCCCGGCGGGGCTCGCCGCGTGGATCGTCGAGAAGATGCGGGCGTGGAGCGACTGCGGCGGCGACATCTCGCGGTCCTTCACGATGGATGAGATCCTCACGAACGTCACGATCTACTGGCTCACCGAGACCATCGGCTCGTCGATGCGAATGTATCGCGCGAACAGCGAGATCCCGGCCGCGCAGCAAGCCCGCCGGGTCGAGGCCCCCTCCGGCTTCACGCTGTACCCCGGCAACATCAGCCGGACGCCGCGGACGTGGCTGGAGCGGACCACCAACCTCGTGCGGTTCACGCAGGCCCCCCGGGGCGGGCACTTCGCACCGCTCGAAGAACCCGAGTTTTATGCGGAGGAACTGCGCGCCTTCTTCCGCCCCTACCGGACCTGAAGGCCGCCGCCCATGCCTAGCCGCCTGCCGGCCGACTACAGCGGAAGGCGGTATGACCGACAGTACCCGGATCCCCGCCTGTAGGAGCGCAGGTTGACTTGCCGAGCCATTCATTGGCCGAGGTGACGGGCGACACGGCAGGTCGAGCCGCGGACTTGCGGCAACGGCAAGCAGCAGCACGACCGCAAGGCCAACCCGGCGCATCCGGCGGCGCCGCGCCTGGGTCCGCAGGACTGCATCTACGACACACAGCCGTGTCTGGGAGGATTGCACACAGCAGTCACCTCCTCCGCCAGCCTGTGAACGCCCCGAAACGACCTGAGGTTCCGGCCACCGAATGGTCATGCCTTTGCGGGGGTAGCGAGCCTCAATGCGCCGCTCGATGACGCCGTCCTCGGACCTCTCGACACGGTACGCGGCGGCGCCGGATCGCGACGTGACAACTTCGCTCAGACTCTCACCATGGAAGACGAGAGCGGCGCCGTCGTCGGCGGCCCAGCCGTCAGAACCTCCCGACGTATCCGTCCGAATCGCCGCTGGCAGTGGGCACGAAGCAGACAGGCGGACGCGACGCCCGCGCCCGCGTGAGAACGAACTCGTCAAGCAGCAGGTTCTCGGGTTCCATCGAGAACCCGCCACCGCCCATCGCCACCACTGCGCGCACGTCCACCACCACAGGCTAGTCGCGTGCGAAGGTACGGCCACGTTGTTCCCGGCCCAGGCGGCGATGAGTATCCGGCCCGCTGACGGTCTTTACCTTCAGACCGACAGGGTCCGGACGGCAGCACGCGGAGGCGATCATGAATGGTGAATCGTGGAACGAGCGGGGACCAGTGGCCGAGAGTGCCGCACCGATGCCGGAGGTGACCGACCGGGCCACCTGGCAGGCCCAGCTGGACAAGCTGCTCGTGCGGGAGAAGGCCCACACCCGGGAAGGGGACGCGATCGGGGCGGCGCGCCGACGGCTGCCCATGGTCGAGGTGGACGCCACGGTCCCGCTGACCGGCGAGCACGGGCCAGTCCCGCTGCTGCAGGTCTTCGAGGGGCGACGCCAGCTCATCGCGTACTTCCACATGTGGCACGCCGGCAAGCCGGCGCAGGACCAGTGCTCGGGGTGCACGTTCTGCAACGGGCAGGTCCGCGACCTGCCGTACCTGCACTCGCGCGACGTCACCTTCGCGACCCTTTCCGAGGGACCGTATGCGGAGAGTGCGCGCTACCGCGAGTTCATGGGCTACCGGATGCCCTGGTATTCAGCACAGGACTCCGGTGACGCGCTGCTCGTCGGGCGCGGGTACGGCACGATTGTCTGCTACTTGCGCGATGGCGACCGGGTGTTTGAGACCTACTGGGCCACCGGCCGGGCCACGGAGGCAATGGGATCTGTGTACGGCCTGCTCGACATGACCGTGTACGGCCGTCAGGAGACCTTCGAAGATTCCCCGCCCGGGTGGCCGCAGTTCTGGGCGAACACCGGTGAGCAATGGCGTATCAACGGGCGCCCGACCCCGCAGTGGGAGCGGCTGGCGGCCGGGCGCTCTGACGACCTCGGCGTCAGCAGCTTGTGACGCGACCGGGCCTCTTGAAACAAGGACCTGCGAGCCGCCTCAGTCAACCTGCTGCAAGCCAGCCGCGGCCAGCACTTCGTCGGCCAGCTCGGCCGGGGTGAGCCGGTCCGAACGCAGCCTGAGAGTCCCGTTCGGCTGCCGGGCAGCGGCGACGACGGCCGCGTCCACGCGGCTCAGGGCCCAGTCGCGGGCCGACTGGTTTCGCTCCGGGTTGCCGGGGACGCCCACCCGGGCATTGAGCCGCTCCCGGAGCACGCCTGCCTCCGCCTCCAGGAAGACGTGCAGGACCTCCTCGCTCGCGTCGGCCAAGCCGCCGAGGATCTCGGCCCGGTAGGCGTCGCGGAGAACCGCCATCGGGACGATAAGCGTGTCCGCGTGATGCCTGCGCAGCGACAGCGCCGTCGCTACCACTAGTTCGCGCCAGCTCGGCAGGTGCTGGAAATCGTCGTTAGGCGGCATCCACTTCCACAGCATGATGCCGACGTCCTCCGGGTCATACACGACCGCTTCCGGAACTCTCCGGTGCAGCTCCGCCGCCAGTGTCGTCTTCCCCGCTCCGAACCCGCCGTTAAGCCAGATGATCACCAGCACACGCTATCCGGCACAGCCTGGTAAGTCCTAATTGATCGATGACTTGTCTACGAACCGGACATCAGACGGTTGATCTAGCTGCCGCTTTTGTGTCATGTGTTCCGTGCGAATTCTCTCTACGGTCTCCACGAATTTTCGTAGTGCCTCTTCCGATTCGAGATGTTCGTAGTCGCCGATTCCGAACTCCACTGCCCTGAATTCAATCTCGATAAGATCCGCCGTCTTCTGCATTTCCGTGCTGCGCTCATTTAGCTTGAAGTGCGCCCCGATAGCTGAGAATATTCCGACAGACGATGCCAGCCCGACGGCGGTCCACCGCGCCCACAGTGCGGGTTCAAATGCGCCGATCAAGATGGCGGCCGAAAGGGCGCCGATGATAATGAACGCTTGCAGTGCATTATAGATGCTTCGGTAGTGGTTGGCCACGAGACGGTACCGTTCCACCAGCTCCGGCATCGACTCTTTGTAACGCTGGTAGAGAGCAGCCTTGCTCCGGCCTCGCCCTATATTCTGCTCGCGTTGCCTGGACTTGAGCCGGGTCAACCGGGTTTCCGCGGCCATAAGCGCCGAGCGGCTGTAGGGCCTCTTTATTTCGCTGAGCGCGACTCCGCCGAACGTGCCGCCGAAGAATGGCACAACCAGTCCCCATATCCAGGGCGCGTACGTCCAGTTTTGATAATGCGTGAGAACCGGTATCAATATAAGGGCGACTTCGACCACCGCCCAACCAAATACAGTGCCCCAGATTGCATTCCGCAATAGTCTGAAATGCCGAACTTCTTCTTTTGATTCCTTTATCTCATCGTCGAGCGGGGTGTATTGCCGTAGCGGCTGAAAGTCAGTGGTTGCCATGCGATGGATGATATTGGCACCGGGGAGAGACCTCAAGAGATCTTCGACGTTGTTGTAATTCCTTTCGAGCCCGTCGCATTTTGTCCTGTGGTCAGCCGGAACTTCGCTGGAGCCGCCACCCGGCCTCGAAGGCGTCCTCGATAGCACCCGGGTCGCCAGCCGCGAGGTCGGCGACAACCATCATGTGCTTGACGAACCTGGCCGGGACGCTGAAAGTGCCGGGAAACTGCCGCAGCACGGCATCGCGGTAGCCGAAATCGGCACGGATTACCAGGTGCGTCTCGTCGAGCTGGCGGGCGACGAGTCGGCCGTGGTAGCGCCACTCGGCCAGCCCGTCCCGTGCTGTGCCGCGTACGCCTGCCAGGTCGTCGGCCAGTCGAGACACCTCGTCGATTCGCACCCCAGCGTCACTCCGGGCCGGCGGCGAACGTGGCGGCCGCGGCTTGCACCGCGGTCACGTACTCCCGCCAGGTGGCCTCGTCGACGTCACCTTGATCCGGGCCACCCTTGCCGTCGATGAGTTCGCGGACAATATCCGCGTGCCCGGCGTGCTGTGCGGTTTCAGCGACCATCCGGATGAGCAGCACGCCGAGGGTCGTCTCCCGCCGGCCGGCCGGCCAGTGCGCCACCGTCCCTCGCGCCTCGAGGTCGAGCACGGCTATAACGGCGTCAGCATGGGCGCAGGCGCGCTGGTAAAGGCCAATGATGTACCCGCTGGGCTCCTCGGGCTTCGCCCACATGTCGGCGCCCTGCCAGATCGAGCCGTCTGCAATCCACGGCAGGCGCTCAGGGGCCGGGCGGCCAAATGATTCGCCCAGGTATCCGTACTCGAGCCCGGCCAGGTGCTTGACCAGGCCGAGCAGGTTCGTGCCGGTCGCCGTCATGGGGCGCCGACGATCGTATTCACTGAGGTCGAGCTTGGACAGCAGCACCTGCCTGCTTGCCCGGAGCTTGCCGTGCAGTTCGTCCTTCAGGTCAGGCACGGCGATCAGGCCATCCCCGGTGGTATCGCCCCGGGTCCCAGATCCGCGGTCAGCCATCGCTCCGGACGCAGGTAGATCGCGACCTGCTCACCCAGTTCCGCCTGGGCAAACGCGAGGTAGGCCGGGACCATGTCCGGCGGCAGATATCGCTCGGTGATCTCCCGCATCAGCTCGTCCGTCCCGGGAGCCGTGCGCGAGACCGGCCCTTCCACCGATACGTACCGAACGGACGGCATGACCCGTTCGACCATCAGGGTGAAACGCCCGGCTGCCGCGATGAGCCGAGCCTTCCGGGATCTGGCCTCGGTCAGCACCCACGCCTCCCCGCCCGGGGCGTACTGGTACCAGATCGGCACGGTAAACGGGCCGCGGCCCGGACCGGCCGCCACCGACAAAGCGGCGATGTGCGGCTCGGCCAAAAACAGCTCACGATCGTGTATAGACAAGCTGCTATCCGCCATAGGCCCGAGTCTAGGCAGGGGCACTGACAATCTGCCGTGACAGCAGGCTCTTGCGGATGGCTGTAAGGGCAGGAGACACTTCGATTCGCCCGCTGACGAGACGGAAGGTCCCGTGATAATCCAGGCCGCCACCGCGACGACCACGAGCCAGCCGCCGGGCCTGTTCTTGCTCGCCTGGGGCCTGGGGGCCTCGGTGATCGGGTTGCTGACGGTTACCAACTTCCGCGGCTTCGCGGAGAAAAAATATGCCCGCCAGGCGGAAGCTTCACGGATCAGGCGGCGGAGACGTCCGCGTTGGAACGATCGGCTGACGCCGCGGGACCCAGTCCAGCGGACGAGGCAGGCGCGGCTCATCGCGATACCGTTCGCGATCGCCGGGCCGATCGTGACGGTCGTCGGGGTCTTCTCGATCGACCACGGGCAGGCCGGCTTTTCCTGGCCGGGCGCCATGGCCAGCCCGTTCCGCTATCTGGTCGTCGCGTTTGCGGTAGCGGCGGCAGCGTCGTACTGGATCTCGCCGCGCGGGTTGTTTCGTCCAGCCGCTCGGCGCGGCGGCTGGCGGCTGGCGCTCGCGGTCCTGGCCTGCGTGTGCGTCCTGATCTTCGGCATAGGCATGGCGATGGGCCAGCCGACGGTCGTCATCGCGGCATGGGCTATCGGCGGGGCGGCTTACCTGGTGCTGGCGATGGAACGCAGAGATGCCGGACCTGGACCAGGACCAGACGGTCCTGTGTGAGCAGCGAAGAAAAGCTGCCCTAGGCGCTGTCACTGGATGCTTATAGAGTGACTATTTACATATTTCGTGCGACCTCGGATCCGTGTCATCGAGT
>Ga0335075_10011702_pt1 | contig 13261 bp, 9 predicted proteins | sample Lox_Sample_24_FD_206723 | JGI IMG/M metagenome (GOLD analysis project Ga0335075, IMG submission 206723) | Soil microbial communities from Loxahatchee National Wildlife Refuge, Florida, United States - Lox_Sample_2.4 | ecosystem: Environmental > Terrestrial > Soil > Wetlands | place: USA: Florida...
CCGCCAGCGACGAGGCCGGCTCGACCAACTCAGAGACACTGCACGGCATGATCCAGGTCAACGCCGACATCGTGGCCGGCGACTCCGGCGGCCCGCTGTCCGGTCCCGGCGGCGTCGTCGGCATGGACACCGCGGGCAACGACGCCGGCTACCAGCAGCAGGCCGTCGGGTTCGCCATCCCGGTCAACACCGCGCTGGCGGTCGCCAGGCAGATCGCCGCGGGCCAGGCCAGCTCCGTCGTGGCCATCGGCTATCCGCCCTTCCTCGGGATCTTCGTCGGCACCGGATCGGATAGCAGCCCGCAGGACCAGGCGCAGCAGGCACAGCAGTCCGGGTCCGGCGGCAGCCAGGGGTGCTCCGCCAGCAACGCCGGGCTGATCGCACCGTCGTCCATCGCGCCGGTCTCCTCCGGCGTCCTTGTCGACGGGACGATCTGCGGGAGCCCGGCGGCCCAGGCGGGGCTGACAGGCGGGTCAGTCATCACCGCGATCAACGGGCAGTCTGTCGGATCCCCCGACCATCTCGGCGTGGTGCTGGCGCAGTTCCGCCCCGGCGACATGATCTCCGTCACCTGGGTCAGCCCGGCCGGGCAACGCACCACGAGCAGCATCCGCCTGACCGCCGGGCCGCCGCAGTGACAGCCGGCGTCCGTGCTCGCTGAACTCGGCCGCGCGGCGCTGCTGGCCGGATGCCAGCAGAGGGAGCCCCCTCCCCCCGTGCCAGGAGGCTCCCCCTGCAGCGACCTGCCGCCCCGGATGCACGGCAGGCGAACGGACGCGGGCCCGCCGCTCCGAAGCAGGCCCGCGCTGAAACAAGCCAGGACATTCCTTACGAAGGGCTCACCGCAGGCATACCCTTGGCCTAAGCCAGATTTTTACAGAATCCGGCGGGGCGGCGAAAGGCAAGGAAAAGACAGTGTGCGTGGCACAATGTCATCTTTCTGGAATGTGACAATTACATGACACGACCGGATGAGGAACTCGCGGAGCGAGTCGCGAAGGAGATCGGCCAGCTCCACAAAGGACGCGGCCTGCAAGCCGGCGACCTCGATTCGCGGATCGGCCCGCTCTTGGGTGAACTCGCGGGCACCGCGGAGGCGGCGGCCCGCCGCCAGTCCCTGATCGCCGAGATCAACCGCTGCGCCGGCCAGCTGCTCGGCGATTACCGCACGGCGATCGGGGCCAGCCTGGCGCTGTCGCCGGAAACGGCCGACGAACCGCTATTCACCCGGCGGGCGAGCTGGCTCGCGGAACGACTCGACCGTGACACCCGCACCGCGCTGCGCCGTATCCGCGAGGCCGAATGGCGGCTGGCCGAGCTCATCGCGGCCGAGCTGCGACGTCGGCGGGCCCGCACCCCGGTATCACCGGACGGCTGGTACGTGGCGGAACTCCGGACAGTCATGCGCCTCGACGGCGACGTGATCGTGTCGGAACAGGATCGCCGCATCGTGTCCACCCGCGAGGACCTGACCGAGGTGATGGCCTGGCTTGACCTGCCAAGTGACACCAACCAGCCGGGAGCGGACCTGCGGGCGGAGATCCGCTACGGCGGGCACCTGCTGCGGAAGGAACAGCCGTCGGGCAGCCGGTTCACCCTCATGGTCCAGCTGCCGAAGCCGCTGCAGCCCGGCGAGGAGCACCGGTACGGCCTGAGCCTGCGGATGCCCCGGCACATGATGAAGCTCCCGCACTGCCTGCTGACGCCGGAATGCCAGTGCAACAGATTCGACCTCACGATCCGGTTCGATCCCACGCGGCTGCCTGACTGGATCCGCCGGGTGGACGGCGAAACCGTCCGGATGTTCGAAAGTCAGCGACCGAGCGGGGAGCTACTCGTCCCAGACGCCGCCGGAGAGGTCCGCCAGGAATTCCGTGACCTCGCCCTGTACCTGGGCTACGGGATCCAGTGGGGAACCGCTGCCTGAGGACTGCCCGGGGACGCAGCAGGCGGGCCAATCCGAGGATGACCCGCCTGCGCTTACCGCTGCTAAGACAGCCACGCGGCAATTACCGCGGTGACCACGGTAAGAATTGCGATAGCACCGTGAATCTCCATCTTCAGCTCACCTCCCGCCGGGCAGACAGTCGGCCGGACGGCCGTACCGCCATCTCAGCCCGGTGCCACGTGGCGGGAATTCGCCAGCGAACAACGGCGAACGCCGGCGATGGCCTGTCAGTCCCGACGGGATTTCGCCTCTTCTTAGGTGGCAAACAGTTGGCGAAAAAAGGGCACGCAGAAGCGCGCCCAGAATCGTCACGCCATTATTCGGGGGTGCGATGCCACGGAAACAACGGCCCGAGCCTGACCTGCCACTTGGCCCTGCCCGCGACCTGGTGGACCTGTTCAGGCGGCTCCGGGCTGCCAACGAGATGAGCGTCGGGCAAATCGCGAACAAGGCCCGCTATACGCCCGGACACATCAGCGAGGTACTGCGCGGCTGGAAGGCGCCCAGCCCCGACGCCGCCGGGCGGATCGCGCTCGCGCTCGGGGCGGATCAGCGCACGGTCAAGCGCGCGCGCCGGCGGGCAGAGGAGCTGCGGGACTGGAAGCGCGCCCAGCCGCGCCGCCGCCGGCCAGACAGCCGGGCAGACGACGGGCTGGGCTGGTCCCGGCAGCGTTCGATCGAGATCGTTCGCGCTGAACTGCGAATCGTGTTTTCGTCGGGGGACGACGGGAGCGTCGACCTGGCCGATCTCGGGGACTTCCTCAAGGCCCTGTGAGGCTGGCAGCTATCGAGCCATTGCTCACGCGTCTTGGCGTAACTCACGCGTCCCGGGTTCCACTGATCCCGACACTCGGGAGGTGGACATGAACGGCTCGCCAGCAGGGGTGATCCTGCTCTACGGCCTCGTCGGCCAGGCCGTCAGGGCGGCGGAGGCCGACCGGGGGCGAGCGGCGCTGCTCGCCGCGGTCAGTCACGACCTGCGCACGCCGCTCGCCGCGGCCATGGCGGCGATCAGCTCGCTGCGCTCGGACGACGTTCCCATCGCCGCGGACGATCAGGAGGAATTGCTGGCCATCGCCGAACAGTCCCTCGGCCAGCTCGCCAGGCTCGCGGACAGCCTGCTCGACGTGAGCAGGCTGCAGGCCGGGGCGCCGGGGGTGTTCCCGCGTCCCGCGGACGTCGGTGACATCATCGCGAGTTCGCTCGACGGCCTCGGGCCGCGGGGGCGGGCGGTACTCACTCGCATTCCGCCAGAGTTGCCCGAAGTCATGGCCGACCCGGCGATCACCGAACGAGTCATCGCGAACCTGGTCAGCAACGCCCTGCGGCACTCTCCGCCTGGATCGCCGCCGCTGCTGACAGCGCGGCCCCGCGGCGACCGGGTAGAGCTACGCGTCGTGGATCACGGGCCGGGCATTCCCGAGACCGACCGAACGCGGGTTTTCCTGCCCTTTTGCCGGCTCGGCGAGCAGGACCGCAGGACCGGCGTCGGACTCGGGCTCGTGGTGTCGCGCGGCCTGGCCGAGGCGATGGGCGGCACGGTGCAGCCGGAAGAGACTCCTGGCGGCGGGGTGACCATGGTCGTCTCGCTGCCCGCCGCACCCGCCATGCCAGCCGAGATCGGCGGCGCCTGCCGGATACGGGCCGCGTTACATGTCTCGCGCTGGAGCCGAAAGCAGCGCCTGATGCAGCTGCGCACGGCTCGTGACGCCGAGCTTCCTGAACACCTTGCGCAGGTGGTAATCCACGGTGCTGGCGCTGACGAAGAGCTGGGCGGCGATCGTATGGTTCGTGGCGCCCTCGGCAGCCAGCCCGGCGATGCGCGCCTCTTGCGGCGTGAGCGTGTCTGGCGTCCCGGCTCGGCGAGCAGCGGCGTGCTCGCCGGCGGCGCGCAGCTCAGCCTGGGCGCGGCGGGCGAATGCCGCCATGCCCAGCGCGCCGAACAGCTCGCAGGCAGTGCGCAGCTGCTCACGCGCGCCACGGCGGCGGCGCTGGCGGCGCAGCCACTCGCCGTACAGGAGATGGGACCTGGCCAGTTCGGGGGTGACCTGGCACCGCCGCAGGTGCTCGATTGACAGCCGGTAGCCGTCCTCAGCGGCATCGTCGCCGGCCAGCAGCGCCCGGCCGCGCGCCAGCAAGCCAAGCGACCAGGAGGTTCCGCAGGCCCGCCACCAGGGCGCGGCGGCCTCGAACGCCGCGCTGGCGGCCGCCTCGTCTCCGCATCTGATCGCCGCCTCGATCAGGAGATCCGGGCTTGACCGGCAGATCAGTACCGGCTGATCCGCGGCGGCCGCAGTCGCGTGATGCAGCGCGTCGTGATAGTTGCCCAGGCCGAGCTCGAGTGCGGCCAGGGCCTTGTGCACGCGTTGCGAGCGATGCCCGCGGGCCTGGCCGACCGCGGCCCGCAGCAGCCGGTCCGCGAGCGGGCGGGCGGTTGCCTGGTCCCCGCGCCAGGTGAGTATTTCCAGTTCCAGAGTGGCCAGGCCATCGAGATAGGTCCGGTTTCCCATGGCCTCGGCCAGGCTCCTGGCTTCCGCGATGGTGTCCTCGGCGACGGCGAACCGGCCGTCGGCGACCTGGCTGAACGCCTGGAACCCGAGCCCGACCGCCAGGCCCGCGACCGCGCCCCGGTCGCGGGCGCCGGCCACCCACCGGCCCGCTAGCTCGCGCCAGGCGGAATCGTCGTAGAGTTCGGCAGCCCCGAGCCGGAAGGCCAGGAAACGCTGCGGGGCGTCGCCCGGCACCGGCTGGCCGGCCGTCACCGCGGCGACGGCCTGGCGAAGCAAACCCGCCGCTACCGCGAAGCGGCGTCCTGCCAGGGCGGCGAGCCCGTCGAGGAGCAAGTCACCCGGGCCGGCCGGCGACCCTGCGATCGCCGGCGCCGATCGGAGAGTCCGCAAAATCTCGGCGGTCTCCGCCGTGCTCCGGCTCGACAGCTGTGCCGCGAACGCCTCGAGCAAGGCATCGCGTGCCGCGCGTACGTCACCGGGCATGATCATCCGCGCCGCCTCAAGCAGGACCACGGCCGCCGCCGGATCTCCGTCGGCGAACAGGATGTCGCCCTCGAGGCGCCTCGCCCGCGCGCGTACCGCATCCGGCACAGCGGGGGCCGCCCGGTTGAGCAGCGCCCGCGCCGCCGGTGTCTCGCCGGCCACCAGCCTCGCCTCGGCGGCCGCCACGAGCCGGCCCGCCTGGCGCGCCGGATCTTGTGTGAGCTCCGCCGAGCGTTCCAGGAAGGCGGCGCTGCTCGTCCAGCCGCCACGACCGCGCGCCCGGCCGGCCGACCGTTCCAGCTCCGCGGCGACCCCCTCGTCAGGACCTGACGTGGCCTGGGCCAAGTGCCAGGCTCGCCGGTCCGGATCCCGCACCGGATCGCTGACCGCGGCCAGCGCCTGATGAACTCGCCGGCGCGCCGCCGCGGGCGCTCCGTGGTAGACGATTGACCGCATCAACGGGTGCCGGAACCGGAAAACGGGGGCCGCGGTCAGCAGCCGTTCGACGGCCGGCAGTTCCACCGCCTCGGGACCGATGCCCAGCTGCCCCGCCGCCCGCCACACCTTCACCGGGTCACCCAGCTGGTCGGCGGCCAGCACGAGCAGCAGAGTCTGAGTGTCGGTGGCCAGCGCCCGCACCCGGGACCGGTACAGCTCCTCCAGCCGCCCTCCGAATCGCAGCGGTCCGGTCAGCGGCACCGCGCCCGCTCGCTCCGCCGCCGTCAGCTCCCTGCCGAACTCCAGCAGCCCCAGCGGATTGCCGCCCGTGGCCGTCATGATCTGCGCGCTGACCCGCGGATCAACCTGGCCGCCCGCGGCCGCACACAGCAGCTCCCGGGCCGCCTGCTCCGCGAGTCCGGCCACCGGCAGCACAGGCAGCCCGGTGAGGGCCGCCCGGTCAGCCCCGTCCTGGACGGCGAACAGCATGCCCACCCGGTCGGCGAGCAGGCGGCGCGCCACGAAGCCGAGCACCTCGGCCGATGCCTCATCCAGCCACTGTGCGCTGTCGACAGCGCACAGTACCGGCCGGCTGGCCGCGGCGTCGGTGAGCAGCGTCAGCGCCGCCAGCCCGACCAGGAACCGGTCCGGCGGCGCCGCGGCCGCCAGCCCGAGCGCGGACTGAAGCGCCGCCCGCTGCGGGGAGGGCAGCCGGTCCAGCCCGGCAAGGAACGGCGCGAGCAGCTGGTGCAGGCCGGCGAAGCCGAGGGCCGTCTCCGATTCCGCCGCGGCCGCTCGCGCCACCCGCATGTCATCGGCCCTACTGGCTGCCCGGTCCAGCAGCGCGGTCTTGCCAATGCCGGCCTCCCCGCGCAGCACCAGCACCCCGCTCATCCCGTCCCGGACCGCCGTCAGCACACCATCGAGTGCGCCGGTCTCATCGGTCCGGCCCACCAGCTTGCTCATCTCTTCCATTCGTGATCGCACGGCGTCGGCGAACAATCGCCCAGCCCACCCAGCGATACTGCCCGGCCGGCCGGTCCCGTTTCCATAGGCAGCTGGCCACAGTAGGTAGGCAACCGCCTAGGCGGCATGCCATCAGGGCACTACGCGTATACGGGATCCGGCGACCCGGACGGACAGGGCATGCTGATGGTTATGACCATCAGTCATGACGGTGCTCCCGAGTCCACCACCCCGGACGCCGTCACGGCGCTGGTGGCGTCGTCCGAGGTACCGCTCGCGGCGGTGGACCTGCCGTCCGGGCGGTTCCTGGCCGTGAACCCGGTGATGGCCAGCGTGCTCGGCTCCACAGTCGCTGAGCTCACCGGGGCGTCCAGCCTGCGCTGGCTGTCCCCCGATGGGCAGCACGCCGCCCAGCTTGGCTTCCAGGCGCTAGCCGACGGTGACCTGACCGGCTATCAGGCGATCCGCAGGCTCGCCGATTCCGGCGATGACGGTCAGGTGTTCTCGGTCTGGGTCAGCACCGTCGAGGCAGGTGGCGCTCGGGTGGGGCTGGCGTCCGCCATTCCCTCCGTCCCGCACGACAGCCAGTTCCGTGCGCTGCCGCCGGTGTCCAACGTCCCCGAGCCGGGAAACGTGGTCCTCGGCACCATCGACCACTACTGGCGGGTCGATCGCATCAGCCAGGATGTCACGCCGTTGCTGGGACTCACGCCCGAGCAGTGTGCGGGCCAGCCGGTGCTTGGCATCATCCATCCCGCCGACGTGCCCGCCTTCCTGGCGGCCGTGGAACACGGGAGGCGCGGCCAGCGCGCAGTGCGGCTGGAGCTCCGGCTGAACAACAGGTCCGGCGACTGGACCCCGGTCACGGTGGTGCTCGCGACTATCGCGCCTGGCGATCCGCCGCCGCTGGCGTTCGCGCTGATCAGAGACGACACTGCCGCCGATCCGTCCGCGGACAGCTCCCGCGAGACGCGGCTGGAGGCGCACATGCTGCGGATAGCCGACGAGCTGCACGCGGCCGGGCTGATTCCGCGGCTCCAGCAGCTCCCCCCGCTGGCCGACGAACCGCAGCTCGGCAAGCTCACCAGCCGGGAATGGGCGGTGCTCACCCGGCTGCTCGACGGCCAGCGGGTCTCGGCCATCGCCGCCGACCTCTACGTCAGCCAGAGCACGGTCCGCAACCACCTCTCGTCGATCTACGCCAAGCTCGGCGTGCACAGCCAGGTAGATCTCATCCGGCTGATCCGCCGCGGGACGAAAAGGCCCGCCGCCGAATAGGCCGAGCCAATATGGCGAGAGACGCCAACTTTTTTACTGTCAGTAAATTGCCTGATGGACTGTGGTTCATAAGCGGTAATTCGCCGCCCACCCCCGCAGAAAAGGAACCGCTATGAGCCGCAGCCAGGACATCTCCGATGCCGTGCAGTCAGAGCTCGACTTCGACCCGCTGGTCGATCCGGTGGACATCAACGTCAAGGACATCAACGGGGATGTCGCGCTCAACGGCACCGTGCCGAGTTACCCGCAGTACCTGGAGGCGGCGGCCGCCGCGCAGCGCGTCACCGGGGTGAAGCGCGTGCACAACCACCTGATGGTCAAGCTCCCGTCTCCGGACTACCGCGACGACGCTGCGCTCACCACTGCCGCCAACAACGCACTGAACTGGGACGTCACCGTGCCAGCCGGCGTCGAGGCGACCGCGAGCGACGGTAACCTGACGCTGACCGGGTCCGTCGAGAACGGTGCCGAGCGCACTGCCGCCGAGCTCGCGGTCAGCGGGCTGACCGGCGTACGCAACGTCAGGGACGAGATCGAGATCGACGTCGACGCCGACCCCGGCGACGTCATGGTCATGGTGCAGGACGCCCTGGACCGCAACGCGCTGATCGCGGACGACAGCGACGTCAAGGTCAACACCACCGTCAACACGGTGACGCTGACGGGCCACGTCCACACCTGGGCCGAGCACGACGCCGTGGTCGACGCCGCCTGGATGACCAGCGGCGTCTACGACGTCATCGACGACCTGGTCATCACCGGCTGACCGCGGTGAAGGACCCGTTATCGCGCGCCGTGCCCTGCGGACGACCGGATGCCGTCCGCAGGGCCACGTGATCGCTCAGGGCCTGCTTTTGCATCAGACCCTGACTCGGAATACCTGCCCGGTTAGTTCGCCCACGTACACATAGCCGTGGTTCAGGCCGAGTCCGACGACCGGCGCGACGAAGCCCGTCAGCAGCGGCTTGAGCACGGAGCTACCTAGGCAGAGGGTGAACACCTCGCCACCCGGTCCCTTGGCGCCCTTGCCCATGAATGAGGTCATGTAGAGCGTCCCTGCCTGGACCGCGATGCCCATCAGGTCGGTGTGCGGGGCGAAGCTCAGGAACGGCTGCGTGAAGCCCTGGCAGTTCGCCGCCACGGTGTGGTTGCAGGTCGGGAAGCCGTAATTGTCGCCGGCGTGCACGTGCAGCACGAAGTCCGGCGGGTTCGTGGCGCCAGAGTCCTGGCCAAGGTTCGTGACGAACGGCGCGTTCGAACCTGGCTGGAAGGCAAACTGCCACGGCTGCCGGATGCCCGTCGCGAAGACCCGCATGTCGGTGCCATTGGCGCGGAACGTCAGGATGTCGTAGAGGAAAGGCGACGTACTGGCCGGGCCGTGGTCGTTCCCGTCAGTGAGGCCGACGTCCACGCCGACATAGAGGCGGCCGTTGGCGCCGAAGCCGATGCCGTTGAAGCCGTCGAACTTTCCCGGGGCCACGTACAGCGTCTTGCGGACAGTGAATGTCGTGCCATTCCAGCCGCTCCACGACATCAGCTGCCAGCTCGGACGGCCACCGGCGAGCACCGCGCCGCTGATGTAAAGCTGGCCGCAGTGCCAGGCCAGGCCGGCCACGAACACGAGCGGGCTGGCGATCTTGACCGCGGTGCCGTTCTTCAGCACGTAGACCCCGCCATTGGGTGGTGCCGAGCCCTCGGAGTTGCCGCCGTCGCCGACGAACACCCTGCCGTCGCCGAAGGCGAACGACGTCGGCGTCTTCAGCCCTGAAGCGACGAGCTCGACTTTGTGACCGTTAGTCGAGACGGGCAGGGGCGGCGACCCGGAACTTGCGCTGGCGGCCGGCGCCACCAGCGCGATAGTCAGGGCGGCGGCCAGGCCAGCCCCCGTGATTACGCGTTTAAACATGATTACCCCCCGCTCCGAATAACCCCAAATCCGAATTATCCCTGACTCGATTTGAGGCGTTGCGAATTTGGCGGCGCGACCCGGCAATCATGAACGGCAAGGCCCCCGCCCTGTCTCACCCTTGCCATGGTCACCCTGGTCTGGCGTGCTGTCAACCGCTGCCGGAGATTCGAGCTGAACTCGACGACTAGATAATTACTGGTGATTCCTGCAGTAAGGCAGTCATGGATCCTTATCCGCATCGATCGATTTTCATCGGTGGCCGCCGCCTCAGCCGTCGGTGTCCTGGTTGGACTTGCTGGCCTTTTGGGCGTTCTTCGGGCCCAGGGCAGGGGGCGGCGTGGTGCAGCCCACGCAGGACGGCTGACCACGGAAGTAGGCCGGGATGGATGGCGAATCTGTGGACGGGTTCGTGGCCAGCAGGACCGGGGACCGGGGCGGCTGGCTGAAGTTGAAGTCCTGGTCCAGGGTGCCCAGGATGGGCTCATTCTCCCGGACGTCGGGGCGCGGGTCGGGACGGCCGTCGGTCTTGGGGTTGAGCCGATCGCCGCCGAGGAAGTCGTCCTCGATGAACTTCAGGTACGCGTCGCTACTGAGCGTCTGGTGGTCGATGTAGTCCTGCCGGGCGTAGGGCGAGATGACTATGCCCGGCACCCGCAGCCCGTAGCCGTTCTGGTCCACCGCGGGCGGGTTCACGTGGTCATAGAAGCCGCCCCAGTCGTCCCAGCTCAGGAAGATCGCGGTGGAGTCCCAGTCCGGGCTCTTCATCGCGGCGTTGACGATCGAGGTGACGTAGGCCTGGCCCTGGTGGACGCTGGACGGCGGGTGCTCGCTGTCCGGCCCGGACGGCGTGATCCAGCTGACCGACGGCAGCGTGCCCGCCTTGGCCGCGGCGTAGTAGCTGTTCAGGTCCGTGATGTTGTTCAGCTGGTGGTCCGCCTGCACATCGCCGAACAGCGGCAGCGGGTTCCAGATCCCCGGCGTCTTGGCGCTCTGCTGGACCGGGGCGCAGGTCTCCGCAGAGTCGTTGGCACAGTCGGGCTGGACCCCTGTCTGCACGTAGTACTTCCAGCTGACGTGGTGGGCGAACAGCAGCCATGTGATGTCGGTCCAGGCCAGGTCGATCGACGTCTGCCCGTCGGTCAGCTCCTTGTCCACGGCCTTGCCGAACTGGTTGGCCCCGTACGGCCCGACGATGTTATTCACGCAGCTCATCGGCGACCTGTTCTTGCACTTGGCGGACCACGCCGAGACCATGTACAGGTGGTCGGGCAGCGACCATGACTTGACCGGCTCGTACATATGGTCCTGCAGCACGAAGTCTTTGGCGTAGGTCCAGTAGTTCGGGATCTCCGCCCCGGTGTGGTACCCCATCACATCCGGGGTGCCGGTACCGCACGCCGGGTCGTCGGGGTTGGTGCAGCTCTTCTTGGCCTTGTCGCGCTGGGCGATGAACCCGTCCATCTTCCCGCCGTCGACGTCAGCGACCGCGTTGGCCTCCCCGTGCGGCCCGCCCCCGTTGACGTCCGCGGCGTCGTGATAGGGCCGGGTGCAGCCGCCACTGGGGTCTGGCACGCACACCGTCGGTGTCCCGTTGCTCATGGGGATCCCGTCCGCCCCCGGATACGTGCCAAAGTAACTGTCGAACGACCGGTTCTCCTGCATCACGATGATCACGTGCTTGATCTTGTGAATGCTGGCCGCCGCCGTGGAGCTGCTAGCCGAGGTGGATGAGGAAGCCGAGGGCTTCCCGGACGTGGTGCACGCCGCGAGCAGGCCCACGGCCAGCAGGCTCGCGGCTGCCGCCGTCAGGAGACGCCTATGGGTTCGCCATCGCATGCCGCGATCTTAGAAACCGGCCATGGGAACGTCCTGCGCTCCGGGTGTGCCAACTATGAGCCCCCTCTTCACCGTTTCCCAGACTTGTGAGTTCGCCACCAACCCCACCAGCGCACCTAAGAGCGGCGGCCCGACGAGGCTGGAGTGGCCGTCGTGACGTCCGCCCAGCGGATGCGGGCGGACGTCCGCGCGCTTCTTGCTGTTATCAACTGGGTCGCCACTGCGGCCCGCGGACCCGCACCACGGGTAAGCGGACCCGCCCCGGTGAAGGAGACCGATGCCATTGCCGGTGTGCTCGTTGAGGTTACGGCGCCGTGACGCAAGGGCGTTTCGCCGGCCGCGAGTAGTCGGACACGTGTTACGGCTGGTGACACGGTCATCGTTCCACCATGTTCATGTGGTGGTCGTTGTAGCGGTTGCCGTGGACCCCGAGCCGGGTCGCGGTGGTGTTGAGGTCGGCGATCTCGTCGGCGGAAAGCGCGACCTGTGTGGCGCCTGAGTTCTCTTCAAGCCGCTCCCGGTGCCGGGTGCCGGGGATGGGCACGATCTGCTGGCTCTGTGCGAGCAGCCAGGCCAGGGCGACCTGCCCTGGGGTGGCCCCGCGGGCTTGCGCGAGCCCGGCGATATGGTCGAGCAGCGCCTGGTTGGCGGTGCGGTTGCCCGGGTTGAAGCGCGGGATGGTGGCGCGGATGTCGCCGGCTGTGAACTCGGTGGCGGAGTTCACTGTTCCGGTGAGAAAGCCCTTGCCGAGCGGGCTGAACGGGACGAACCCGACTCCCAGCTCGCGGCAGATGGGCAGGACCTCCGGCTCGGGGTCACGGGTCCACAGGGAGTACTCGCTCTGCACCGCGGTGACCGGGCAGACGGCGTGCGCTCGGCGGATAGTGCCGGCGGCGGCCTCGGACAGCCCGAAGTGACGGACCTTCCCCTGCTGGATTAGCTCGCCGACCGTCCCGGCGACGTCTTCTATGGGAACGTCGGGGTCGACGCGGTGCTGGTAGAAAAGGTCGATCACGTCGGTGCGCAGGCGGCGCAGGGCGGCGTCAGCGACCTGCTTGATGTGCCCGGGACGGCTGTCAAGCCCGACCGACTTGCCGTTCTCGATCCGCCACCCGAATTTCGTGGCGATGGTGACCTGGTCCCGGATCGGTTGCAGTGCCTCGCCGACAAGTTCCTCGTTGGCGTAGGGGCCGTAGGACTCGGCCGTGTCGATGAAGGTTATGCCGAGGTCGACTGCCTGGCGCAGGACGGTGATCATGGCTTGCCGATCGCCGGGGTTGGGGCCGTAGCTCTGCGACATGCCCATGGCGCCGAGCCCGATGGCCGAGACTCGTAGACCCTGGCCGAGGGTTCGCGTGTGCACTGGTTGTCTCCTCAGGGCGATGATGGGTCAGGGCTGAAGCAGTACCTTGACGGCGCGGCGTTCGTCCATGGCCCGGTAGGCCTCGGCGGCCTGGTCCAGGGGCAGGGTCAGGTCGAAGACCTTACCGGGGTCAATCGAGTGGTTCTCGATGCGGCTGATCAGGTCGGGCAGGAACCGGCGGACTGGGGCGGGACCGCCAAGCAGGTGAACCTCGGCGAAGAACACCTCTTCGCCGGGCAGCTGAACGCCGTGCGCGACGCCGACGTAGCCGACGTGCCCGCCGGACCGGGTCGAGCGGATGGCCTGCATCATGGATTCCTGGGTGCCGACCGCCTCGATGACCGAGTGGGCACCGTACCCGCCGGTCATGTCCTTGATCCGGGCCACACCCTCATCGCCGCGCTCGGCGACGATGTCGGTCGCGCCGAACTCCAGCGCCAGCTTCTGCCGGGACTCGTGGCGGCTCATCGCGATGACCCGCTCGGCGCCGAGCTGCCGGGCAGCCAGCACCGCGAGCAGCCCGACCGCGC
>Ga0335075_10011704_pt1 | contig 13259 bp, 9 predicted proteins | sample Lox_Sample_24_FD_206723 | JGI IMG/M metagenome (GOLD analysis project Ga0335075, IMG submission 206723) | Soil microbial communities from Loxahatchee National Wildlife Refuge, Florida, United States - Lox_Sample_2.4 | ecosystem: Environmental > Terrestrial > Soil > Wetlands | place: USA: Florida...
CTCGCTGACGGCCGCCCAGATCCTCACCGATCTCGCCGGCGCCTTCCACGTGGAGCTGGATCTGCGGGAGTTCCTCGAGGCACCGACTATCGCGGCAGTGGCGGAAATGATCGAGAGCAGGTTGCTGGAGGCGGAGGCCATCCGGGCCACGCTCGCCTCGGTGACCGGAGCCGAGGACGGCTGATGACGGACGTAAGCTTCATCGGTATCATCCCGCGCGCACGGGACCTGCATCATTACAGCGACACCGCCACCAGCGCGGTGCGGTGGTGTGCAGAGGCCGGCCTCGACGGCGTGCTGATCTTCACCGGCACGGGCGCCGTGCTGGATCCGTGGGTGGTGGCCGCCGCCGTTGCGAGTACGTCGCCACTCGTGCCGCTTGTGGCCGTGAATCCGGTCTACCAGCATCCGTACACGGCGGCCCGCATGGTGGCGTCCATCGGCCTGCTCTACGAGCGGCGGGTCGACCTCAACCTGATCACTGGCACCGCTGTCAGCGACCTGGCGTCCCTCGGCGACGATATCGATCACGACGACCGGTACGACCGGCTGGCCGAGTACGTCAAGATCATGATGGCGTTGCTCAGCAGTCCGCGTCCGCTCAGCTACGAAGGGCGGTTCTATCGCGTTTCCCGGCTGCAGTTGACCCCCGCGCTGCCGGAAAGCTTGCTGCCCAGGCTCTTTCTCGGAGGGCAGTCACCGGCGGCACAGCGTGTCGCGCTCCAGACCGGTGCCACGAGCATCCGGATGCTCTCGCCGGCAGTGACCGCGAGCGATCCCGGTGCCCGTGCGCTGAATTTCGGTGTGATCACCCGAGCCAGCGGAGACGACGCGGTGCGTGCCGCTCAGGCGCTGTTCCCGGCGAACCCGCTCGGAGAGAGGGTCATGGCCGCGGGGATGAGCAATACTGATTCGACCTGGAAGCGCAGGCTTTTCGACGTCGCCGCCGCGACGGATGGGAATCCCTACGGAACGTGCTGGCTGAAGCCGTTCCGCTCCGGGCAGGCCGACTGCCCGTACCTGGTCGCTGGCTACCAGGAGGTGGCTGACCGGCTGACAGCTTTCGCCCGGGCTGGTGTCCGCGCGTTCGTCATCGAGGCTCCGGTCGCTGAGGCAGAGTTCCGCCATCTCGCGCGGGCAGTGCGGCTGACCCGCGACCAGTTGCGGGCGGCGGCGATGGCGGGGCAGCCATGAGGAGCCCGTTCGCACCTGACGATCTCGTCCAGACACGGCCCAATGTCGCGGTGCAGCCCTTGATTCACCACTACTACGCATGGCTTAACTTGGTCTCGCCGCTCACCGCCGCGATGACCTTTACCAAGCTGCACGTGCCGATGCTGCGGTCATTCACAGATACGCCGGAACTGCATCGGCGTTCGGCCCGCGATCCGAAGCTTCGCGGCGGCATGTTCGTTGATCTGCCAGATGACAGCCGCGAGCGTGCGGCCATGCTCGCCTCCGCACTGGGCGATGGGCAGAAGGCAATGCTGTCAAATGCGATCGACGAGCTGAGCGTGCTGCTGGAGAAGGCGGCCGACGGCTATGACCTGTCGCCTCGCTACCGCGATGTACCGCAACCGCTACGCGGCCACGTCGAGCTTGTCTACGATCTCAACGACCACGCCCGGGTCCGGTACGGCGAGAAGCTGCTGTATCGTTCTGGCCACTTCGACGAGGCGGCGCACTCGGTCGATCTCTCCCTCTGCACGGCCGATGCGCGTCCCTTCGCGATGACCACGCCGCGGTTCCCTGGCTCCGGCCACATCCACGCCGCCATGCCGCTGCGGGACCCGCGCATCGACCTGCTCTGCTCCGCCATGTCCACGCCACGCCGCTTCGGGGATCTGCGCGAGGCGTTCGAGGTCTCCGACTCCGGACTGCCGGAGTTCTCGGCGCTCTTCCGCACCGTCGGCGCACCACGCCCTGGCCGGAATCTCGACGGCGCCGGGCTCCGGGTGCGCTACTTCGGGCACGCTTGTGTCGTCGTGCAGTCGGGGCAGGTCACGGTGGTAACCGATCCATTTCTTTCCGACAGCCTCGGCGACGACAGATACATCCACGCCGACCTGCCCGACTTCCTCGACTACGTCATCATCACGCATGGTCACCAGGATCATCTGGAGCTGGGCACGCTGCTGAAACTGCGGCACAAGACCGGTGTGGTGGTCGTGCCGAAGACCAGTAGCGGCGCGCTGCAAGATCCCTCGCCGAAACTGTGTCTGGAGGCACTGGGCTTTCCCCGCGTGGTCGACGTGGAACCGGGCGACATCCTTGAATTCGACGGCGGCCACATCACCGTCTGCCCTTTCATCGGCGAGCATTGTGATCTCGATATCGGTGCCAAAGTAACGTATGCGGTACGGATAGAAGGTCGTGTGCTCTATTTTGCTGCGGACAATAGAGGGGTCGACCGGATCACGTTCAAGCATATCCACGAAATGATCGGCGATGCCGATCAGGTGTTCCTGGGCATGGAATGTGATGGTGCGCCGCTGTCCTGGATCTACGGACCGTTGTTCTCCCGGCAGATTGATCCCGGAATGAGCCGGAGCAGGAAGCTGAATGGGTCCAACGCCGTCGAAGCGATGGGCATAGTGCGCGAGCTACGCGCGCGGCAGGCCTACGTGTACGCGATGGGCCGTGAGCCGTGGCTGGTATTCATTATGGCCACCAGCTATGCGGAGAATTCTTACCAGCTCCAGCAAATGGCGGAGTTCTTCCAGCGCTGCGCGGATGCCGGCGTGCGAGCCGCCGAACTCTACGGATGTGCGGAGGTCGCTTGACATGCGGTCATGGTGGAACTGCCGTTCCCAGTACGTGCCTGTCCGTGATGGCACCCGGCTGGCGGTCTATGTGTTCCGGCCCGCCGGCCCGCCGGGCGCCCCGGCGCCCGCTGTCTGGGCCCATGACCGTTACCACCAGGTGACGCCGGGGACGGAGCGCGCCGACTACCTGGCGGCCGTGCGCTCGGAACTGGACGACGCGGAACTGCCCGAACTCGGCGTGGAGACGATCGCTGCCGGGGAGGTTACGCTACGCGCCTTTCCGCTGGCTGAGCGCCTGCTCGTACGGGGCTACGCGGTGGTCATCGTCGACAGCAGGGGCAGCGGGGCGTCCTTCGGCACCAGTGACGGCCCGTTGGCTGAGGTCGAGGCGGCGGACACCTTCGACATCACGGAATGGATAGCAGCCCAGCCCTGGTGCAATGGCAAGGTCGGCATGTTCGGCCGCTCCTACCTCGGCATCTCCCAGTACCTGGCGGCGAGTACCGCACCGCCGCACCTGGTCGCGATCTTTCCGCAGATGGCTTTGTTCGACCTGTACAGCTTTGCCTACGACGGCGGGATTTTCCGTGACGACTTCGCCAGGGAGTGGGGCGGCAACGTCCGGGCTCTCGATTTGTCCGGCCAAGTGGCGTCACTTGACGACGACCCCACGGGGGATCGGCTCGCCGCGGCCCGGGCGGATCACCGCGATAGCAGGGACGTGTACGAGCTGTTCGCGGCGCTGCCGCACCGCGACTCCCGGATTCCCGGCGGAACCGAGCAGCCGTACCTGACGCGCAGTCCCGCCGCGATGCTCGACGCGATCAACCGCTCGGGAGTAGCCGTCTACCACCTGGGTGGGTGGTATGACGTATGGGCACGTGACGCTGTGCGCTGGACACAGTCGCTCACCGGGCCCCACAAGACGGTCATCGGCCCGTGGCCGCACACCGGCGGCCTGATGGGCGGCGCCGGATACAACCTGGCCGAAGAGCACGTGCGATGGTTCGATTACTGGCTTCGCGGCATCGACACGGGTGTAATGAACGAGCCGCCAGTGCGATATCACGTGCTGGATTCCCGGCACCCGTGGCGGTTTGCCGAGCAATGGCCGCCCGCGGATATCGAGACCGTCACCTGGCACCTGCGCTCCGACGGCGGGCTGGCACCAGATCCGGCCGCGGGAGCTGACCGCCGGTACGTCATCGACTACACGACGACATCGGGCAGGAATACGCGCTGGGCGAGCGGATATGGCGCCCCGTTCCAGCGTCCGGATATGACCGGCAACGACGCGCGTGCCCTCTGCTATACCTCGGCGCCGCTCACCGCCGATATGGAAGTGGTGGGCGAGCCAGTGGTCCGGTTGCCCGTCCGCGCCGACGACCTCGGCGTGGACGTGTTCGTCTACCTGGAAGCCGTCGATCCCGATGGCGGCTCCTGCTATGTCACCGAGGGCTGTGCGCACCTCGCCGACCAGGTTGGCCTGGCGATCTCGTTGCATCCGGTCGGCTGCCGCCTTCAAGCCGGCAGCCGGATCCGGGTAGCGATCACCGGCGCGGACGCCGACAACGCTTTCACCCAGGTGCGCGATCCCGCGCCCGTCCTCATGGTGCGGCACGATGCCGGCGTGGAGCCCGCCCTGGAACTCCCAGTCGTGCCCGCGTTCATGCCAGCAGCGGACGCAGAAGCCGAGTATGCCCCGCTGTCGGCGGCGCAGCGCGCGATCTGGCTGGCCGAGCAACTTGGTACGTCGGGACACGCGTACCACATGCGGGCGGAGCTGAGCCTGGACGGGCAGGTCGACCGCGCCGCACTGCACATGGCCTTCGAGGAGATCATCCGCCGCCATTCAGTGCTGCGCACGACGATCGGTGAGGTTGACGGCCAGCCTATGCAGTGCATTCATCCCCCATCACCCCTTGAGTTCCCCATCCTGGACCTGTCCCGCGCCCAGGTGACCGCCACCTCATGGCCCCTGCACGAGATCGTCTCCCGATTCGTCACCCGGCCGTGGGACCTCGCTCGGGAATGGCCGATCCGGACCGCGACCGTCGCGCTTCCTGACGCACGGACAGGCCTGGCCATCGCCCTGCACCATATCGCCGCCGACCCCGGCTCGGTCGAGGTGCTCTTCACCGAACTCGGGGTCCTCTACACGGCCTGCGCGGCGGGGCGGTCATCGCCGCTGCCGGAACCGCAGTGTCAGTATTCCGACCTGGCCAGGCGGCAGCAGGCCGAACTCGCCACCCCAGCAGCAGCAGCCCTGCTCAGCCGCTGGCAGGACTACCTGACGGGCGCGCCCCACATCATTGACCTGCCGTGTGACCGGCCTCGCGCACCTGGCGTGGACCACGGCGGAGGCAGTGTGCGCTTCGAGGTGGCGGGCGAACTGGCCGACAGCGTCGTCCGGCTGGCTGCCCTGCACCGGACCACCGTGTTCGCCGTACTGCTGACCGCCTTCGCGCTGGCCCTGGAGGCGTACGGAGCAGGCAGCGACATGCTAATAGCGACGCCAAGCGTGCAGCGGGACAACGACGTGACTCGCCAAGTGATCGGGTGCCTGGTGAATGTCCTCCCCATCCGGGTGCGGCTGGCCGGGGAGTGCAGTGCCGCGGATGTGCTGTGCGACGTACGAAACAGCGTGCTCACCGCGCTGAGGTTCCGGACCGTGCCGTTCGACACGCTGGTCGCGGGCCTGAAGGCCAAGCGGCGGCCCGAAGCGCCGCCGCTGACGCAGGTCCTGATCAGGGTTGGCGAGCCGGCCCGGAGGTCGGTTGAGATCGGCGATCTTCGTGCTTCCCGGTTCATTCATGAGACATGGGGTTCGGTCAAGTACGACCTGGCCCTCGCGGTCGATCAACTGGACGGAGTGTTGAGCGGGAGTCTCGACTACCGCCGGGCGCTCTTCGACGCCCCCACCGTCGAACGGTTCACCAGTTCGTTTGTCGCGATCCTGGATCAGATCGTCTCCGATCCCGACGTCAGGGTAGACGCGCTGTGGACGATGCCGCGCGGGGATCTCCGGACAGTGCTCGACCGCTGGAACCCGGCGCCGCTGCCGACTGAGGTGGCGCGGCGCTTCGGCGTGCCGGGTCCGGCCCGGTGCTACGTCCTCGACCGGTACGGGCGGCCGGCACCGCTCAACATCCCTGGCGACCTCCACATCGCGGGCACCGGCGAGCTCCCCGACCCGTATGCAGGGACGGAGAACGCGAGGATGCTGGCGACCGGAATGAGATTCCGCTGGACCCCTGATGGATCTCTCAAGTCGGTATCCGAACCGGCGGTGCACGAGTCGGTGGCGTTCCAGTCCGAGCCGACGGCAGATGGGCCGCCCGTTACGGCACCTGCCGATCTAGATGACGAGGTGACAATGGTTATCCGTACTATCTGGTCTGAACTCCTGAAAATAGATCACATATCACTCGATGATGATTTCTTTGATCTCGGCGGCGATTCGCTATTCGCCATCCGTTATATGAGCAGGATTCGCAAGAGATTCCATGTTCGCCTGTCTCTCAGGGATGTCTTCGTGGGTCCCACGCTGTCCGAGCAATCGCTCCTCGTGACCAGCAGGCGGTCCATGTGAGCCATTACCTGCAAGCCACTACGAAACCGGGCGCTCGCATGATCGCCATGGCCGAGGATCATGCACAGGATTTCGCCGGGCGTGCCGCTGGACACGACCGCGACAATTCCTACGTCGCAGAGAATATGAGGGCGATGCAGGAAAGCGGTTTTCTGGCCGCCTGCGCTCCGGCCGAATATTGCGGACTTGGGGTAAAGAGCCTTCTTGATCTTATGATCGCAATATCAAGAATTGCAAGAGGATGCGCTTCGAGCGCCCTGTGCGCCAATATGCACATGGCCGCTGTCTGGAGGAATACGCGCAATTGGGAGGCGGCGGTCACCGCCGGGGACAGGGAGGCTGCCGACAAGGCAGAATTTGTGCTAGAAGCACTAGGCGAATCAGCCATCATCGTCGCTGGAGCCGCGAGCGAGCGAGGCGCCCCGTGGAATAATCCAAGAACGGAAGCAGTGCAAATCGGCGACGCATATATCATCAATGGAACGAAGGCATTTGTCACCAATTCTGAAATTGCAGATTCCATTACGGCAGCGGTACGCATTCCCGCGGAGGACGGGTCGTACCGGCAAGGCGAGGTGGTCGTGCCGGCGGGGACTCCGGGCATGACCACGAAGGGGAACTGGGATGCCGTCGGCATGAGAGGTTCCGGAAGCCACGATGTCGCATTCGATAACTGCCGCGTTCCTTTGAGCAGTGTTAATATCATGCCGCACGACACCAGCGCGTCATCAGAATCACAAGACCTGCTCTCGGCGGCGATAGCGAATTTTCCTCTCCTGGGCACCTACCTTGGGATTGCTGAAGCCGCGTACGAAATCGCACTTGCGAGCGCCGCAAAGATCGATACCACGCCCTCTTCCGAGAGAACGTACGCGGTCCGGCATCAGGTAGCCGAGATGCGGATAGATATTACGACAGCACAGGGAGTGCTGCTCCGTTGCGGCTGTGCCCTTGATGAGCTATTCGGCAGTTCGCGCGAAGTACCGCAAGCCGAGCAATGGGGCGCCATCATCGGCTGGCAATCTGCCAAACTTCAAGTGAACAGGCTGGCAGGCGATGTAGTGGATCGGGCCATGACCGTTTGCGGCGGAGCTTCTTACTCGAACTCGAATCCCCTGTCCAGGCTATACCGTGACGTGCGGGCCGGAGCGTTCATGCAGCCATTGAGCCCCATAGAGGCCTACGACTTCATAGGCAGGACGGCGATAAGCGAGTGCGCACTATGACAGGCCTCGCAACCGAAGCGACGAGAACAACGGATGAGCGCGATCCGCGCCTGCGGCTTTCCATGCTGCTGGACAGCGGTTCGATGGTCTCATTCGGTGACATGGACGATAGTGACGTGCACACGGCCGAGGGGACGATCGACGGTGCGCGGGTCATCGCTTATTGCACGGACGGAACGACGATGAGCGGCGCGATCGGATGGGCGGAATGTATCTCGATCGTGAACGCGATCGAGACGGCGGTGCTGCGGCGCTGCCCCATCATTGGCCTGTGGCATTCCGGCGGTGCGCGCCTCGCTGAGGGAATAGCGGCGATGGACGGCGTTGGACGGATGTTCGCCGCCATGATACGCGCATCGGGGAAAGTTCCGCAGCTATCGCTGGTGCTGGGCGCCGCGGCCGGCGGCGCGGCCTACGGTCCCGCTCTCACCGATATCGTGATCATGTCACCAGCGGGCCGGATATTCGTCGCCGGACCAGGCATCGTCAGCGCGGTGACCGGCGAGCAGATCGACATGGCAGGGCTCGGCGGTCCCGATGTGCACAGCCGCCGTTCCGGAGTGGCACACGTAATCGCCAGTTCCGAACAAGACGCGTACGCCCGGACGCGACGAATCGTCGGATTGCTCGCCTGGCCGGGCCAGTTTGACCTGGCCGGGCTGCGTGATCGGAAGAATCTCCGTACGCTGATCCCGGAAAACACCCGGCGCGCCTATGACGTGCGGCCTCTGGTCCACGGCATTCTCGACGACGGTGATTTCGAGGAACTACAGGCCAGATGGGCGCCGAATGTCGTGGTCGGGTTCGGGCGGCAGGCTGGCCGGACGGTGGGGGTGATTGCCAACAATCCGCTGCGCAAGGGCGGTTGCCTGGATTCGCTGTCGGCCGAGAAGGCGGCTCGGTTCGTCCGGATGTGCGACTCGTTCGGCATCCCGCTCGTGGTGGTCGTGGATGTGCCGGGGTATCTTCCAGGCGTCCGCCAGGAATGGGACGGCGTTGTCCGGCGCGGGGCCAAGCTGCTGCACGCGTTCGGCGAGGCCGTTGTGCCGCGGGTGACCCTGATAACGCGCAAGAGCTACGGCGGCGCGTATGTCGCCATGAACTCACGTGCGCTGGGGGCGACCCGTGTGTTCGCCTGGCCGGATGCCGAAGTCGCCGTGATGGGCAGCGAGGCGGCCGTCGGGTTGCTGCATCGCAGGGCCTTGGCAGCGGCCGCGGACAGCGGACGCGAGCAGTTGCGGGCACGGCTGATCGAGAAGCACCGGTGCGAGGTTGGCAGCATCGCGCGCGGTGTGTCGCTGGGGGTCATCGACGAGGTGATCGACCCAGCCGACACCCGCGGCAAACTCGCCAGCGCGCTGGCGAACGCTCCCGCCGGACGCGGAATGCATAGCAACATCCCGCTCTGACAACCTCGCGACGCCGTCACGGCGCGCACCTGCTTCGGGTGTTTCATCACGTCGAAGCCAGCTACCCGGGCCCAGCCAGACCGGATGGCCATCGGGCGGCAGGTCCTGATCGGCGGGGTGCCCGCGCGGGCATGCCCGAAGACGGAACGGGTGCTCATCCCCCAGGAGGCCTAAGTCTTCACCGGGACGCTCGCCGAGAACCTCGCCTACCTGGGACAAGGCGGTGACGTCGAGGCCGCGGCGGACGCGGTGGGGCTAGCACCTCTCGTCGGCAGGCTCGGTGGCTGTCAGGCACAGGTCGACCCGGCCCGGCTACTGGAGCCACATGGGGTACATGGGCGGGCCATCCGGCAGGTAGTACGGCTCGCCATGATCGGCATATCCATGCCGCAGATACAGCTCGCGGCTGCGCGGGCTGGATGCTTCCAGGTAAACGGGCTCCCCCGGGCCGAGCGCAGCACGGTAGGCGGTCAGCAGCGCGGAACCGATGCCGAGCCGCTGGCAATCCGGCCGGACGGCCAGGATCGCCAGGTGATGGTGCGCCACGTGGGACGGGTGATGGCTGTCCAGCGCCTCGTCGAACGCGGCGAAGCGAGCCGTCCAAGGCTCGGTGACCGATGCCAGACGCTCGTCATAGCCGGCCAGCGGGGCCGCATCCGACGGCAGCCACAGCGCCACCGCGTCCCGTGCCGGGGTCGTCTGCGCGACCCCGGCAGTGAGCGCGTGCTCCACGTACAGCCGGAAGTACGACGGAAAGACTCGCCGCCGCACGACCGGATCGGATATCAGCCAGCGAGACTGCGGAAGGTCGTGGAACGCGTCAGCGATGACTTGGCTGAGCACGTCAACGTCGGCGGCCCCGGCGGCAAGAACCATCACGGGACCATCCGGCCGGTGACCGCGTTGGTGCCGAGCCCCACCGTCGCGTAGATCTCAGGCCTCCTTGCCCGCAGCACCAGCCCCCAGCACAGCCCGATCACGGCCACCACCGCGTACATCGCGGGCAGCAGCCACGAGGCGATGTTACCGGACGGCACGCCGAGCAGGATGCTGTAGTGCATCACCGACAGCACGACGATTCCGGTCAGCAAGATCACCGAAAGCCCCGGCGCGATCAGCCGGTGCCACGCGTCCTCGCCGCGCGGATCCTGGCGGAAGAACGCGATGACCGCGACCGACGTAAGCGCGAGCAGGATCAAGATGCCGAACCCTCCGGTAGTGCCCAGCCAGAAGAACAGGTCGGTCATCGGCTGCCAGCCCCCGATCGCGTACACCACGATCGCGATCAGGCCGGAGGCGCTCTGCGTGAGCGAGGCGGCCTTGGGGATGTTGTTGCTGCCGGTGCGGCCGAGCGCGGACGGCAGCACGCCCTCGCGGCCGAGCGCGAAGATGTACCGCCACACGCAGTTGTGAAAGGACAGGGCAGCCGCGAACAACGAGGTAAGGAACAGCAGTTGCGCCGCCTTGGACAGGCCGCCGCTGCCCAGCCCGAACAGCAGGCCGGGGCCGAGGCTGTTCGCCGTGGCCACCACGTGCGAGCGGCCCACGTGCGCGGCCATCGACCAGCTCGCGCCCGCGTACACGACACAGATCATGCCTAGCGCGACATACGTGGCGATGGGGACGGTTCGCCGGGCATTACGCGCCTCCTCGGCGAGCACCGGCGCCTGCTCGAAGCCGATGAAGCCGAGCACGGCCACGACGGCCAGCACTCCGAATGTGCCGAACCCGCCGGAGGTGAGCGCCGACGGGGACAGAGTGGAGAAGCTGAGGTGACCGCCCGCCGGGTGCACCAGTCCGGACACGATCTCGGCCAGGATCACGACGATCTCGGCGGTGAGCAGGACGGCCAGCACCTTGCCGGTGACGTCCACCCGGAGCAGGCCGAGCACGGTGACGACGGCCCACGCGACCAGCGCCCAGACCCACCACGGCCAGTAGAAGTGCAGGTATGTCTGGGCATCGGACTGGGCGTTCGGGCCGAACGCGCCGTAAAGACCGACCTGGAGGAAGGAGTAGGCGAGCAGCGCGATCAGCGCCGCCGTGACGCCGAGCACTCGGCCAAGGCCGCGGGATATGAACGCGTAGAACGCTCCGCTGTTGGTAATGTGCCTGGTCATCGCCACGTACCCGACGGCGAACAGGGCAAGGATGATCGCTACGGCGATGAACCCGGCCGGGATCCCGGTCAGGCCGGTCGTGGAGTACGCGGTAGGGATGACACCGGCCGCCACAGTCAGCGGAGCGACGCTGGCCAGCACGAAAAACAGCACGGCGGGCACGCCGAGCCGGTCGGCCGCCAGCGCGCGCGACACGCTGCCGGGTCTGGCCCTGGTTTGCATCCTGGACATGGATGACTCCTAAGTTCGATGGGGGGAGGGTTTCTGGCGGGGTAGCAGGATTGCGCTGTCGACGGCCGCCTGTGTCTGCGCCACGAGCTCCCGCAGGCCGTAGTCGAGGTACTCGACCGTCTCCTCGACGCTGCGCGGCAGCCTCGGGACCGCGTACTCCTTGAGCCGGAAGCCGAGCCCGGAGGCGGCGGCAAGCCCGGCCAGGACGGCACCGCGAGCCGACGGCGGGCGGCTGGCGTCCAGCGCGGCACGGACGCGCAGCAGCGGCGCGAAGGCACAGTCGACATCGACCGGTACCCAGCGCTTGCCGCGCCACGGCACCCGGCCGCCGGCCGTTGCCAGGTAGCCGGAGCGTTCCAGCCGGGTCGCCACGTCCTCGGCCGCGGTCCGTGCGCAGAACAGCAGCCACTCCCGCACCGGATGCCGCTCCGGTTCGCTGACCATCAGGTTGAGCAGCCGGCCGGTGACCGATTCATCGCCCCGGATGCGCCTGGCCACCGGGACGACACTGCCGCGCCCGACGGTGATCGCGCCGGGAAGGACCAGCTCGGCCAGCAGCCCGGCACCGATTCCCAGGCCGAGCGCGCGCGGCTGCACGAACGGCTTGCCGGTCACATCGTGGTGTGCCAGCAGGTAGAGGTCATCGGCAATGAGCCCGGTCCCGCCCAGATCTGTCACGGAGAAGACCGTATGGAATTGGCTTAGGTAAATCCAGTCAATTCTCGTGTTTGCATAATTTTGAGCGCTGGAAGACCGATGCCCAATCACTCAACCGCTCTCGAGCGGCGTCATCGAACAGTGCACCGTCCATGAACCGGCTGAACAGCTCTCTATGCAGGTCGACATCAACCGGGTCGCGCATTACGACCACGCCGGTGAACGTTTCGGCAGTTACAAGCCGCGTATCGTATACCGTAAATGCATTCAGCGGACCATGCCGGATCGCTGCCGTCACCGGAATGACGCCGAGCCGGATGTTCGGCAGACAGGACAGTTCGGTCAGGTGATCAAGTTGTGCGGCCATGGCCGATGGCGGGCACAGTTGCCAGCGTGCCGCCGATTCGGTGATCACGAAAGAGAACCGTTTATCGGCGTCGTGCAGCACCGCCTGCCGCTCGATCTCTTTCGCGATCGCCTTGGTCATGTCTCCCCGCACGTGCGCCAGACTCGCCCGGATGTAGTCGGGCGTGCTGATCAGGTCCGCGAGCACGGCCGGCCGGAAGAACCTGAAGTCCGTGGTGGCACGCTCCAGGCTGCCAAGCTCGGCCTGCCTCTTGTCCAGGCCCTTGCGCATCAGCGAGCGGACGTCCTGGAACTCGGTATGCGCCCGCCCGGACAGCGTGATGATATCGGTGAGCACGTCCGGCGGCGCGTTCAGCGCCCGCAAGATGCGTTCCACATCCACTACCGACGGGATAATCTTGCCGGTCTCTATTTTCGAGATTTTGCTCTGGCTCATCGCACAGCGTGCGCCCAGCCGCTCTCCGCTCAGTCCCGCATGCTTTCGTAGCTCACGCAGCGTCGCGGCAATGCGATCGGCCATTACCGGATTAGTTGTTTGTCAGTGAAGATTCAAGCATCCTGATCGCCTTCCTCACTGTGGGCAGATACCGACATGACGGTAAGCGGAATGCCACAAGGAGGTCAACGGCTGGTCGAGGACATTCTCGTCCGGAATACCCGGAGTTTCCTTGCTAATTACCGCATGCCATACCGTAGCGCGACCGTCGAGGCAGCCACGCAGCAGGTGTCGAAAACGAGCAGCGCGACGGCGGTGCCGCGACGATGATGATCAGACCCAGCCGACTCGGCACGCACCTGCTTGGGATGTGTCATCACATCGAACCCGGCTACCCGGGCCTGGCCGACGGTCGGCTTGAGCAGGGTGAGCAGAATGCGCATCGTAGTGGTCTTGC